>Ga0210044_10006311_pt1 | contig 15692 bp, 14 predicted proteins | sample CryGey13umfilter_2_FD_183959 | JGI IMG/M metagenome (GOLD analysis project Ga0210044, IMG submission 183959) | Groundwater microbial communities from aquifer in Utah, USA - Crystal Geyser 4/9/14 3 um filter (SPAdes) (version 2) | ecosystem: Environmental > Aquatic > Deep subsurface >...
AATCGCTGTTTGTGGGGATCATTGGGGCGCCGAGGCGCACCAGCGTCGCCGACAGGCGGCGGTGGAACTGCAACACGCCGCCGCGCCAGACCAGATAGGGCCCGGCGCCAGGGGCGAGGCGTGGGGCGGGACGCGCCGGACGCGGCCCGGGATGGCCGCGCCGCGTCCGGGCGCCGCGCGGCCTGCCGCGAGGGCGGCGGGCCGTTCCGGAACCCGAATCCGGCGCCGCGTCGAGCGCGGCGTCGGGCGCCGGGGAAAATGCGGTCTGTGACACAGTCTGTGACACAAGGTGCGCCACCGCCTCCGAACCGCCCGCAAAGCGGGGTTCGGCGCGACGCCACGGGCTGTCTTCGCCTTGTTTTTTCAAGGGTTTAAGCCTGAACATGGCTGGGGCGGGAGGAGGTCCACCTAAGCTGTTGATTTATATACATAATTAATAGCAGACTCTATGATATTGGGTCAAGCGAAAAATACAAAAGCACTTTCGGTGTCTCGCACCTGACGCGAAGTCCGATGGCCACGACCTACCGGTCATAGCTTCGGCCTGACCAGCAACCCGAGCCCTGACTGGCCTAACGTCCAACCGCAACGCCACGCCCGCAGCAGAGTGACTGTGCGCGCCGGGGGCATTGCCAAGTTGGCGCGATCGAGGTGCGCCCATCCTACGGTGTTGAGTATCAGGCCGTCAGTTCGGCTGCGGCGGCATAGTCGTCCCAGAGGCGGAATGCGTCGGCTCGGGCATGACGCCAGGAGGTTGCGGACAGGCGGTGGCGACGGGGGCGGAAAACGACATTGATCTAGTCATGGGCTGAAAGAAATCGTTGCGCCTGCCGCAGGAACTTGAATCGACCCATGATCTTCTCGCGCTTGCGGGTGGGGCGATGCGACCCTTCGATCCGGTTGCTCAGCCCCTTGTGCGCGCGGCGGTCGGCGTTCGGGGTCAGGTCCCTGACCGGCTTGATGGCGCTGCGCAGCTTGTCCGTGACGACCACGCGCGGATCACTGAGCCGCGCAATCAGCCGGCTGAGGAACCGCTTCACCGCCTTCGCGTTGCGGCGCGGCTGGACGAGGATGTCCAGCACGTCGCCGTTGGCGTCGACGGCCCGCCAGAGCCAGTGGTTCACACCGTTGTTCGCGATGAGGACCTCGTCGATGCGCCACTTGTCGGCGGCGCTGGGTCGATCGCGCCGGATGCATCGGGCGAACTGCGCGCCGAAGCGGTTCACCCACAGCCGGATCGCCTCCCTGCTGACGATGACGCCCCGCTCGGCCAGCAGGTCTTCGACGTCAGCCGTGCTCAGCGCGAAGCGATGGCAGGCCCAGACCGCGTAGGCGATCACCTCGCGGGAAAAGCGGCAAGCCCTTCAGGCGAGGCAGGATCGGACGCTTGTTCATGCCACCCGGCTGCCGCAGGCTTCTCGGCAGATCAATTTGGCGGTGCCGCTTTCGGCCATTGCCGACGCTGAACGGGGCCCCGGGCCGAAGGACCTCGACGATGCGCCGGTTCTGACCGGATGGCGGCTCATGCTGGACGGCGCTCTCCTTCGCGCGGCGGGCGATCTGTCAGGACACCCGACGATTTCCGCCCCGTTCGTGACCACCTGGCCGGTGCTGGGGTTCCATGCAGGCGCAGGATGGATGCGCACCCGCTCGCGCTGGCGCCGACTCGAGGAGCCGGGCGATTATGATTACTTCGTGGCGACAGAAGAAGCCGCGCAGCGTTTGCTCGCAGCGTTACGCGTCGGCGCGCGAAATGCGTTCGGCGGCAGCGGATCCGAAGCTGATCCGGTTGACGTAGCGCAGCATCGCTGACGGCGGCGCTTTCGGGCGCCGCGGCGCCTGCTATGGGCTCGACTTTGCGCATTACGCCGCGAAGCAGAGTGCATCCGCCATGCGGACGAGGCGATCCGGCGGGATTTTCGGCGTTTCCCGGTCGTGCAGCAAGGTGTCGCTACTGTAGCCGCCCCAGATGCGGCGCCGGACTGCGGCGAAGGCGTCGGTGAAGGTGAAGTTGCTCTTTCGGCGCCATTCGGCGGCGTAGGGCGCAGCGCCCTGCCCAAGCAGATCCCCGGTCCGGAGGATGATCAGACTGTAGAGACCGCGGAGCGCGGACGTAGCGCGGCTGATGGCCTTGTCCGACCACTTGCGCAGGGTCTCGACGCCGAGATGGGCGCGCACCTCCGAGAAGATCACCTCGACTTGCCAGCGGCGCACGAAGATCGCGATGATGCCGGTGACGCCGACCGGCAAGATCGCCGAGGCCGAACTGACCGCGATGGCGCGCGGCGCGCCATGACCGGCGCAAGCGCAGCGTCGTCGAAGGCGGAGCACGGCCCCAACGCAGAGAATGCCGACAAGAGCCAGCCAAACCCCGGCGCGGGACACAATCGGCGGCGCGTATCTTAGCGGTTCTCTCGGGCGCCGCGCGCTGCGGCATTGCGCGCATGATCGCGCGCTCTGGCCGGATTGCGTCGCGGCCGACGTCCGCCGATACAGGAGCGGCGGCGCGTCATGCGGACGCGCTGCGGTGTCAGAGGCGTTGGATGGCGGCGGATGGCGGGTGGCGGCGGTCCCTGACGCGGGCGGCTCTGGCGGTCGCCGCGATGCTTTCGGCGGTGCTCGCGCAGGCGGCGCCGCTGGCGCAGGCGGCGCTGGAGACCCATGTCGCGCCGCCCTACCGGCTGGGCGCGCAGATCGACCCGCGCGGCGTCTGGACCATCACCGATCTGACCGGCGCCGATGCGGGCTATGTGTTCCAGACCGGCCCGCTGGCGCCGATCCCGGGTTTTTCCGGCCAGCCGATCGACGTGCTGGTGACGCTGGGGCTGGACGGGCGCTTCATCGACGCCGAACTGCTCAGCCAGAACGAGCCGGTGTTCGTCTCCGGTCTCGGCGTCGCGCCGTTTCACGCCTTCGTCGCGCAGTATCGCGGGCTGTCGCTGTCCGACACCATCACGGTCGGCGCTCCCTACGGCGCGCCGGACGCCGCGTCGGGGCATGTGCGGCTCGACGGCGTGACCAAGGCCACCGCCTCGGTGCGCATCGCGCACGAGTCGATTCTGGCCGCCGCGCTGTCGGTGGCGCGCACCCATCTGCGCGGCGTCGCGGCGCAACCGGCGGCGCGGCCCGACCCGGCGCATGACGAGGCGCTCGACTGGGCGGCGCTGGTCGCGCAGGGCGTCGCGGCGCGGCGGCGCGTCAGCAACGCCGAGGCGCAGGCGGCGTTCGCGGACACGCTGTGGCGCGACGACGACCCGGCGGCGCTGGCCGACCCGGACGGCGCGTTTCTCGACCTGTGGGTGGTGGACGTCGGCCCCCCCGCCATCGCGCGCGCGGCGCTGGACGCGCAGACCTTCGCCGAGTTGCGGCGTTTCATGGCGATCTCGACCCATGACGAGCCGCTGCTGGTGATCGACGCCGGGCGGCATGGCCTTGTCTCCGAGGATTTCGTCCGCAACACCGCGCCGGAGTTCATCGGCATGGCGCAGGACGGCTTTCCGGTGGCGCTGCGCGACGCCGACATCGACGTTGGGCTGGCGCCCGGCGCGCCAACGGCGACGCGCGCGATGATCCTGCGCACCGACCGGCGGCTGGGCTTTGACCCGACGCGGCCCTGGGCGCTGAGCGTGGAGGCGGTGCGCCGCCACGGCGCCTTCATGCCGCAGATCGGCAAGGCGGCCTTCGCGCTGGAGCACGTCACCGACGCGCGCTTCTACCTGCGCGAGGCCGCCGTCGCGCCGCGCGCGCCCTGGGTGGAGGCGCTGCTGGCGCGCCGGGGCGACCTGATCGCGCTCGCGGCGCTGCTGGCGGGGCTGTTCTGGGTGATGGCGCGGCGCATGTCGTGGCTCGCGGCGCGACGGCGCTATGCGGCGGCGCGGCTGGGCGCGCTGGCGGGGATGACGGCGTTCGTCGGCTATTGGGGACAGGGGCAGCTTTCCATCGTCACGCCGCTGGGCGCGTTGCGCGCGGGGCTGGAGGGGCGGGGGCTGTCTTTCCTGCTGTTCGATCCGTTCTCGCTGCTGCTCTGGATCGCGGTCGCGGTCTCGCTCGCGCTCTGGGGCCGGGGGCTGTTCTGCGGCTGGCTCTGTCCCTACGGCGCGATGCAGGAGGCGAGCTGGCGTCTGGGGCGGCGGCTGGGCCTGCCCCGCCTGCGCGTCTCGGCGCGCTGGGACCGGCGGCTGAAGAAGGTGAAATACGCCGTGCTGGCGGCGCTGGGGCGGCGGCTGGGCCTGCCCCGCCTGCGCGTCTCGGCGCGCTGGGACCGGCGGCTGAAGAAGGTGAAATACGCCGTGCTGGCGGCGCTCGGCGCGGCGGCGGTGACATCGGCCGCCGCGATGGATGCGATGGTCGAGGTCGAGCCGTTCAAGACCGCGATCACCATGGGCTTTGCGCGCGAGTGGCCCTATGCGCTCTACGCGCTGGGTTGGCTGGCGCTGGGCATGGCGGCGTTCAAGGGCTTCTGCCGCTATGTCTGCCCGCTGGGCGCGCTGCTGGCGCTGGGCGGGCTGTTGCGGCGGCGCGACTGGATCGCGCGGCGCCCCGCCTGCGGCGTGCCGTGCCAGCTGTGCCGGGCGCGCTGCGCCTATCAGGCGATCACGCCGGACGGCGCCATCCAGTATGACGAGTGCTTTCAGTGCCTCGATTGCGTGACGATCCACGACGACCCCAAACAGTGCGTGCCGCTGATCCTCGCCGACAAGCGGCGGCGGCGATGACCGCGCCGACGCGACGCAGGGCGGTGCGCATCCTGGCCTGCGCCGCGCTGGCGCCGGGCGCCGCGTCTTTCGCGCCGCCCGCCCGCGTTGTCTGGCGCGGCGCGGCGCTGGGGGCGGCGGCCGAGATCGCGCTGGGCGGCGGGCCGCTGGCGGCCCGGGCGGAGGCGGCGGCGCTGGCGGCGGCGCTCGGGGCGCTACGCGGCGTCGAGCGGCTGTTCAGCCTGCACGATGAAGGCTCCGCGCTCAGCCGCCTGAACCGCGACGGCCGGCTGGCGCGGCCCGAGCCGGACTTCGTCGCGCTGCTGGCGATCGCCGACGCGGCGCATCGCGTGAGCGGCGGCGCCTTCGACCCCACGGTGCAGCAGCTGTGGCGCGCGCTGGCCGAAGGCCGCGCCGCCGACGCGGTCGCGCGGGCGCGCGCGGCGATCGGCTGGGACGGCGTGGCCTGGGACGCGCGGGCCGTGCGCCTGACGCGCCCCGGCGCGGCGCTGACGCTGAACGGCGTGGCGCAGGGGTTCGCCGCCGACCAGGTCAGCGCCGCGCTGGCGGCGCACGGGCTGACGACGACGCTGGTGGACATGGGCGAGTGGCGCGGGCGCGGCGGGCCGTGGCGGCTGGGCGCGGCGGGCGGCGACGGCGCGCTGATCGGGCGGCTGACGCTTTACGACGGCGCGGCGGCCACCAGCGCGCCCGGCGCGCTGCGCATCGGGCGCGACGGCGTCGCGCACATCCTCGACCCCGAGGCCCGCGCCGCGCCGCGCTGGCGCAGCGTAACCGTGGTCGCCGACAGCGCCGCCTGGGCCGACGCGCTCTCCACGGCGCTCGCCGCCGCGCCCGCAGGTCACGCTCGCGCCATCGTCGCGGCCGCAGGGCTGCGCGCGGCGCTGCTGGAGGACGCGGACGGCGGCGTGGTCCGGCTGGGCGCGGCTCAGTCCACGCGCGGCAGCGCGGCCATCTCGTAGGACGGAAACAGGTGCGCGACCGAGCGCTCGAACTCGTTGGGCTGCGCGCCCATGGCGGCGAATTCGGGCGGCAGCGGCAGGCGCAGCGCCTCGACAAAGTCCAGCCCCTGCTCCGCCGCGTCGCGCAAGGTCCGCTCCAGCCAGTCGAGATAGGCGCGGGTCTGGGCGAGCGCGGCGCCGGTGCGGTCGAAGGGCCCATGGCCGGGCATCACGCCCCCCGCCCCCAGCGCCTCCAGCGCGTCGATGCTGGCGCGCCACGCGGGCAGATCGGCGCTCGGCGTGGTCGGCGCGCGGTCGAGAAACGCCAGATCGCCCGCGATCAGCGTGCCGGTGCGCAGGTCCAGGATGGCGAGGTCGGCCTCGGTGTGCCCCGCCAGCGGCAGGGCGCGGAAAGCGCGCCCGCCGATGGCGAAGTCGCCGCCCTCCAGCGTCTCGGCGGGCGGGACCGGATCGGTGCCGCGCATCCAGTCGCCCAGCAGTCCGTAGAGATTGTCGGCGTAGCCCGCGCCATGCTCGGCGGCCAGCGCGCGGGTGGCGCCCAGCGCCCGCAGCGGGCGGTCGGCGAACACCTGGTTGCCGAAGAAATGGTCGGGGTGGTGATGGGTGTTGATCACCGCGGCGATCCCGGTGGGCGCCGCCGCCGTCACCGCTTCGCGCAGCGCCTCGCCGAAGCGGCGGGTCGAGCCGGTGTCGAACACCACCGCGCCGACATCGGTGCGCGCGAAGGCGACGTTCACGATCGCGCCGCCGTTCTCGCGGGTGAAATACTCGCGCCGCCCCTCGACCATCCACAGCCCGTCGGCCACCTCGACCGGTCGCAGTTCGTACTGATGGCGGGGCGCGGCGTGGACCCGCGACGCCAGCGCCAGCGCGCCCGCGCCGCCCAGCACCGCGCGGCGGCTGAGCGTCACTGCGTCAGCCCGCCGACCGGGATGGTGGCGGCGATGGCGTTGCCGTTGTTGTCGCGTCCCGCAAGCGTCAGCGGACCGGTCAGCACGCCCTGCGCGAAGTCGAAGCTGAACGCGGGGTCCTCCTCGACAGGCTCATACAGATCAAGCGCCGCCAGTTCGCCGCCCTGCGCGTCGCTGAGCGCAAGACGCTGGATGATGAACACCGGAATGCCGTCGGCCAGCCCGGTGTCCATCGGGTGATCGACGCGCAGCCGCACCCGGCCGGTCTGCGGCCAGACGCGCGCGCGCACGGCGCCCAGCCGCGCCTCCCAGTCGTCGCTGGCGTAGGCGGCGGCGGGCGTGGTGCAGCCGCCGCCCGCCGCGTCGATCTTCGCGCCGCCCAGCAGCCAGCTTCCGTCGGCGGTCTGAACGGCGGCGCGGATCGGCGTGGACTGGTCGATCTTGAAGCGGAACGACAGCCGCGCCTCGGCGGCGCCGGGGCGGAACTCAAGGATGCGGGGGATCGGGCCATAATCGACAAAGGCGACGATGCGGCGCACGCCGGGGATCGCGGAGGCGTCGATCATCACCGGCACATGCAGGCTGTCCTCGGCGTAGGCGGGCGCGTCCACCACCACCCTCGGGTCGAAGGCGATGCGCTCGGGATCGCCCAGGATCGCGATCTGGTGATAGCCCAGCATCCCGGTGCGGAACGGATCGTCGAGCGGCGCCCTGGGGGCGTCGAGCGCGCGCGCGGGCAGCGCGGCGAGCAGCATCAGGGCGGCGACTCTCAGCACGGCGGATCCTCCCATGGCGTCAGCGGCTGACCCGCATTGTTGCGAGACGGTAGCACAGGAACGCTCACCAGTCAGGCGCGCGCCATGTCACACCATGGGCGGCGAAGATCGCCGCCATGCGGCCGTCCGCGACCGCGGCCTGGATGGCGTCGTCCACCGCATAGCCAAGCTGGCGGAAGGTGTGGCGCACCGCGACGCCCAGCGTCCACTCGCCGACCGCGAGCCCGGCGAGCGGAACCTTGCCCGCGCGCAGCCCCGCGCCGAGGCGCCACTCAAGCTGGGCGAGCGGCCCCATCGCCGCGTCGAAGGCGCCTTCGGCCAGCGCCGCCTTCGCCGCCTCCAGCGTGGGAAAGCGCACGATGTTGGGCAACAGCGCGCCGCCCATGAAGTTCGACAGATAGAAGTCGGCGATGCTGTCGTTCTCGACCCCGACCTTGTCGAAGCGGAAGTAGGGCGGCGTCGGCGCGCCGTCGGGATAGGCGGCGTCGCGCCACGCCATGCCGATCCGCTCGTTGAAATACTGGCCGGTCAGCACCACCAGCTCATTGCGCAGCGCGAAATCGCGGTTGTAGGGCACGTGCAGCAGCACGTTGACCACCGCGCCCGACACCACCGGGCCGCGCCACACCCAGTTGCGCAGGTCGGCGTCCACGTTCTCGTCGGCGGGCAGGGCGCGGATGCGCGGCTCCACCCCCAGCGCCGCCGCGATCAGCCGCGCCACATCGACGTCGATCCCCTTCAACTCGCCCGCCTCGACATGGGAGAACGGCGGAAAGTTCTCATAGACGCCGATCTCGATGAAGCCGCGCGCGATGATCTCGTCGTAATCCTGACCGACAACGATCACCGTGTCGGCGCGGTTGACGCTGCGCGTCGCCGGGGTCTGGGCGCGGGCGATCAGCGGCGCCAGCAGCAGCGCCAGCGCCAGCGCGCGGATCAGAAAGGCCATGACGCGCTATTTCGCCGAGGACAGGCCGACGGTCAGCACCTCGAAGGCTTCGGTGACGCCCGGCGCGCCCTTGTCAATGGCCCGCGCGGCGCGCGCGGCCGGCGAGTCGGCGACCGGGGCGCCCGAGGCGGTGGTGATCTGGTCGGCGATGGTGGCGAGTTCGTCGCGCGCCTGCGCGATCCGCGGCGCCAGCCCGTCATAGGCGGCGCCGTCGCTCAGCGACTGCGCAAAGCCGCCCAGCATGTCGCGGATCGCGCCGAGCCGGGGGCTGTGCGTCGTGAGCGAATCGCCGTCGGGGCGGGTTTCGATATAGGTGCGGATCGCCCACGCAGCCTTCTGACCCAGCAGCGCGCCGAAGGCCGGCATCTTGGTGACGCCGTTCTGGGTGTAGCCGGTCTGGAACCGCTCGACGAACCAGCTGTCGCCGTATTCCTCGGCTTCAAGATAGCGCAGATCCGGCGCCAGCCCGCCCGATACCGCCTGAAGCCCGTGGCAGCGCGCGCAGTTCTGGTTGAAGCCCGAAGCGCCGATCTCCACCGCCGTCGCCCACACCTCCGGCCCCATGGCGCGATAGGGGTTCTCGCCCAGCCATTCCTCGCCGACGTCGGGCAGCGCGTCGGTGTTCACCGGCTGCGGCGCCACGTCGCCATGCGCCAGCGCCGCGGCGGCGGAGAACACAAAGGCGGCGGTCAGGATCGGCAGGTTCGGCATCTTGGCGCTCCGGCGGCGGAAATTCCCTGGATTTCGGATACAGAGACGCCGGGCGCTACGCCATGCGACCGGCGCGCGCGCCGCCGCCGCTGCGACCGCGCGCCGCAAGCCGCCGGGCGATCGAGAATTCCATCCGCGCGCAACGTCTGTATGGTCCGGAAAAATCTGGGGGGAGTGGAGCGGATGCGCGTGGTTCTGGTTGCGATGGCGCTGCTTGGCGCGACCGGGGCATGGGCGGCGGCGTGGGCGGCGCCGCTGTCGGTGCGCGTGCTCTATCTCGACCGGCAGGCGGAGCGCCCGCCGATCCTCGCCACGCTCGACGTCCCGCCCGACGACGATGGCCCGCAGGGCGCGCGGCTGGCGACGGCGGACAACGCCTCGACCGGCGTTTTCCTCAACCACGCCTATGCGCTGGACGTGGTCACCGTGGCGCCGGACGCGGATTTCGTCGCCGCAGGCGCTGCGGCGCTGGCCGAGGGGCGCGACCTGATCGTGACCAACGCGCCCGCCGCCGACCTGCTGGCGCTGGCCGATCTGCCGCAGGCGCGCGACGCGCTGATCTTCAACGCGGGCGCGACCGACGATGCGCTGCGCGGCGCCGACTGCCGCGCCAACGTGCTGCACGCGATGCCCAGCCGCGCCATGCTGGCCGACGGGCTGGCGCAATTTCTGATGAAGCGGCGCTGGGACAAGTGGTTCCTGATCGAGGGGCAAGGCCCGGGCGACGCCGAGTTCGCCGCCGCCCTGCGCGCCGCCGCGACCAAGTTCGGCGCGAGGATCGTGGCCGAAAGGCGATGGGCGTTCGACGCCGACATGCGCCGCAACGCCGCCGAGGAGTTCCCGCTGTTCACCCAAGGCGTCGAGCATGACGTGATCGTGGTCGCCGACGAGATCGGCGACTGGGCGCGCTATCTGCCCTATAACACATGGCTGGCGCGTCCGGTGGCGGGATCGGAGGGGCTGACGCCGCGCGCGTGGTCCGCCGCCAACGAGAACTGGGGCGCCGGTCAGCTTCAGTCGCGGTTTCAGCGTCAGGCCGGGCGCCCGATGCTGGATCGCGACTACGCGGCATGGGCTGCGCTGCGCAGCATCGGCGAGGCGGTCACCCGCACCGGCGCGGCCGACGCGCCCACTTTGCGCGCCTATCTGCTGAGCGACGCCTTCACGCTGGCGGGGTTCAAGGGCGCGCCGATGACATGGCGGCGCTGGGACGGACAGTTGCGCCAGCCGGTCTTTCTGGCGCATCCGCGCGCCATCGCCGCCGTCGCCCCGGTCGAGGGCTATCTGCACCAGGCCAACACGCTCGACACGCTCGGAACCGACGCGCCTGAAACCCTTTGCGCGGCGTTCTGAGCCGACATGACAAGGAAAACCACCATGCGCCTTGCGCTTCCGCTCGTCCTCGCCCTGGCCGCCACGCCGCCGATGGCCGCCGAGATCTGGATCAGCAACGAAAAGGACAACACCATCAGCGTGATCGACGTGGCCACGCTCGAGGTCTCGCGCACCATCGAGGTCGGCAAGCGCCCGCGCGGGATCATCTTTTCGCGCGACTATTCCAAGGTCTATGTCTGCGCCTCCGACAGCGACACGGTGCAGGTGATCGACCCCGACAGCGGCGCGGTGCTGCACGATCTGCCCTCCGGCGCCGACCCCGAGCAATTCGCGCTGCACCCCGACGACCGGCTGCTCTACATCGCCAACGAGAACGACGCGGTGACAACGGTGGTCGATACCGAAAGCCGCGCCGTGATCGCGCAGATCAACGTCGGCGTCGAGCCGGAGGGCATGGCGGTCAGCCCCGACGGGCGCATCGCGATCACCACCTCCGAGAGCACCAACATGGCGCACTGGATCGACGTGGAGACGCACACGCTGTTCGCCAACAGCCTCGTGGACCAGCGCCCGCGCCACGCCGAATTCACCCATGACGGCGCCCGGCTCTGGGTCAGCAGCGAGATCGGCGGCACGGTCACGGTGTTCGACGTGGCGACTCAGGCGGAGCTGGCGAAAATCCGCTTCGAGATCGCGGGCGTGCGCGCCGAGCAGATCCAGCCGGTCGGCATCCGCTTCACCCCCGACGACAAGTTCGCCTTCATCGCGCTGGGGCCCGCCAACCGTCTGGCCGTGGTCAACATGGAGACCTTCGAAGTCGAGGACTACGTCCTTGTCGGGCGGCGCGTCTGGCACATGGCGTTCTCGCCTGACGCACGGCTTCTGTTCACCACCAACGGGGTCTCGGGCGACGTGACGGTGATCGACGTGGCGGCCCGCGCGGCGATCAAGTCGATCAAGGTCGGCCGGTTTCCGTGGGGGGCGGCGGCGCGGCCATGAAGGCGGCGCCGCGGCTGATCGCGGCGCTGGCGCTGCTGGCCGGCGCGGCGGCGCAGGCCGAGACCAGCGCAGAAGCGCGGGCGCGCGCGCCGGAGCTGTTCGACCCGGCGACGGGCCTGCGCATCACCCGCTATCGCGCGCCGACGCCACAGGACATCCCCGGCGCGCTGGCGCTGGACGCGGACGCGGTGCGCGCCGCGGCGGCGGCGGGCGCGGCGCTGATCGACGTGGCCTCCGCCGGGGCGGGGGTCTATTTCGAGGAAGACGGCGCATGGGTCGGCTCGGAGGACCACGCCACCATCCCCGGCGCGATCTGGCTGCCGGAGGTGGGGCGCGGCGCGCTGTCGCCCGAGATCGAGGCCTATTTCCGCGCGGCGCTGGCGCGGATCACCGGCGGCGACATGACGCGGCGGCTGGTCTTCTTCTGCATCGCCGACTGCTGGATGAGCTGGAACGCGGCGCAGCGCGCCGCGTCATGGGGGTATCCGGCGTCGGACTGGTTCCCGCTGGGCGTCGATGGCTGGGCCGAGAGCGGCGGCGCACGGGTCCCGGCGTCGCCGATGGCGGTCGCGCCCGGCGGCTGAATGGCGCGTCGGAGTTTGATCGAAGTCAACGGCGCAGTGCGCCATCTTCTGCTATCGCTGATCCGGCATGAGGGGGAGAGTTCCATGAAGTCCATCGCAGCCTGCGCCATTGTCGCGCTGCTCGCCACCGCCGCCGGTTACACCGCCGGCCACGCCGCCGAGACGCTCGACAAGGCGCGCACCGCCGCCGGCGAAATTCTGTTCCGCGACAAGTGCCGCATCTGCCACGCTCCGGACGCCGACACCGCCTCCTACGGCCCGACGCTGACCGGCGTGGTCGGCCGACCCGCCGGCGCCTATCCCGGCTACGCCTATTCCCAGGCGCTGCAGAACGTGGGCTTCGTCTGGACGCCCGAAGCGTTGCGGGCGTGGATGGCGAACAACGACGGCTTCATGCCGGGCACGAAAATGCGCCATGTCGGCGTGACCGATTCTGCGGAGCAGGATTTCATCCTCGCCTACCTCCAGAGCATCTCCCGCCGCTAGCCCGGCTTCGGGCTGCGCCGCGACCGGGGCCGCGATGTCGCAGCCCCGACATTGCGCTAGGCGGTAACGCAGCGGCTTTGTATGACTTTTCCAGCGGCGCTTGCGCAACAAGATGTCGCGCGGACGCTTGGCTCCTGGGAGGGATCACATGAAAAGAATCGTCGCCGCCGTCGTTGCGGCGGTCGTCGCCAACGCCGCTTTCGCCGAAGGCGTGACAATGGAGATGATCGCCAACGATGACGCCGTAACCAGTCAGGTCGTCACCAACGGCATGGGACGGCAGCTCCAGCGCTACAGCCCGCTGGACCAGATCAACAAGCAGAACGTCAAGAACCTGCTTCCCGCCTGGGTGTTCTCGTTCGGCGGCGAGAAGCAGCGCGGGCAGGAGACTCAGCCGCTGGTGCATGACGGCGTGATGTATGTCACCGGCTCGTATTCACGGCTCTACGCCATCGACGTGAAGACCGGCGATGAGATCTGGCAATACGACGCTCGCCTGCCCGAGGGCATCCTTCCCTGCTGCGACGTGGTGAACCGCGGCGCGGTTCTGTTCGGCGACAAGGTGTATTTCGGCACGCTCGACGCCGCGCTGGTGGCGCTGAACGCCAAGACCGGCGACGTGGTGTGGCGCAAGAAGATCGGCGACTACAAGGCGGGCTACTCCTACACCGCCGCGCCGCTGATCGTGGACAGCAAGCACGGCCCGCTGATCGTCACCGGCAACTCGGGCGGCGAGTTCGGCATCGTCGGCGCGGTCGAGGCGCGCAACGCCGAGACCGGCGAGATGGTGTGGCGCCGTCCGGTGATCGAGGGGCACATGGGCGAGCTGCTGGGCCAGCCTTCGACCATGACCGGCACGCTCAACGCATCGTGGCCGGGCGACATGTGGCAGACCGGCGGCGGCGCCACGTGGCTGGGCGGCTCCTATGACGCGCGCACCAACTCGATCATCATGGGCGCGGGCAACCCGGCGCCGTGGAACAGCCACCTGCGCCCCGGCGACAATCTCTACGCCGCATCGCGCATCGCGCTCGACCCCGACACCGGCGACATCAAGTTCCACTACCAGACCACCCCGCATGAGGGCTGGGACTTCGACGGCGTGAACGAGGTCGTGGCGTTCGACGCGCCCGACGGCCGCGCGCTGCTGGCCACCGCCGACCGCAACGGCTTCTTCTACACGATGGAGGCCGACGGCATGAAGCTGGTGAACGCTTCGCCGTTCGTCGAGGGGATCACCTGGGCCAAGGGCATCGACCTTGCGACCGGTCGCCCGATCTACGACCCCGAGAACCGCCCCGGCGATCCGTCAAAGGCGGCGGACGGCGCCAAGGGCGAGGTGGTGTTCGCGGTGCCGGGCTTCCTTGGCGGCAAGAACTGGATGCCGATGGCCTATTCGAAGAAGACCGGCCTGTTCTATGTGCCGTCGAACGAATGGGGCATGGACATCTGGAACGAGCCGATCACCTACAAGAAGGGCGCCGCCTATCTGGGCGCGGGCTTCACCATCAAGCCGCTGTTCGAGGATCACATCGGCGCGCTGAAGGCGATCGACCCGATCACCGGCGCCATCAAGTGGGTCGCCAAGAACAACGCCCCGCTCTGGAGCGGCGTGATGACCACCGCCGGCGGCCTGGTGTTCTACGGCACGCCGGAGGGCAAGCTGGTCGCGCTCGACGACGAGACCGGCGAGCAGCTCTGGAGCTTCCAGACCGGATCGGGCGTCGTCGGCCAGCCGATCACCTGGGACATGGACGGCGAGCAGTATGTCGCCGTCGCCTCGGGCTGGGGCGGCGCCGTGCCGCTCTGGGGCGGCGAGGTCGCCAACCGGGTCAAGTATCTGAACCAGGGCGGGTCGGTCTGGGTGTTCAAGGTGCCGCAGATCCAGGCCGCCAACTGACGCGGGGCTGACCGCCGCGCAGCGGCGGAAAGCGAAGGGGCGCCCGATTTCGGGCGCCCTTTTTCGTTGCGCCGTGTCACACTGCCGCATCGAAGGTCATGAAGGGGCAGTGCCATGCGCGCCGCAGCCGTTGTCGTCATCGTCCTGCTCGCCGCGCCCGCCATCGGCGGCGAAGCGCTCTCCCCTCGCGCGACCGATGAGAGCGAACTCAGCTACGCCCGTTTCGCCGAGGAGCACGATCCCTCGCATCCATTGTTCTGCATGTATGGCTATTTCGCCTCCAAGACCGGCGATCACGCGACGGCGCACCGCATCTTCGAGCGCTGCGCAGCCGAGGCGCATTCCGGCGCCGCGCTTGTCTATCTGTCGATGTTCTATGAAGAAGGCATCGGCGCGCCGCGTGATCCGGTGAAAGCCGAGGCGCTGATGCGGCAGGCGGCGGAGGACGGCTATTCCGTCGCGCAATACAACCTCGGCGCCGCGCTGCTGAAGCAATCCGGCGATCCGGCCACCCGCGCCGAGGCGCTGCGCTGGCTCGCCGCCGCCGCCGCGCAGGGCGACGCGGACGCGGCGGCGCTGCTGGAAAAGGGCGGCGTCTAGCCCAAGATCGCGTCAAGCGGGGTCGCGCACGGTTGCCGACGGCGCCCTATCCCAGCCCGTGGCGCTTCATCCGCCGATACAGCGTCGCCCGCCCGATGCCGAGCGCCCGCGCGGCGGCGGAACGGTCGCCCCCCGCCCGCGCCAGCGCGCGGCGCAGCATGGCGCGCTCGGCGTTGTCAGGCGCAGCCGCGTCGGTGGTCCAGCCCAGCAGATCGCCGGCCGGACGCGGGCCGTCGCGCGCGGGGTCGAAGCTGAACGCCCGGCGCGCGGCGCGCGTCGCCCCCACCACCAGATCGTCAGCGTCCACCGCCAGCAGCATCGCCCCGGCGGCGGCGCCATTGTCGCAGACCACGATCCGCTCGGCGGGATAGCGCGCGCGGAACAGGTCTCGCTCAACGCCGCGCGCGGCGTCCGCCAGCACGGCGGCGATCAGCCCAGAGAGCGCCGCGTCACAGTCGCTGCGGCACGATGAGGTGTCGAGCGCGCCGACCAGTTCCCCCTCCGGGCCGAACAGCGGCGTGTCGATGCAGGTCATCGCGGTGTTGCGGCTGAGGAAATGCTCATCGGGGCGGATCGTCACCGCCCGCCCCTCGGCGAGGCAGGTGCCGATGCCGTTGGTGCCTTCAACCGCCTCTGACCAGCGCCCGCCGCTCCAAAGGCCCCAGCGCTCGAACACCGTCGCCTCCGCCGCCGGGCTGCGCTGATCGAGCACCACGCCGTCGGCGTCGGTCAGCAGCACCGCGCAGCCCGCCTGTCCGGCGATG
>Ga0210044_10006315_pt1 | contig 15684 bp, 16 predicted proteins | sample CryGey13umfilter_2_FD_183959 | JGI IMG/M metagenome (GOLD analysis project Ga0210044, IMG submission 183959) | Groundwater microbial communities from aquifer in Utah, USA - Crystal Geyser 4/9/14 3 um filter (SPAdes) (version 2) | ecosystem: Environmental > Aquatic > Deep subsurface >...
GAGAAGCAGGCGTCCATTCCGGAGGAGCTGGCCGAGATGCGGGAGATGCTGCGGGGGAAGGTGCCGAAGATCGACATCGGGCCCCACTGCGAGGACCCGTACCCATGCGACTTCATGGACCACTGCTGGCAGCACGTCCCCGAGCATTCCGTCTTCTCCCTGCGGGGACGTGGGATCGACCGGTGGGAGCTGTACCGGCAGGGGGTCATCAAGCTGCAGGATGTCCCGCTCGATTCGCTGAACCTGATGCAGAGAATGCAGGCCGAGTATTTCCTGGACAGGAAGTCGCACGCGGATCCCGCGAAGATCCGGGAGTTCCTTAAAAAAGTCCGGTATCCGGTCTGCCTCCTTGACTTCGAGACGTTCGGCTCGGCCATCCCGCTGTTCGACGGGACCCGGCCGTACCAGCAGGTGCCGTTCCAATACTCCCTGCACCGCATCGACGCGGAAGGGGAGGAGGCAAGGCACTTCGAATACCTCGCGCAACCCGGCGTGGACCCCCGGAAGGAGATCGCGGAAAAGCTGCTGGGCGAGATCCCCTTCGGTGCGTGCTTGATCGCCTACAACATGGCCTTCGAGAAACGGGTGCTGAGGGAGCTGGGGGAATTCCTCCCGAAGCTCCGAAAACGCCTGAACGCGATCTCCGAGGGGATGATCGACCTGATGGAGCCGTTCAAGAGGCGGGACATCTATGACTGGCGGATGAACGGCTCGTATTCCCTGAAATCCGTACTGCCGGCCCTCGTGCCGGAGATGACGTACAAAGATCTGGAGATCAGCGACGGGGCGATGGCGTCGGAGGCGTACTTCACCATGGAAACCATCGCGGACCGTGCGGAGCTGTCCAGGCTGCGCAAGGCGTTGCTGGAATATTGCAAACAGGACACCTTGGGCCTCGTCCGTCTGCTGGAGAGGATGCGGTCCATGGCGGCGGCGGACGCCAAAGGGTAGGAGGATCGGGAGTCACCCCTCGAAGCGGACGTTCTCCAGCGAATCGACGATCCAGTCGGCTTCGGCGAGGTCTCCCGCATCGTAGCTGTTGGTGACGGCGAGCACCCGGAGTCCCGCCCCCTTCGCGGACCGGATCCCGGCGGGGGTGTCCTCGACCGCGATCGATTTCCCCGGGACCGTCAGCGAGGTCGGGTATGCCCCGGACAGTCTCCGAAAGGCGAGCGCGTAGCTTTCCGGATCGGGCTTGCTCCTCCGGACATCGTCGGCGGAAACGATCACGTCGAAGCGGCGGGCGACGCCCAATTTCGTGAGGATCGGGTCGATGTCGGAACGAAGCGCGCCGCTGCACAGGGCCAGCGGGCGTCCGGCCGCGTGCAGGGACTCGATCATGGGGACGGCTCCCGGGTAGGCGGTCACCCCGTCGCGCAGGCCGCGAAGGAACGCCCCGGACTTCGCGGCGACGAGGGTCGCGAGGGTCGCGTCGTCGAGGTCGATCCCCTTCGCCCGGAACGCCTCCCGGAAGGCGTCGCGGTCGTCGAACCCCATGTAGATCTCGACGTACTCCTTCCACGGGAACCCCATCCCGAGCGGATCGAGAACCTCGGTGAACGCCCGGTAATGCATCGGTTCGCTGTCGACGAGAATCCCGTCGAAATCGAACAGGACCGCTTCGGGCATTGGGAGCGTAAGGGTATTCATCCGGGTGCCGGGGATTCATTATATCCCACGCCGGAGACCGGGGTGACGGGGTCCCGCGGATCTCCCAAGCGTTCCCGGTCAAGGTGTGGTAAATTGGGGAAAAAGGGAAAGTGAGAGAATCTTGGCAAAGGACGATCTGGCGAATCTCGAAGGAACCGTGACCGAGGCCCGGGGCGGCGGTAATTTCGTCGTCAAGCTCGAAAACGGCCATACGCTCACGGCGAAGCTCGGCGGCGCCATGCGCCGGTTCCGGATCCGCGTCATCTCGGGGGACCGCGTGACGATCGGCGTTTCCCCCTACGACCCGACCCACGGCCTCATCCTCTACCGCCACAAGAACTGAGGGATCGTGAAGACGAAGTCCGTCTACAGGGTGCTCTTCCGGAACCAGGAGAGCCTGTACGAACTTTATGCGCGGAAGGTGGGCCAGGGGGCGCTCTTCGCCTTCGTCGAGGTCGAGGAGATCCTCTTCGGCAACCGGGGCGGCGTGCTCGTCGACCCGTCGGAGGAGCGGCTCAAATCCGAATTCGCCGGCGTCAAGCGCACCTACATCCCGCTGCAGGCCGTGGTGCGCATCGACGAGGTCGAGAAGGAGGGGACGAACAAGATCGTCTCGATCGCCCCGCCCCAGGGGAACGTGACCCATTTCCCCATGCCTCCCGGGAGCCTCGGAACGAAACCCGGCAAGGGCTGAAGAGGCCCCCGCCCGCACCGGCCGGTTTTCTAGCGCAGGTTCCTCCGGATCCGCCTCACCGCTTCCACCACGTTGTCGCGGTTGCCGAAGGCCGACAGCCGGAAGAATCCCTCGCCCGACGGCCCGAACCCGCTGCCGGGCGTCCCGACCACGTTGCACTCCGTGAGAAGGCGGTCGAAAAAGTCCCACGAGGAGATCCCCCCCGGGGTCTTCAGCCAGATGTAGGGGGCGTTGACGCCGCCGTAAACGGTGAGCCCCGCGCCCGCAAGCACCTCCCGGATGATCTTCGCGTTTTCCATGTAGTAGTCGACGGTCGCCTTCGTCTGCCGCCACCCCTCCTCGGAGTAGACCGCCGCCGCGGCCCTTTGAACCGGGTAGGAGACGCCGTTGAACTTCGTCGTCTGCCGCCGGTTCCACAGCTTGTTGAGCGCCACCCGCTCGCCGCCCGGACTGTTCGCCGTCACCACCTCCGGCACCACGGTCGACGCGCACCGCACGCCGGTGAAGCCGGCGGTCTTGGAGAAGGAGCGGAACTCGACGGCGCACCGCTTCGCGCCCTCGATCTCGTAGATGGAGTGGGGATAGCCGGGCTCCGTGATGAACGCCTCGTACGCCGCGTCGAAGAAGATCACCGCGTCGTTGGCGAGGGCGTAGTCGACCCAGCCTTTCAGCTGCTCCTTCGTCGCAACCGTGCCCGTCGGGTTGTTCGGGGAGCACAGGTAGACGATGTCGACCTTCTCCTTCGGGACGTCGGGGAAGAAGCCGTTCGCCTCGGTGCACGGAAGGTAGACGATCCCCCGGTAGTAGCCGTGCTCGTCGGCAGGCCCGGAGCGCCCGATCATCACGTTCGTGTCGTTGTAGACCGGGTAGACCGGGTCTCCGATCGCCACCTTGTTGTCGAGGGAAAAGATGTCGAGGATGTTCGCGGTGTCGCACTTCGATCCGTCCGAGATGAAGATTTCGCTCCGCTGGAGGCGGACGCCCAGCGGCGCGTACGCCCGTTCGATCAGCGTGTCGATGAGAAAGTCGTACCCCTGCTCGGGACCGTACCCCATGAACGTCTTCTCGTCGCCGAGCTCGGAGACGGCGTCGTGGAACGCCGACAGGACCGCGGGGGGCAGCGGACGCGTGACGTCGCCGATCCCGAGCCGGATGACCTTCGCGGAAGGGTTCGCCGCGGCGAAAGCACGGACCCGGCGCCCGATCTCCGGGAACAGGTACCCGGCTTTCAGCTTGAGGTAATGCTCGTTGACCCGTGCCATTGCGCGAACCCTCCTGTTCGGAATCTACGGCGTCCGAAGAAGATAGCAGATAGGATATATTTCTTCCTCGAATAATGGAGGGGTGGATGTCCGCGCTGTTCGCGTTCAAATTGACGCTGGTGCCGTTTTTCATCCTCGCGCTGAGCCTGGCGGGGCGGCGCTGGGGGACGGCCGTCAGCGGCTGGCTCGTGGCGCTGCCGGTCGTCGCGGGCCCGATCGTCTTCTTCATCGGGGTGGAGCAGGGGGAGGCGTTCGCCGCGGGGGCTGCACGCGCGACGATCGCCGGGCTCGCCTCGCTGGCCGTCTACAGCCTCGTATACTGCCGCGCGGCCCTGAGGATGGGGTGGGCGCCGAGCCTGCTGGCCGGCTGGGCCGGGTTCTTCCTCTCCACGTACGTCCTGAACCGGCTCCCCCTCACACTGCCGCAGTCGATCGCGCTCGCCCTTGCCACGCTGGTCGCGGCGTACCTTCTCCTGCCCGTGGTCGGTTCCGAGGCGGCGCCGCCCGGGACGTCTTCGTGGGAGATCGTCGCCCGCATGGCGGCGGCGGTCGGCATGGTGCTCCTCATGACCGCCGTTGCCCGGCCGCTCGGGCCGCATCTCGCGGGGCTTCTCGTCCCGTTCCCGGTCGCGGCGACGGTGCTCACCGCCTTCACACACCGTTACCAGGGTCGCGCCTCCGCGATCCGCCTGTTGCGGGGGCTGGTCGCCGGTCTATGGACGATGGGGGTCTTTTTCCTGGTCGTCGCGGGAATGGTCGAGCGGCTGGGAGTCGCCGCCTCGTTCGCGCTGGCGGCGTCGGCGGACCTGGCGTGCAACGGCGGGGCGCTATGGGCTCTCGGGAGAATCCGGGCCGCCCGCCCGGGAGATTTTATCTGACGACATTCCCGGCGCGCAGCAGCGCGGCGATCGTCTTCCCGTCCCGGATCTCCCCTGATGCCGCGAGCCGAAGCGCTTCCGCGATCGGCATCCGCTCCGTCGCGATCTCTTCGTACTGCTCGGGCTCCGCTTCCCCTTGCGACAGGCCGGTGCCGAGGAACAGGTGGATCACCTCGTCGAACACGCCCGGGGAAGGGTAGAAGAAGCCGAGGGGAACCAGTTCCCGCGCGGAGAGCCCCGTCTCCTCGGCCATCTCCCTTCCACCGCACGCGGCCGGATCCTCGCCCGCTTGAAGCCTGCCCGCCGGGATCTCGAGGAGCGTGCCGCCCACCGCGGGCCGCAGCTGCCGGATCAGCGTGACCGTCCCGTCGTCGTGCAGCGGGAGGACGCCGACGCCGCCCGGGTGGCGAACGACCTGGTAGGTGTGCCACCCCTTCTCCCCGATCCGGACGTCGAACTGCTCGATGTCCACGACCAGCCCGGAAAAGAGTATCGACCGGTTTCTCGTCTCCATGCCGCCCCTTTCGGTCCCGGTTAGGGAAGGAGGACGATCTTTCCCCTGGCGCCGGCCGACATCACGGCTACGTGGCTTTCCGGCGCCGCCGACAGCGGCAGTTCCCGGCCGATCACGGGGCGCAGGGTCCCGTTCGCGAGGGCCGCACCCAACGCCGCGTGAATCACGGTCATCTCGGCCTCGGGCGTGTTGAACAGGGACATCCCGACGATCGAAGCGTCGTGCCCCATCGTGTCCCGGGGGTCGATCCCGACCGCGCCCCGGCTGCCGATCACGACGACCCGTCCGCCCATCGCGAGGACCTTCAGATCCCGACCCAGATTCACGTTGGCGAGCATTTCGAGGATGACGTCGAATCCGCGCCCCCCCGTCGCCGCCATCGCCTCTTCCATGTACCCCGCCGATCGGTGGTCGAAGGCGTCATGCGCCCCCTCTTGAAGCGCCAGGGCGATCCCTTCGGGCGTACCCGCCGTGCCGACCACGCGCAGTCCCGCGGCCCGGGCGATCTGTACCGCCGCCGATCCCACGCCGCCGCTGGCGCCGTGGACCAGGACCGTCTCTCCCGGGACGGCCCGCGCCCGCTGGAAGAGGGCGCGCCAGGCGGTGGCGCACGGAACGCCGACCGCGGCCCCCTGCGCGTAGGAGACGCTGGCGGGAAGCGGGTGGACCCGCGCCGCGTCGCAAAGCGCAAGCTCGGCGTAGGCGCCGGTCGCCGTCTCCGAGGAGTACACGCGGTCTCCTGCGGTTACCCCCGGGACTCCGTCCCCCACCGCCTCGACGATCCCGGCGGCGTCGTTCCCGGGGGTGTACGGGAGCGCAGGGTGGCGGGCGTACGCTCCGGAGCGGATGTAGGTCTCAACGGGGTTTACCCCCGCTGCGCGGACGCGGACCAGGACTTGCCCCGGGCCCGGCGCGGGGTCCGGGACCTCCTCAAGGCGCATCACTTCCGGTGGACCGAATTCGTGAACGCGGATCGCTTTCATATCGATACCTCCTGCGGGAATTGTACCCGATGCGTCGGGGTATTTGCGAGACCCGCACGAACCCTCCCCCTGTTCCCCGGTGGTGGTCCGGGGTAAACTGGTACTTGGCGCAGCGGAGCTTTAATGCCAGGGTATTTGCGAGACGCTGCACCAGGTCCCAGAAACGAAACCGGAGGTGGCCTATGGACGACGGGAACGACAACGTGATGATGGGAGCGCTGCTGGTGGTGGCGGGTGCGATTCTCGGGGCCGGAGCGGTTTTGCTGTTCGCACCGCAATCGGGCCAGAAAACACGCAGGGACATCTCCCGGTTCGCCCGGAAGACGAGCCGGAAAGTGGAAGGGGTGGCGGGGGAGGTTGCCGAAAGCGTGGCAGGGATGGCCGACGCCGTGGAGGAAAAGGCCGAGGAGATCCTCGGGAAGGGAAAGGATCTCACCAAGGAGTCCCTGGAGGCGGTGGTCGAGGCGCTGAACGAGGGACAGCAGCGGCTGGGACGGCAGCGGGACCGGCTGACGAAATTGCTGGGATAGCGTCTCGCCCAGGGGCGGAGTCGGCGGAGAAAAACAGGACGGGGGGAGCGCGTGGAGCCGGACGAGGAGAAGTCGGAAACGCCGGGGGAACCGGAAGAGGAGAGTTTCGGGGAGATGTTCGACAGGAGCTTCGTCGCCCCGACGCGGTACGAGCCCGGGCGGAAGGTATCCACCCGGGTCGTCAAGGTGACCACGGAATGGGTGTTCCTCGACCTGGGCCGGAAAGGCGAGGGTGTCCTTGCGGCGAAGGAGCTGCTGGACGAGGCGGGGACCGTCCGGGTCAAGGAGGGGGACGCCCTCGAGGCGTACTTCGTCTCCGCGGAAGGCAGCGAGATGCTCTTCACCACCCGCGTCACGGGGGGGGCGGCCGGATCGGCGCAACTCGAGGACGCCTCGAACTCGGGGATCCCCGTGGACGGGGTCGTGGTGAAAGAGATCAAGGGGGGATACGAAGTCCGCCTCGCGGGCGGGGCGAGAGCGTTCTGCCCCCACTCGCAGATGGACCTTCCTCGGTCCGGGGGCCAGGAGGAGCACGTCGGGAAACACGCCGCGTTCCGGATCACGGAGTACAGGGAAAAGGGCCGCAACATCGTCGTCTCCCGCCGGGCCTTGCTGGAAGAGGAGGAAGAGCGGAAAACGCGGGAGGTGATGGCGACGCTCACGGAGGGGATGGTGATGAAGGGGACCGTCACCTCGGTCCGGGAGTTCGGCGCCTTCGTCTCCATCGGCCCCATCGAGGGGCTGCTCCCCATTTCGGAGATCGGGTGGGAGCGGGTGGAGGATATCCAAAGCGTTCTCTCCGTGGGACAGGAGGTCGAGGTCGCGATCACTCGCCTCGACTGGGCGAACCGGCGCTTCTCCTTCAGCCTCAAGAAGACCCTTTCGGACCCGTGGGAAACCGCCGTCGACCGTTTTCCGGCGGGGTCCCGCCACGTCGGCAAGGTCGCCCGCCTGGCCGCCTTCGGGGCCTTTGTCTCCCTCGGCGGGGGAGTCGACGGCCTGCTTCACATCTCGAAACTCGGCGGGGGAAAGCGGATCCGGAGCGTGGGCGAGGTTCTCCGCGCGGGGCAGGAGATCGAAGTGAAGGTGGACTCGGTCGACCCCGTGAAGCGTCGCGTCGCCCTCTCCCTTCCGGCGACGGAAAGCCCGGACACGCCCGAGGAGGAAGCGGAGGATTACTCGAGGTACATGGAGCCGGCGCCCCCTCCCCCCGCCCTCGGTTCCCTGGGGGAAGCCCTCAAGGCGAAGCTCGAGCGGAAAGGGAAGTAACTCCCCGACGCGTTACGCGGTCTCCTGGATGTACCGGGCGGCGGCACGCACCTCGTCGAGGTCCTTCGACCGGACCAGGTACCCGTAGTCGCCGATCGCGGCGCGGAAAATGGAGTCGATCTCCTCGTGGTGCACGATGAGGCCCCTGAAGGCCGCGAGGATCTCCCCGGGATCGCGGGTGTACCGCTTCCCCCGCTTCCGGCCGACACGGACCCCGGCGGTCCGGTAGATTTCCTTCATGGCGGACTTCCGCTTGACGATCCCCATCCGGTCGTGACGAAGCCCGTCCATGTTGAAATCCGTTCGAAGACGCGCCTCGGTCTCCAGCCAGTGCTCGCTGTGGGAGTCGATCCCGTCGAGCTTCCCGTGTCGGTGGGTGAAGTGCCCGAGCGCCCGGACCAGCGCGTCGTACGAGTTCATGTCGTCCACGCGGTAATATTCGGTGAGCGCCCCGCGGAGGTCCTGCCGCAGCGACTCGTGCGGGGCGTCGGCCAGCCCGAGGACGTTCACCCCTTCCTCCCGGAGCCCGATGCAGAAGCGGGAGTAGTTCGGCGGAAAATGCGGGGAGAGATGGACGAAGTTCATCGCCTCATCGTCGCAGGCGCGCGAAGAACCGTCAAGCGGGGCTCGCGTGGTATCCTTGTTCCATGGCCCGCGTGGGAGAAGATACCGTGCGCGTCGTCAACCGGACGCGGGGAATCCTCCTGGGGGAGAAGGTGCGGACGGCAAGCACCTTCCTGTCACGACTCGTGGGGTTGCTCGGAACGGCCGCGATCGCGGAAGGCGAGGGGTTGTGGATCGTCCCGTGCCGCAGCGTGCACACCCTGGGGATGCGGTACCCGATCGACGTGGCGTTCCTCGACGCGCGGGGGGTCGTGGTCGGGATCCTGGAGGGGTTTTCCCCGAACCGGGTCGGCCGCGTCGTTCGGGAAGCCCGGGGGGCTCTGGAGCTTCGCGCGGGGACCCTCGCCGCCACCGGGACCGCGCCCGGCGACCGGTTGGAGTTCGAAGAGGGCGGACCGGCTTGACACCGTCGCCCGGGGATTGCTACATTGTGATTAGCACTCTCCCTTCCGGAGTGCTAACTCGTTCGCGGAGAAGGTGAAATGGCTTCCGGGATGGACGGTCGCACGACTCGGGTCCTGCGCCACATCGTCGAGGATTACATCGCCACGGCGGAGCCGGTCGGGTCGAGGACCATCTCCAAGAAGATGGGGCGGGTTCTTTCGCCCGCGACGATCCGCAACATCATGGCGGACCTCGAGGAGGCGGGGTATCTCGCCCAGCCGCACACCTCCGCGGGTCGCGTCCCCACCGGCGCGGGATTCCGGTACTACATCGACCACCTCCTGTCCCGGCAAATCCTCGCCCGCGGCGAGATGGACCAGCTGCACCGCGCGGCGGGCGAAGGGAACGGCCCGGCGGACGAGCTGGTGCGGCAGGTCAGCCGCCTGCTGTCGAACCTTGCCCGCCAGGCGAGCGTCGTCGTGGTTTCCTCGCCGGAACAGCAGGTCCTGCGCTCCGTGAGCCTCATGCGCGCGGGGGCGGAGAGGATCCTCCTGGTCACGGTGATGCGCAGCGGATGGGTTCAGCACCGGCTGATCGAGGGCGAGCCGGACCTCTCCGGAGACGAGCTCGAGAAGATCAGCGCCTACCTCAACGAGCTGGCGGAGGGGCGGACGCTGCCGCAGTTGCGCGCCCGGATCCTCGCCGAGCTCGGCAAGGAGAAGGCCCGGTACGACCGGGTGATGGGGCGTGCCCTCACGATGGGCGCCCGGGCGCTCGCGGACGCCGCTCCCGGCGAGGTCTTCATCGAGGGACGCGCCAACATCCTCGAACAGCCCGAGTTCTCCGAGGACGTCCACCGCCTGAAGCGGATTCTGCGCGCCTTCGAGGAGAAGAGCGTGATCTTCCGCCTGCTTGACCGGGCGATGGAGAGTCGGGTGATCCAGGTGTCCGTCGGGGTCGAAAACACGGTGGAAGAGCTTCCGGACATCTCGGTGGTCGCCTCGGGGTACCGGCAGGGCGCCTCCTCCGTGGGGAGCATCGGCCTCATCGGGCCCGTCCGGATGGACTACTCCCGGGTGATCCCGCTGGTCGAGTACGCCGCGAGCCTGCTCACCACGATGTTCGAGGACCGTTAGGGCCGACGCGACGGTAAGCCCGCCCGGATTTTCCGCGCGATTTCAACGAGAGAGGAAAGGGATGGAAGACAGGGAAAAAGAATCGCTGCCGGCGGAAGCCGTGGCGGAGGGTTCGACCGGGGAGGATGTCGACGGGGGGCCGGCGAGCGCCGGGGAGCCCGCTGAGACCGGCGATGCGGCGAAGCTGAAGGAACAGCTGGCCTACCTTGCCGCCGAGTTCGAAAATTTCCGGAAGCGCGTTGCGCGCGAGCGGGAGGCGCAGGCGGCTTTTGGGAACGAGCAACTGCTGCTCGCCGTCCTGCCGTTCCTCGACAACATTGAGCGGGCGATGGGGCAGGGGGGGGCTTCCGCGGGAGCGCTCCTCTCCGGCGTCCGGATGACGTACGACCAGTTCCTCGCCGAATTGCGGAAATTCGGGCTTGTGCAGCTCCCCGGCCAAGGCGGGATGTTCGACCCGTCCCTGCACGAGGCGATCGCGAGCGTGCCCTCCTCGGGGGAGCCCGTGGGGGCGATCCTCGCGGAGGCCCGCAAGGGGTACCTTCTCCACGGGCGCCTGCTTCGCCCCGCCCAGGTGACGGTGGCCGCCGCCCCTCCCGAGGACAGCGTGGACGCTCCCGCCGGATCGGGGGAGTAGGTGGCGTCGAAGCGCGACTATTACGAGGTCCTGGGCGTCTCCCGGGAAAGCGGCCCCGACGACCTCAAGAAGGCGTTCCGCCAGCTCGCCCTCCAGTATCACCCGGACCGCAACCCGGAGGACAAGGCCTCGGAAGAGCGGTTCAAGGAGATCAACGAGGCGTACTCCGTCCTCTCCGACCCGGTAAAGCGGGAGCAGTACGACCGCTTCGGACCTGCGGGGCCCGCTGGGCAGGGGTTCGGCGGCTTCGGCGATTTTTCGGGGTTCGGCGTCGAGGACATCATCAACGACTTCTTCGGCGGAATGTTCGGGGGCGGCGGCGGCGGCCGCTCCCGCCGCGGTGCGGATCTCCGGTACAACCTGACGGTCACCTTCGATGAAGCGGTCTTCGGCGCCGAGAAGGAGATCGTTGTCCCACGGACGGGGGCGTGCCGCGACTGCTCGGGAACGGGAGCGCGGAAGGGGACCCGGCCGGAGCGATGCGGCGCCTGCAACGGGCAGGGCCAGGTCACGATGCGGCAGGGATTCTTCGCGATCCGCCGCACGTGCGGCCGCTGCGGGGGGACGGGCCAGGTCGTCAAGGACCCGTGCGGAAGCTGCGCCGGCACCGGGCACGTCCGGGAAAACCGCACGCTCAAGGTGAAGATCCCCCCCGGCGTCGATAGCGGAACGCGCCTCAAGCTGCGCGGCGAGGGGGAGGCCGGCCCCTCGGGCGGGGCCGGCGGCGACCTGTACGTGGTGCTCACCGTCAAGGAGCACCCATTCTTCGTCCGGGAAGGGGCGGAACTTTTCTGCGAGGTGCCGATCAGCTTTCCGCAGGCGGCGCTGGGCGCGACGATCGAGGTGCCCACCCTTTCCGGGAAGAAAAATCTCACCATCCCCCCCGGCACGCCGTCCGGCCATGATTTCGTGATGCGGGGGGAGGGGGTGGCCGCGCTCAACTCCGGCCGGCGGGGGAACCTCGTGATCCGCGTGCTGATCGAGGTGCCAAGGAGACTCACGAAGCGACAGAAGGAGATCCTCGCGGAGTACCAGGAGCTGTCCGATGAGTCCCCGGGTCCCATCACCCGAAGTTTCTTCGAGAAGGTGAAGGAGATCTTCGGTTGACTTGCCGTCCCTGGATCCTCGTCGCCGGCCTGCTCGCGGCCCTGCTCCCCGCCCTTCCGTTTTCCGTCGGGGCCACCGAGGCTCCGCGGCCGCTGCAAAGCGTGGGCGACGCGATCCCCGTTCCCCGCCCGGGGGGGGAAGGCGAATCGGCCCGGACGGCGCCGATCGTACCCTTCCTGCAGGCCGAGGGCGAGTACGCCGCGGGGAGGGGCAACGAGGCCCTCTCCCGGTTCCTCGACCTCGCGTACTCCGCCCCGGACGACGAGCGGAAGGGGTTCATCTGGTGGCGCGTCGGGGAGCTGCTGCTCGTCCGCGGGGATCTCGACAAGGCGCTGGAGGCGGCCGACAAGGCGGTGCTCCTCTCCCGCGCGCCATACCTCTCCCTCTCGGCCGTCGACCTCAAGCTGCGGATCTACCAGCGGATGAAATGGAACAACGAGGCGCGGCAGATGGCGGCGTATCTCCTCGATCGGAAGTTCGTGGGCGCGGATCCACCCGCGCTCCTGGCCCTGATGGCGCGCGCGGACGCCGGGGCGGGAAAGTTGCGCAGCGCGCTCGCGCTGTACCGCCACGCCGTTTCCGCCACCGCGGATCCGCAGGTATCCGTGCGGCTGTCGGCCGAGCGGGGATCGGTCATCGACGGGGCGACGGACCTCTCGGCGCTCCGCGGAGCGGCCGAGGGGGAGGAGGACCCGGAGGTTCGCGGTCACCTTTATTTCGCGATGGGAAACGTGGCGGTCCGAAAGGGGTTCCTCGGGATGGCGGCCCACGCGTTCGAGCGATCGGTGCGGGCCGGTGGGAACCGGTCCCACGACGCCGCGGAGCGCCTGTTCCGGGCGGAGAAGATCATCGCCGTGCGGCCCAGGATCGTGGGTCTCGTCCCCCTCTCGGGAACGCTCTCCGACATCGGGTACGCGGTCCTCACCGGGGCCGAAGTGGCCCTCGGCGCGTTCCGCGGACTCGATCGGAACGACGCGACCCCGGTGATCCGGTGGGTCGACACGGCGGGGCAGCCCGAGAAGGCGCGGAGAGAGTTCGTCGCCGCCGCGGCCGACCGGATGGTGCTCGGCATCCTCGGCCCGGTCACCGGGGAGGAAGGCCGGTCGATCGGCGTCGCGTTCACGCAGAAATCGCCGCCCACGCTGTACCTCGGGCAGAAGCCGATCCTCGAAAAGCCGTTTCTCTACGGGTTCGGACTCTCCCCGGTGCAGGAGGCGCGGGCCCTCCTCTCGCACCTCGCGCGGGCGGGGATTTCCGACCTGCTCCTGTTCCACCCGGAGAACGGCTACGGAAAGGGGTTCGCGGCCGCCGCGGCCGCGGCGGCCCGGGAGGCGGGGGTCCGGATCGCGAAGACCGTGTCATACCCCTCGGAGACGCGGGACTTCACGGAGGTGATCAAGAGGGCGGTCGGCAACGCGACCTTCCGGCGCCAGTCGCGATCGAAGGAGAAGGGGAAGGCGATGAAGCTTCCGTTGGGGGGGATCGTCATCGCGGACCGGTGGGACCGGGTCTTCCTCCTTGCGTCGCAGCTTCGCTACTACAACGTCTATCTGCCGCTGGCCGGGTTCTCCGGGTGGAACGACGCCGAACTGCTGCGGAAGGCGGTCGGTTCCGTTTCCGGGGCGGTCTTCCCGGTGGACTACTCCGACGTGATCCCGGGGGGCCAGGGCGACCGGTTCCGGAAGGAGTTCCAGGAGGCGATGCGGGTTCCCCCCACCCGGTTCGGGGCGATGGGGTACGACGGCGCCCTTTTTCTCTACGAGGCGTTTTCGCTCGAGGGCGGTTCCGGACGCTCCCTCGGGGAAGCGATGCGCGAGAGGATCCCCCGCCTGAAAAATTACCCCGGCGTGACGGGAACGTTCCAGTTCACACCCGCGGGGGACCTGCGACGGAAGGTCCCTCTCCTGCGGGTCGAGCTGGGGAACTTCGTCCCCGTCCCGACGCCTTAGTGCCCGGAGATCTCGTCCGGAGAGTGGGGATGGCGCTCTCCCCCGACGGTCCCATCGCACGGGCGATGCCGGGGTTCGAATCGCGGCCGGGGCAGCTCCGGATGGCGCTCGCATGGGCGGAAGCGCTCGAAGCGCCCAGGGTGCTCGTCGCGGAGGCGGCCACCGGGATCGGCAAGACGCTCGCCTACCTCGTCCCCGCGATCCTCTCCGGCCGGAAGACGATCGTCTCCACCGGCACGCGGACCCTCCAGCAGCAGCTGATGGAAAACGACATCCCCTTGGTGCGGGAGATCCTCCGGTACCCCTTTTCGTGCGCCGTCCTCAAGGGCCGCGGCAACTACCTCTGCCTGCGCCGCTGGAAGCGGTTCCGCTCCGAGCCGCTCTTCGAATTCGCCCGGGAGGCCGGCTACTTCTCCGCGATGCAGGTGTTCGCGGAGAGGACCCGGACGGGAGACGTCTCCGAATGCGTCGGGGTGCCCGAGGACGCGCGCGTCTGGGGAGAGGTGAACGCCCGCAGCGAGATGTGCGACTCCTCGACGTGCGGCGAGACCGAGCGGTGCCACCTCGCGGAGGCCCGCCGGCGGGCGGCGGACGCCGACCTCGTTGTGGTGAACCACCACCTGTTCTTCGCGGACCTCGCGCTGCGGGAGCGGCTCGGTCCCGGCCGTGGGGGCGAAGAGGGACGGTTCGGGGAGGTTCTTCCCCGCGCAGACGCCGTGGTGTTCGACGAGGCGCACGGGCTCGAGGAGACCGCCTCCGTCTTCTTCGGCGTAACCGTCTCACTGGGGCGCGCGCGCGAGCTTGCGCGGGACGTCAAGCGTTCCGCCGCGAAGGCGGGCGGAGGGTGGGAGGCGCTTCCGCCGATGGCGGAGCGGTTCCGCCTCGTCGCCGAATCCGCCTTCGACGCGGTGGGAGACGGGGAAGCCCGTTTCGCGCTGCCCACGCCCTCCGCCGGCACCCCGTTCGGGGAGAAGGCGTCGGCCCTGCTCCGCGCGGGGGAGGAACTCGCCCTGTCGCTTTCGGACGGCGCCCCCCGCGGGGAGAGGGGGGGCGATCCGGGGACGGAACGGGACCCCCTCCTCCGACGGATCCGTTCCTTCCTCGACGACCTCGGCTCGGTCCTCTCCTCCGACTCGGCCTCGGCCGTGGCGTGGGCGGAGCGGCGCGGGTCGTCCGTCTCCCTGCACCGGACGCCGGTCGAGGTCTCCCCGGTCCTTACCGGAGCGTTGTGGGGGGAGCCGATTCCGTTCCTGCTCACCTCGGCGACCCTCTCCGTCTCGGGCGACCTGACGTATTTTCGCGAGCGGGTGGGGCTCGCCCGGGTTGATGCGAGGGAAATCATCGTGGATAATGAATTCGACTTTTCCGGACGGGCGCTGTTCTATGTTCCGGGGAGATTGCCCGACCCGTCGGACCCCGCCTTTCCGGCGGCGGCCGCGGCGGAGACGCGGGAGATCCTTTCGTGCTCCGGCGGCGGCGGGCTGGTCCTGTGCACGAGCTACCGGACGCTCACGGCGCTGGCGGAGGCGCTGCGGGGAACGCTGCCGCACACCTTGTACGTCCAGGGGGACGCGCCGCGGGCGCACCTCCTGCGGGCGTTCCGGGAGGGCGAGGACACGGTGCTGATCGGGACGGGAACGTTCTGGGAGGGGGTCGACGTCCCGGGCGCCTCCCTGCGGTGCGTCGTCATCGACAAGCTGCCGTTCGCCTCCCCGTCCGACCCCGTGACCTCGGCCCGCATTCGGGTCCTGCGCGACCGGGGCGCGGACCCGTTCATGGAGTACCAGCTCCCCGAGGCGGTCCTTTCGCTGCGGCAGGGCGTCGGGAGGCTTCTCCGCCGCGGGGACGATTACGGGGTGGTGGCGTTGCTCGATCGGAGAGTGTCGACCCGGGGGTACGGCCAACTCTTTCGTTCCAACCTTCCCCCGGCGCGATGGACGGACGACCGGGCCGAGGTGGCGGCGTTCTTTCGCCGCTTTCGCGGCGGTCCGGGATCTGACGGCAAGGGGGAAAAGGGATGATCCGAAAGGCGGTGTTCCCCGCGGCGGGGTTCGGGACGCGGTTTCTGCC
>Ga0210044_10006317_pt1 | contig 15683 bp, 14 predicted proteins | sample CryGey13umfilter_2_FD_183959 | JGI IMG/M metagenome (GOLD analysis project Ga0210044, IMG submission 183959) | Groundwater microbial communities from aquifer in Utah, USA - Crystal Geyser 4/9/14 3 um filter (SPAdes) (version 2) | ecosystem: Environmental > Aquatic > Deep subsurface >...
AATAATCAAAAGCAATTTTTCCACATTCGAGTGGAAAGGGCGTCGATATACTCGGACGGCAGAGGTCAAAGCGTAATGCGTTATTTATCAGCCGCCAAATACCTGCGTGCCGTCAGGTCGCTTATCGCCAATAAAATCAGGGGCGAGGATGCTTATCCATTTTATGCTTCATTCAAGCTGACCAATAGGTGCCGCTTTCGATGCAAATTCTGTAATGTCTGGATGGAAACTACTCCGGAGCTTGACACAGCGGGCGTCAAGAAAGTCCTGGACAATCTTTCGAAAAGTTCAGTCATCTTGGTTAGTTTCGAGGGAGGCGAACCACTGCTCCGATCTGACATTGGGGAACTTCTGGAGTACGCTTCCAGCAAATCGTTTTATCTGCTTTTCACGACCAGTGAGCCGAGGCTCGATCATTATCCGATGGCTGATTATGCCAAGTATATCGATTTCCTGCACATCTCCGTTGATGAAGGGCACAAAAACCTTTTTATGTTCAAGCATCTTGATATGTTCAAGAAGTGGAATCGCAGTGTATGCATTCAGACCGTGGTTACCCGCGATGATCTCCCGCAGTTGGAATCAAAAGTAAAACGATGCTATGAAGCCGGAATTAAGATTGTGGTGATGCCGGCAGTACATTTGGATAAGACCGCAGATTATTTTCCTGATGCCGAAATATTTATGAACAAATGTTTATCTCTCAAGACAAAATATCCTAAAACAATCATTGCCCCCGATGGCTATTTGAAGGCATTGAATAACGGAACCGAATGCTCGGCATCATCGATTATCATCGATGTGGATGGGAGACTCTTTTATCCCTGCCGCAAACTTAACACAAAAACCGCCGATCTCACGCAAGTGGATCTGAACAGTTATTTGAATACTGATGCCGCTCGGACTTATCGAAAACAGATGCGGGAATGCTCTCTTCACTGCGGATGGTATCAGTATTTTGCCACGCCTTCGTTTACCTCGCTTTCAGGAATTATCGACGCCCTGAAGCCATATCGGAGTTATATTTTCTCCCGCGGACGCTGAAATATGGGACCGTTGCTGTTGCATTTTTATGTGACCTACCGTTGCAATGCCAGATGCCTTTTCTGTGACATTCCGGAAAATTGCGATATTCCATCTTCCTCTGAGCTGACCCTGGATAAGGCCGCGTTGATCGTGAAACAGGCAAAAGAACTGGGAATTCGTTTTGCGGATTTCACGGGCGGGGAACCATTGCTATACCATCATCTCCCGATGTTGCTCAGAATATCGAGGGGGTTGGGCCTTTATACATCAGTGACGACTAACTGTATCAGGTATCCCGATATGGCTGAGAAATTGATGGGTCAGATTACATATCTGCATTTCTCGCTGGATTCAATGGACCGGGAGGAGCACGACCGTATCCGGGGAGTCAAATGCTATGATAAGGTGATGGAATCGATCTCAATTGCAAAATCGCTGGGTGAACGGCCGGATTTGATGTTCACCGTCAACGAGAGCAATCTCCCGTCTCTTGGAGAGATGACACGCTTTGCCCAGCAACAGAAGCTGATACTTGTGATAAACCCCGAATTTGACTATGTCAACAATAACGGATTTAGCGATGAATATTGGGAATATCTGAGCTCCTATGCCTATAAACCGTATGTCTATCTAAATTATGGCTTCCGTAAATTGCACCGCGCCGGCGGGAATCGCATCACTAAACCGCGCTGTCGGGTGGTGCGATCGACCATCGTTATCAGCCCCGGAGGCGAACTAATTCTACCCTGTTATCACCGGCAGGTCGAGACCATTCCCATAGAGCCCAATCTGAAAACAATATATCAATCGGAGACAGTCAAACAATATCGTCATCGCCAGGGAAGGTTTCTTTTCTGCGAAGGATGCCGCATCAACTGCTATTTCGATCCTTCTTTTTGTTATGATTGGGATGCCTATACTGTATTAAGCATGGCGGCCAAAGCAAAATATGTATTTGACAAATACATGCGCCCAAGGAGATAAACCTGAGATCCCCTGCAGGCTACTCCCTTTTGTAAGTTTGCACTCCCTTGATATACATATTCTCGCCGCGGTAGTCTTGGGCAACTATAGCTGGGAAATCCTCGACATAGAGCTTGCGGATTGCCTCAGCTCCTAAATCCTCATAGGCGATGATTTCTGATTTTTTGATGGAACGCGCAATCAGAGCGGCCGCCCCGCCAATAGCCACCATATACACGGCCTTATGCTTTTTCATTGCCTCGACAACCTCGGAGCCCATTTCGCCCTTGCCGATCATCCCCTTCAGGCCTGCTTCTATCATTCTGGGGGCGTAAGGATTCATTCTGTATGAAGTTGTCGGCCCCGCCGAGCCGATCGGTTTGCCGGGTTTTGCCGGCGCGGGCCCCACGAAGTATATAACCTGCCCGTGAGGATCGAAAGGCAACTTCTCTCCCTTATCAAGCAGCTCTACCAGGCGCTTATGAGCGGCATCACGCGCTGTATATACTTCCCCGGTAATAAATACCCGATCACCGGCAATTAGCGACTCAACGATTTCATCGCTGAAAGGCGTCGTAATTCTCTTCGTTTCTTCGGTCATATCTTAAAACCTTTTCAAAGTTTCATAGCAGATGATTCTTTCAATCTGCCTTAATCGAATAGCCATTGGGCTTCAAATTACAGCTTCTTTGTGACGGGCGGCGTGGCAATTCAGGTTGACCGCCACCGGGAAGGAGGCGATATGGCAGGGGTGCTCCGCTATATGGACAGCCAACGCCATTGTTCGCCCTCCAAGTCCCTGCGGGCCTATCCCAAGGTTATTGATCTTCACCAGCAATTCCTTTTCCATCTCAGCGTAAAATGGATCAGGATGAGTGCTGCCAATCCGACGGAGCAAAGCTTTCTTGGCCAGATAGGCGCATTTCTCGAAAGTTCCGCCCACACCCACCCCCACAATCACCGGCGGACAAGGATTGCCCCCACTGCGGCGCACACGGTCGATGACAAAGGCCTTCAGACCCTCGACGCCATCAGCAGGTTTCATCATCTTAACTTCTGACATATTTTCAGAGCCGCCGCCTTTGGGGGCTATGATAACCTTTATCTTATCGCCGGGAACCATTTCGAGATGAATCACGCCGGGAGTATTATCGCCGGTGTTCTTTCTGCGGAGCGGGTCTTCGACAATCGATTTTCGCAGATAGCCATCGGCATAACCTCGGTGGATGCCATCGTTGATGGCATCATTAAGGCCGCCGCCGGTGATATGGACTTCCTGCCCAAGCTCAACAAATGCCACCGCAAAACCGGTATCCTGGCACATAGCAACTTCCTCGCTATGGGCAATCTCAGCATTCTGGATAATCTGCTTGAGGATGTTTTTCCCCAGCGGCGATTCCTCCACGGCCTCGAATTTGTTTAATGCTTCCAAAACATCATCGCCAAGATGATAATTGGCCTCCATGCATAGTCTGCGGACAGTATCGCTGATGACGTTTGCTTCTATATTTCTCATATGAAAACTCCACTATATAATTAGAGATGATAACCCTTCGATAAGATTTTCCATACCCTTATATACAACATTTATTTTCCTTTCGCCGAAATGCCCGGCAGTTGTGACCAGGCGGTTGGTTTCGTCGATGATCACTTCTCCGCCACGGGTATTAACTGTCACACATCCTTTGCGCTCGATGATCCTATCGGTATCAGGATCATTGCCAACAGTAACGGTCAGAGGGGAATCGGAAATATCACTGATGGCATTTGAGAGTACCATCACGGCAAGTCCGCAAGCAGCAATTGGCTTGTGCCGTCGGAACATCTCTCGTAGGAATCTTCTAATTTCCTTTTCTACCGCTATTTCACCCTGAGAGTGCAGGTCGCCCACTGATGGACGGCGTGAATCGGAAAATCCCGTCATAATTACCGCTTCAATTTCCTTTCCGACCTCCCGATCGATCGTCACCAGGTCGCCAAGAGAAAAGCCGGAATTGCCGATTTTGTCAATCAAATGGGCATTATCACGGTCATTCAGAGGAATGATATTAACTATGTGGAAATGAGAGCGTTCCAAAAAATAGTATAAAAAAACCATCTCCCACAGATCGTTTCGTAATTCATCCCCTGATGATGTTAAAAGGATCGCTATCTTACCGGGTTTATTATCCTTCATCGCCCAACGGCGCCTTTCGGATTTATCCGTTAAGTCGGATAATTATGTTGAAGGTTGTGCCGAAGCGAATCAATTATTCAGCAAAATAGACAGAGACCTTATTGCGATCCCGACCCCAACGTTCATATTTCACAATGCCATCTATTTTGGAAAAAATAGTGTCGTCTTTGCCAATACCAACATTGACACCTGGATGTATTTTGGTGCCTCGCTGACGCACAAGTATTGATCCGGCGGAGATAGTTTCCCCGGAAAATCTTTTCACTCCCAATCGTTGGCCATTCGAATCGCGGCCATTCCGCGATGAGCCAACACCTTTCTTATGAGCCAATTTTATCCTCCAATTCTGGATTTTCTCTCAAACCTAATAAAATAAGCGAATAAACCCAAAATGCAAGTATTTTTTTGACAATTAGCCGATGTGCTATTGAGAAACCCATTTTATTATTGCAGTTATGAGCGCCGATTCCTGAATATATTAATTTCTTTCTTGACAACTATACATTTGTGCAGTATTTTGTCGATCAAGAAGGAGAAGCCTATGAAAATCGAGAAACTATCAGCATTCGGGTTGCCGGATGGCATTATCAGCGCCTGGAAACGATCCGGGATGAAAACATTATCACGAATCCAGCAAATGGCCATTTCTTCCGGCCATTTATTCAGCGGCGATCTGCTGATACTGGGTCCAACCTCCTCCGGCAAGACCTTTTGTGGTGAGATAGCCGCTCTCAAAGCCGCGGCTTCAGGGAGGAAGGCGATCTTTTTGTCCCCGCTCAAAGCAATCGCTGTCGAAAAATATGACGATTTTCGAAAAAAGTATGAAACGCTCGGCGTTCGCCTGTCGCTCTCCACTCAGGATGACCGTCAGGACGATGAGAAGATAGTCAAAGGGCAATTCGACCTGGCCATCATTATCTATGAGAAATTCAATCGATTCCTGACTCGCAATATCAACCTTCTCTCGGCAATCGATGTGGTCGTATTCGATGAGATAAACATAATTCACGATCCTCAACGGGGAGAGAACGCCAGAGTGCTCCTGATGAAAATTATATCCTCTAAGAACGAAAGCAGGATATTGGGCTTGGGAAGAGAGGATTTCCGCGCCGCTTCTCCCGCCAGATTAGTTGCCGCCCCCATTGTCCGCGATACCATCCGACCGGTCAATCTTCGTAAGGGGATACTTTTTCATGGCAATTTCGAATTCCGCGACCGTAATGCTCTGGTCGATGATAATGAAAAGCTAATCGACCCATTTTTTTTCGAAAACGATACCGAGTCATCCATCAATCCCCACTTGAAGAGTTCGCTCGAATTCCTTTGCGGCCGAGGGGAGCAGGCCATCGTATTTCTCAAAAGTAAGAATCAAAGTATAAATGCCGCCCTGGAATTTTCTGCAATAATGCAATTCCCGCGCGCAAGTCAAACTCTAGCACTAATCTCCGATCTGGAAGATACTTCCTTGCTGAGAACCCTCAAAGTCAGCCTTGAGAATGGCATTGGATTTCATAACGCCGATTTAACCGAATTTGAAGGCAAGGCGATAATCGATGGATTTCGAAGCGGCGATATCCGCCTTCTTTTCTCCACGACCACGCTCGCCTGCGGGATTAATCTGCCGGCAAAAAATGTATTTATCGAACCTCTGAAATTCAGCGGTGAATCGTCAGACCTGCGTCCTATCGAATCGCCAATGAGTTATTCCGAAGTCGATACCATATCGGGCCGCGCCGGCAGATGGGGTTTGGAAAATGGATTTGGCAGGGCTGTGCTATTGGCGGCAAATGAATTCGAGAAGGAAATCTTGTGGAATCGCTACATCGAGGGCGAGATTGATCCTAAGTCGCTTATATCTTCTGCAATTTCTGAAGAGACTATCATCGATCTTGTCGCCTCAGGGATATGCTCATCAATTGACGAGTTGGAGAAATCCGTGTCAGAAATCGGAAGTGAAACTGGTTTGATATTATCTGACTCTTTAGAGTTGCTCATAGTCCAGAAATTCCTGAAGTGCGAAGATAATCACCTTCAGGCAACGGCTTTGGGAAGAGCCTGCGCCCTCACTGGCCTAAAGAAAGAGACTATAACCAGGATTGCGAAAATTATTGAAGGGGCTGAAGGCCTCGATGATTTGAGCTTCTGGATTCAGAACCTATCATTTTCCCGAGAGGCGGCTGAGATTAAGCTGCCGGCTTGGTTCTATTACCAACTTCGAAACGGAGCATTCTGTATTTCCTCTTCTGATTCCGGAGAATCAAGTGGAACAATTAACGATGCTAAAGCCCAGTATTTCAAAAACCTCATCACTGATTGGATAGAAGGGGTTGGATTTCGCGAGCTCGAAGAGAATTTTAAGTTGACAGCTGGAATGATCAGCGATATGACCCGGCGGTTCAGTTGGCTTCTCTATGGCGCCGCTGAAATTGCGGCTTCCTCGGGCAAGGTTGATCTATCCACATTGCTGAGAGAATATGCGGAGAGTGTGCGATGCGGCCTCCCCGATAAAGGCTTTCCTCTGGCAAGGCTCCGCGTGTACGGGCTTGGACGCATGCGGATTATGGAGCTCATCAAGGAGAATATCATAACAGCGTCCGATGTTTGTAAATGCGGAGTCGAACGGATTCCGCAATCAATACCTGAAAATGTCAGAAATAACCTATATAAATCCTGTCTGGAAATATCCCAGAAGAAAAACGCGGATAAGCGCAAGGATGCCAAGATCGCGCTGGCAGAGAACATATCGATTTTTCAATTAAACCTGTCAGCCAAGCAGGATCGTGGAAAAATCCGCATCTCTATCAATGGATCGCCAACACTGATCACATTCAAATCGTATCTTTACCTAAGAAGATTGGCCGAAGCCCTGAAAAATGGCAAGGAGGGTTGGATTCATCGGCTGGATTTAGAAGATGGCGACAATCAATGGAGTTATTTGCATCGACTGAAAAAAGAGCTAAAAGAATTCTTGCCTGCCGGCGCCGAAATCATTGAAAATGACCGGCACGGATGCTACCGCCTGCGCGCCTTACCGGAGGGGATACAGATCGCCGATGGCGATATTCCCCTCGTCTCAGCTTGATGACAAAAGAGTGCTCTTGAACGCGATATATTATTGATAAAAGAATCCAATCTTATTCCCCCATCGAGAGGGGTGGCCGAAGGCCGGGGTGTGTTCTTTTTGTGGGAAAACACACCCCGGCTCCCCGATTGCATCGGGGATCCACCCCTCTCAAAAGATGGGATTTAGATGCTATTACGTACTCGCTTGGCCAAAACTCAGATTCAAATTGATGTGCCGCCATTTTGTTAACATTCTGAGCCGAGGGATAAACCCTCGGCTATGGCACTTTCATTTAGGCTATTTTACCAGGGCCATCCGCTGGGTGATGATTTGGCCACTGTAATCCAGTTTGTAGAAATAAATTCCTGATGGCAATCCATCGGCGTCGAAAGTAACCGAATGCTCTCCGGCATCAAGAACCTCGCTCAATAATGATGAGATTTTCTCGCCTGCAAGATTATATACATCCAGATTGACTTTCCCTGAAGATGGAACCACAAATTTTATGACGGTGGAAGCATTAAATGGGTTGGGATAATTTCCCAGAAGACTCAGTGCCTGGGGCAATTGCTCCTGCTCTTCTTCCACAGACGTAATTTGGAGTTCCGAGAATGGCAATCTGTATCCCTGGTATATTTGACGATACCGGGTTGATTGTATGAACATCACTAAATCGCAATTATCTTCTACGATTATTTCATCAACCGTGAATTCCAAGTTGGTATCGAAAATTCCATTCTCGTCGGGCGTTATCGTTACCCCATTGACATTTGGAATCATATCCCGGAAAGTCTGCTCATGCCAGTTGATACCATTGGGAGCGGGCCAATAAATATTATTTTCAACCAGGGCAGTCCGCACAAATTCCACACCATCCGGATTGGCTCCACCGAGAACTATATGCACATTTACTCGCGCCGTCCGATTGAGAATATTAAATGTCCCGGTGGCGCTGATTTCCCAGTCAGAGGGCACGGCATATTGCGCCATAAATTGAGACTCCCAAGCGGGGTAGTTCGATCCGGCATCGGTGTTCCCGTCAATGAACAGATGCGGAGTGTAATTGTTACCGTAGTAATTATTCCTGGATGCATTTTCTTCGATATTGAATTGATAATAGGGGTCGCTGGAGCTGGGCCACCAGACATGATAGCGGATAACTGCTATTCATCCTGATACTGCTCGGTCAACTGATCGAGACGCAATTCAGCGTTGTAACAGGGGCCTCACGAGGTGTTATCAAACATCTCTCCGATTACGACTCGCGTGAATGCCGATGCTTCGCCCGCGCCGAAAATAAATAATGCGGCAAGGGCAAGGATTAGGGCTTTTTCTTTCATAATATCCTCCGGCTTGATTGGATCTTAAAATTGTTAATATAATCCATACAAAAGCGCCTGATGCCGATGAAAGTCCATCAGCATCGGCGCCTACATCCTACATTTAGATTATATATGTCTGGCGATTTAGAATGGAACTATTTCGCCAAAACCATCCGCCTGGTCTTGATTTCACCATTGGCAACTAAACGGTAAAAGTAAATACCTGATGAGACTTGACTGGCATCCCAATTAACACTATGTGCTCCGGCATCGAACTGATCATTGGCCAATTCCGCCACCTTTTGCCCGACCAGATTGAACACTGATAGGTTCACATCGGATTTGCTCTTCAGATAAAAAGCGATATTCGTCTGGGCATTAAAAGGATTGGGATAATTCTGCGCCAAGATAGTAGTCTTGGGAATATCTCCCTGCGGGAAATCATTCACACCGGTGCTACTAATAGTTGCCTCAACGCGAGTGGTTTGGAATATTTCCTTAGTTGAGTAATCCTCGACAAACACCACGATCTGGCAGTTATTCTCATCAAATTCCTGATCAAGGGCTACCTGACGGGTGAACTCGACTGTTTCACCATTCGAGATTGTGAACACTTCGCCGGTGGCATTGGGTACCATATCTCTCATAGTTTGATTATGAACAGAAATGCCATTGTGGGCATGGAAATTGATATAGTTTTCAATCAGCACGCAGAATAACCGAAGGTTGCTGGAGCTGATATCATCAGTCGCGGTTACTGCAATATTCAAATCAGTTTCGCGCTTCTGGTCATCATAATTCCCGGTTACCACAATTTCCATTGGACTCTGGACATCCCAACGTTGCAAATAGAGGTTTTCCCATTGACCGTAGGAAGAACCGCCATCCACAATGCCATCGATAAAGAGATGGGGAGTATAGTTGTTCCCAAAGTAGTTGTTTCGAGTGGCCGACTCACCCTGATTGAATTGGTAGAATGGGTCGCCCGGCGATGGCCACCACACGTGATAGCGAATCAGGGAGAAATCATTGGCATAATTCTCCATCAAGGCATCAAGATACAGTTCAGGATAGTAGCAAGGGTTGCACGAAGTGTTCGTGAACATTTCTCCCAAGGGCATCCTGGGCGACGCCATTACAGAGCTTGAGAGAACAAAGATGGCCATTAGAATAATCGGAACCATTTTCTTCATGGCTTCCTCCTTTGTAAGAAAGTTAAAGGGTTCATTATTTCCAAGTGATAATTAAGTACTGGCATTTTCATCTAATAAATAATTAAAATCTCGAAATAAGGGTAGTCTTCAACCCCCTAAAAGGCGGCACCAAACGACAGGCGCCCTCAGTGCAAACAAAACCGCCTCTCTGATCTCCAAAAAATATGTTAAGGTCGTGCTGTCCATACCGAAGGTTGAATGAAATCGCACCGCTTCTCTCCGGGAATGATTGCTCATATTGATTGAATTTCTGGGATGTGAATCCTCCGAAAACCGTTACAGTCAAGAAATATGAACGCGAGAAAGATATCGAGTAATCGGTCTCGTGGTAATCTGGTTTGTCATAAATGATGCGCATATTCTCAGATTTCTTGACCTGGCCGGTCAAAGTTAAAGTATTCTCGGAATTAAGATATATAGTCGCTTCGCCATGGGGAAGATGCTCAACTCCTTCAACGCCAAGATCCACATATTCGTAGTTCGCAATAATAATATGTCTTCCGACATAGCCCCTGGCCTCATAAAAATTATTGTACATTTTAAGACGGCTATGTCCGGTTATGCGATCCGGCCGTTCCTCGCTTTGGGCAACATCGGCTTCGAACGTCCAATTCTCGATTGGCGACCCGAAGGCGGACAGCTGGAATCCGCGGTCATTAGCTCCGTTTACGCTCCCAAGAGCGTTGGGGGATCGATTGCGGTGATTGGCCACAGGCGGGGCATTGAAGTCCATTCCCATATTATAATAGTTCTTATATTCCGCCGCTATTCCCATCTTGCTGGTGGATACCGATGCGGAGAGATAAGTTCCATCTCCTTCCTTCAAATCGAACCGTGCCAGAGGATAACCCAATGTGCCCTGCTGAAGGGCATAATCAGCATAGAAATCAAACGGTCCGTATGTCACACCGGCAATTACTTCCTGCGCATTGGTATAACCGATGTTTCCAAAGAAAGGATCCTTCTTATCGTAACGGATCGCAGCGCCGCCGATTCGGACCTGACGCATCGGTGTAAATTCACCCCGAAAACCCATCAAGCCATTTTCTCTGGCACGGAACAAAGGGGAAAGCGCTACATCGATTGGTAGCAGAAGCTTCCCTTTAAAAGCCTCAAAGTTGTATTTTTCAGCCAGATAATTGCCCCAAACGCCATCAATATTCTTATCTACCTGGATGTCCTCATTCTCGTAGGCGCGCAGGATCAACCCTCGATTAAAATTCGCGTAGAAATTCCCAACTCGAATATTCGCCTTGCCATCCGACCATCCAAAATACCGTTGAGTGATGCCGCTGAATGAGGTATCGTAAGCAGAATAAGGAGGAATAGGTAAAGTTGCCGTGCCAAGCGGATGAAAGGCCTCATACCAAATACCAGCGTAAAAATGCTCGTAAAGCATATCCACTACCAGGCGATTACGGAGGCTGTCACTGCGGGCTCCCAGGCTGTCCGCCTCGCGATACAGATAATATTCGAATTTATTGTTAGCCTGCACTGTTACTCCGTCTGCCATTACTGGCGGAACTATTAGTAACCCCAGAATTACCACAATCAATCCTATCGATATTCTCATTTTTTTCCCTGCTACTTGGTTCTGTCTCTACTTATCCGATTCTTTCGATGGCGAATCCTTATCCGAAGTCAGCAGATGAGATTCGATTATTCCTTTCAGCTTTGCTTCATCGCCGGGGCGAAACCCGTACGAAGTATGAACAATATTCCCCTCAGCATCAAGTATTACTGAGTAGGGCATTCCGAATGCCTTGTAATCCCGTTTGACTTTCTCATCGTTGTCAAGCAGAATCGGGAATTCCCAACCTTTGGATTTAACAAACGATTTGACTTTGCTATACGAACGCCCCACATCTTCATTAATCCCCACTAACTGAAACCCCCTCCCCCTATATTCTTCATAAATGCCCGAAACAATCTCCATCTCCTTTACACATGGCTTGCACCACGTTGCCCAGAATGAAATATACGTGGGCCCTTTTCCCAAAAGGCTTTGCAACGAAACTTGATTGTTATCCAAGTCATTTAGTGTAAAATCAAATGCCTTGCCTCCCAAAACGGGATTGCCCCATACTCCCAAAAGTGCGATAATTATTAATCCCCCAATAACTAAATCCCTTCGCATTTTTCCTCCAGCAGGGTTCCTTTGCCTGAAAGTAATGATACCTATTCCCAAATACAATAACCATCAAAAAAATGGCTCTCTCCTACCTTCTTGATGATCTCACAATTCCAACCAAATAATAGCATTTCCATTAAAGTTAAGATAGTATCTATTTAGAAAATGTCAAGCTTAAAAAGAACCGTGCCCGATGAAAAATGGGGGCCGATATTGCTAATTAGCATGCAAAAATATGGCGTTTGAGCCATGTTTTTCTGGACTACGAGGAAAACTTAATAAATCAGTCGATTTTTGCACGCAGGATTCGCAACGAGTTGGAAATTACAAGAAGAGAAGCCCCCATATCCGCAAAGACCGCCATCCACAAGGTGGCCATCCCAAGGAAATTCATAATGACAAATACTGCTTTTATTCCAATGGCAAAGAATATATTTTGCCGGATAATCCCTAAAGTCCTTTTTGATAAGCGAATTAAATAGGGCAATTTACGCAGGTCATCACTGACGATGGCGACATCAGCAGTTTCAAGAGCGATATCGGTGCCCGCGGTACCCATCGCTATCCCAATATCAGCCGCAGCCAGCGCTGGCGCATCATTGATACCGTCGCCCACCATTGCGATTCTGGCACCTTCGGAGCGACGGTTACGAATTATCTCAAGCTTATGCTCCGGAAGCAGTTCCGCAAAATAACTACTTCCGCCGATTTCCTCGCTTACCGCCTGCGTAGTGCGGTGGTTATCTCCAGAGACAATGAAAATATTATTTATCCCGGAGTCCCTTAGGGACTTGATTGCTTCCGCCGCGCCTTCACGCACACCATCAGCGACCGCCAATAGGCCCAGCACTTCGTCATCGGTCCCCAATAAAACGGCAGTTTGGCGACTGTTTTCCACTTTTTCGAGGTGATGATGAATGGTTTGATCGCAAATTCCCATTCGCTCAAAGAAGGAATGGTTGGCAAGAAAATATTTGACCCCGTCAATAGTGCCTCGAACTCCGGCTCCGGGAAGCGCCGAAAAATGTTCAACATTTTTCACCCCAAGTCCATTCGCATCAGCGTATTCGATGACCGCTCGTGCCAGATGGTGCTCTGAATTTTTTTCCAAAGATGCGGCAATTCCCAGCACTTCTTCCCGGCTATGACCGTTTATGGGGAAAATGTCGAGCAATCGGGGCCTCCCATAGGTAATAGTGCCGGTTTTGTCCAAAGCCACAGTATCAATACTGGCGGCTCTTTCCAGGAAGGAACCTCCTTTAATCAGAACCCCGTTTCTTGCCGCCGTCGCCAAACCGGATACCAATGCAACCGGCGTTGAAATCACCAATGCGCATGGGCAGGCGATTACCAAAAGCACTAAGGCTTTATAAAACCATTCCATAAATGCATAACCGAAGAATAGCGGTGGGATAATTCCGATCGAAACGGCGCTAACAACAACGATCGGAGTATAGTATCTGGCGAATTTGTCCACGAACAATTGTATCGGCGCGCGCCTGGATTGCGCCTCTTCCACCAAATGAATGATACGCGAGATTGTGGAATCGGTGTACATTTTAGATACCTGTATCCTAAGTACCCCACTTCCGTTGATGCTACCCGCATATACTTCATCGCCAACCTCCTTGTTTACCGGAATCGATTCGCCGGTAATTGGCGCCTGATTAACGACCGAGCCGCCACCGACAATTTTGCCATCGAGCGGGATAAATTCCCCAGGCTTCATCAGAATAACCTGCCCCTCCTTTATACTCTCAACCGAAGTAAGGATTTCCCTTTCGCCATCCACTACTACCGCCGTTTTCGGCGTCAATCCCATCAGCTTCGTTATGGCATTTCGGGCACGTTCCATGCTACTTCTCTCCAGCAAATGCGATAGCGAAAATAGAAACATTACCATCGCCCCTTCGCCCCACTCTCCAATGGCAATCGCCCCAATGACCGCAATGGTCATTAAGAAATTCATATCCAGAGAATGATGAAAAGCCGCTTTCATCCCCTTTGCGGCAATCCGATAGCCTCCAATAACAATCGCGGTCATCAGAAATGGCACTGTTGCCGATTCGGCAAACCCTAAATATTCTAATACAATCCCGATAGCGGCAGATAATCCAGAGATGATTATAGTCCAGATCCCAATAGCGGCCGATTTTTCTTTCGGTAATGCGCTTCCAATAACCGACACTGTAAATCCTGAATTTTGAATAGTCTTAATAATGGGCTTTATATCCCCGCTATATGATAATTTCAATCGCTCTCTGACAAAATCAAACTGAAGATCTGTTACTAAGTCGTTACCAGCGAGAGCTTTACGAATTGTTCTTTCCTCCTCGGAGCAACCCATCCCTCGGATATGAAGCTGTATCGATTGAGTCTCCGTCGCAGCCATCTTAAATCCAAGGCTTTCAATGTTCTTCGAAATGGTTGATAGGCTAATCTTTCCAGGATTGAAATCGATATTGATGGATTTGTGGACAAAATTGACCTTCGCCCTCTGGACCCCGTCGAGGGCCTCCAAATCTCGTTCGAGTTTGGCGGCGCAATCTGCGCAGTCCAATCCTTCCACCTTCAGCCGGTGTGAATTCGTTATCTTTTCCTCTTGATTCATCAATGGACCACAATGAATATAATTGCCAGCACGAACAAAATCACCGCTATAATCAGCCTTTCATAGTGCTCCAGAAAATGCAGGTTCAATTTCAGCGCACCCTGAGAACTGAGCGCAGTGAAAAATAGCATTCCGCTCAAGGTGGCCACTGCCAGCACAATCGAAAGCGCTACAAAGGCAGTCCATCCGTAAGGCACTGCGGTCAGATAAATCGGCAGAAAAGCTTCACATGGTGAGAAAGTAAGCATTAGAAATAGCGAAATTATGGTGGCTTTGTCAGATGGTTTGCCGTGATGGTGTCCTTTATGGCGCAGAAAGGAAATGGCATGATACCCGCCCACCGCGGCAAGAATTAGGGCGATTATCGGCTTGATATATTGCTCTATCGATGGCAACATTTGAATTCCCGCAAAGACCATTATGAAACCTAAAACCGTCGTGAACAGTATATGGCCGCCGCCGGCAATAGCGGTCACCCCAAGCAATTTCCCGATTCTCCAATTCCTGACGTGACCGACCAAAACAAATGGAAGCCAATGATTGGGCAATATAGAATGTATGAATGCCGCAGAAAAGCCCACGCTTACCAGACTATATAATATAGCACTGCTCAATCTTCATCCCTTCAAAATATTATTAAATTGCTTATATGAATGTTGCTTCAACTATCATCCTCCTGACTATGCTCACCCGCTAGCGCCAGAAGCGCCGGGATATGGTAATCATCAAGCGAATAGAATACGCGCCGGCCATCACGCCTTGATTTCACCAGCCGTTTTTCACGCAATAGCTTCAACTGGTGAGAAATAGCCGAGACGCTCATATCAGCAAGTCTGGCGATCTCGCCGACTTGCGCTTCGGTTTCCAACATCGAGTAAAGTATTTTCAGACGGGTGGGTTCTGAAAGCAATCCAAAGAGCTCCGACACCCGGCTCAAGTCTCTTTTCTTCGGCAGTTTCCTCATCGACTTAAATCCGAATACTTGCCCATTCATTCAAGTATAGCGATTAATGAACTAATGTCAAGAGCTTTTTTGGAAAGGTCATTGCTGAACCGGTAAATATCTCCCACGGCGTAGCCGTCGAGAAGTAAAATAAAAAGGGTTGGGAATTATCCCAACCCTTAATGTTAAAGCGATGATGGCTTGAATTAGCTATCTTCGCCCCTTTATTTAAT
>Ga0210044_10006319_pt1 | contig 15679 bp, 16 predicted proteins | sample CryGey13umfilter_2_FD_183959 | JGI IMG/M metagenome (GOLD analysis project Ga0210044, IMG submission 183959) | Groundwater microbial communities from aquifer in Utah, USA - Crystal Geyser 4/9/14 3 um filter (SPAdes) (version 2) | ecosystem: Environmental > Aquatic > Deep subsurface >...
GTCTTTTGGTGTATGGGACATAAGGAATCATATCCCATTAGATACCAATGTGAGATACAAGTTGATTCGTACATAAAATATGATGGTGAAAAAACTGGTCAGCTAACCGTAATGGCATATCGTGATAGCCTCAATGAAGATAACCAAGGTACAATTTTTGGTCTTGATTATCATGAGGATAAAGATTATTATGAAATTATGGAACGGGTATTGCTAGAAAATGAAGACTAGACTTTTTCTTTTTATCATACTTGGAATGATCGGAATTACCATCTTCTATATTCCTCAAGCATTTGCATTGTCATGTGGCATTCCTCTTTTTACGGAATCTTATGAGAGACATGACTTGTTATTGCATGGAAAACTGATTGAAAAAAAGATTCCAGATTTTCTGTCCAATAAACATACCACTCTAATCTTTGATACAATCAAAGTGTACAAGGGAGAATTCAGTGAAACATTTACGATAAAAGCTGATCTTTCTTGGGATGATTATTATCGAGAAGGTCAAGAGTATGTCCTATTTGCAGATAAAGATGGGGATAGATATCTTCGAGATTTATGCGTGCCTGATTATCTGGCATCTCCATCCATGATTAAATTTCTTGATGGTGATTTCAGGAATTCAGAGACAAGATTGTTGTATGATCTACTTGAAGGATCTGAATTAAAAGACATTGACATTAGAATGAATGCTTATTCTAATCTGAATCGCGCTGAAATTGCAGATAGAAATATGGGTGCTTATGTTTTTCAAAGTGGCAATTATGCCATGACATGGTTTGGTGCTTTGCAAATAATGATGATTGTATTACCTATTGTTGGAATTATAATTACAGTTATTTTCATTATTAGGAGAAAGAGAAAATGAAAACTAGACTATTGATAATAACTGGAATGGTAATTTTACTTCCTTTCTCCGTTGCATACGGTCTTGTCATGCCAATGACCACTCAGGAAGTACTTGATGAATTTGACATGATTCTTCTTGGGATTATAACTGACAAAAAACAATCTGAAGGCAATGCCCCTGCATACACAATAGAAATTGAAGAAGTTGTAAAACAAGATTCTTTTGGAGTGTCTAAATCTGTCTTGGCAATTGGATGTAATCCCGATAAGGGACACCTAGGTACTCCTTGTCCATCATATGAGATAGGTGACAGAGGACTGTTCCTACTTGTAGGCAATAACAACTATGAAGTGTCTTTTTACTCCCAAGTCTCTGAACCCAATTGCACTTCAAAAGAATTTCTTGCAAATTACAGAGGTTTAGAACATGGCTTTTTCTGGACGCAAGACGGACAGTCAAAGACATTCTTTACAGGAAAACCAATTGACATTCATTACACTGTAAATAATAGAAACATGCAAGAAAAAGATTATTCAGTAATGCTTTCTGCATATTCAGGCAAATTTGCTTTTTCTGATATGATAAACGGTACTGTCAGTGAGTGTGTTGGTTCCAAGATTGTGACCGCTACGTTTGTTCCAACAATAATGGGAACATATGGCTTTAATGCAGATTCTGATGAAGGAGGCTTTGGCATGTCTGGTATGTCTATAATTGATTACGGTTCAACTCCGTTGGAACAGTACAAGGCAGGAATCCATGCACAAGATGTTTGGTGCAAGGATGGTTTTATTTTGGTTTTAAAGAGGGATAATACTGCAAATTTGATTTTTGATAACAAGCCTGCATGTGTGAAACCATACACCGTATCAAAATTGGCAGAAAGAGACGTAATTGAACTGGCGTCTTTTTACAACAACAGACCGTTAGTTGAAAGACTGTATGCTGGCATGACAATACTCCAGTTCTCAGGTATTCCGATAAGTACAATGGGCTTGTATGATCAGGATAAAATTTTGGGAATAATGATTGATGAGGATGAACTAGACAAAATTCCAGATGCCAGAGATTATTTTGATAGAACAATTAGAGAAGCAATCCCATTTAATGTGCCTCTTAAAATTACATTTGGTAAATACTGGGGCGGTTAAGAAATTCACCCAAATACCTCAATGATGGATAATTGAAAAGTGCTTCGAATCTTTTATGAATGTCTTATTTGAAGAAAATGCAGTTGAAAACTAGACTTTTGATTATATTTTCTATTGGAATCATTGGGTTTTTGGGAACTGCATATGCATGTCTATGTGATGACTTGACCATAGAGCAAAGAATTAATCAGGCAGATGTAGTTTTTTCAGGAACTATCAGTGGCGACACTTGGAATTTTTCAGAGGATTCCATTGCTGCAGGTTTTGATGTTCGAGCAGTTTGGAAAGGATCTGACTCTTTTCCTTTAATTGAAAATGGCCATGTTATAGTAATCACTGCAAAGGTCACTACTGCATGCGGAGTGACTTTTATCAAAGATAAAGAGTATCTAATTTATGCCAAAATAGATGGCGATAACTTGCAAACTACGACCTGTGATGGCTCATGGTTTTTGGATGGCAGAAATGGCGACGTTGAAATTCTCAAGAATATGGGCTTTACTCACGTTTTTGTTGATGCATGTGAGAACAAATATTCATCGTCATACGACTGTAAAAGTCCTGGACTACACAGTGTAGAAGAATGTGAGTTTGGAAAACTTGTACGCAATATCTTTTTGCCCGTTGGAATCGCTTTGCCTATTGTGGGAGTTACGGTATTTTTTCTTTGGAGAAAAAAATGAAAACTAAATTAACATTAATTGGTACTGTCTTGGCTGTATCTGCATTAGCCATGCCATTTATCATTAGTGAAACTTCGCCAAGACCACCAATGCCAAATACTCCTGATCTTGAATTAATTGACAAATCAAACAAGCTTGGATGCAGTGAATCTGCAATTAATTTTTTAATAGATAATTCCAATTTATTTGATAAAGAATTTGATGGAAATTTTTTAATTAATCTAATAGGATTGCCTGCTGATTTGTCACAAGAGGAACTTGACAAATGTGTACAAATTGTAACTTCTATTAGAAAATGATTTTAAAAAAAATGAAAACTAGACGTGGATAATTGGTGGAATGACGATATCATCTTTGTTGGGCTACGTACAACATGTTGATGCAGAAGACTGTGCTTATGTAAATCGAAACTCGCCCTGCATTGACTATCTGTTGAATTCTTAGAATCTAACCAGTTGAACTAATTTGTGATTGGATAGATTAATCCTTTTTAAGAATTTCAAATGCAATAAAGCCTATCAACAATGTTAGTACAAGTTTTCCTTCATTTGATTTTGGCAGTAATGAAGATATTTTTTTAATGACATCCTCTTCTGGATGATGAACAATTCGTACGGATTCCTCTTTGCCCAGTGTATCAAGTAATCTATGATTATACTGTATACTCTGGCGTGCAATTTGAGAGAGATCTTGGCTCATAGTTTAACTATCCTCTTTGCAACATATAAGATTATTTTTGCCATGGTCTCTACATTCAGGCTTGTTCATTCCTCTTGGATTTCAAATAACAGTTTTTTCACATACTGTTACGTTGTAGGTTGCTTGTGAACAAACGTTATGTGCAAACAATCGATAAGGCAACCGCACCGGTTATCGTAATAGATAGTGATCTCATGCCTGTACAGGCAGAAGATGAACATTTTTTATAGTAGTTTGATGTTATGATAGCATCAGGATACTTACCCCCTAAGTTAACGGTCTTCCGATGGCGTTAGGGATAAATTGTTCCTGACTTTTTCATTATCTTAACAAATCTTGTTCCATTGAAGATTTGATGTAATCTCTCAAATCCATATCTTTACAATTATCAATTGGGACATGTTTTTGATTAAACCAAGCTACGGCGTCAGCCAATTGGAAAGCTATCCCTTCGTCAACTCTTTGCATTTTCCAATGCTCTATGGTATGTTTCATATCCCAATCAGTTTGAACAACAATATCGGATAATTCTTGATGATAAGGAAATACAAATTTTTCAAGGTCATCTTTGATTGATCTGAGTAAATAATGGTCAAAGTTCTTGTGAATTGAGATTTTAGGTAATTTTGGATTTTTCAATCTGCTGTGATGAATAAAATAATCTTCAATGTGTTGTCGTTGAACGTGAAAACACCAAGCGCGAACATCATTGCGTTTAAAATCCAGATTCCGACGAACCTGTTCTCTTTGTTGGTCAGAAAGTTCTGACATGTGGATTCCATCAATTCCAATATTGTCGTAAATTTTATTGATTCGCTCCTCAGTTCCTACAAGAAATGCAATGTAGTTTCGTTCACCTTCTCTTCGTTTATCTCCTGATACATCTGCCCCTCATACAAACACATCAAGAACAAATGTGAGAGTATTTTAAAAACTATCTTCTTAATGTTTTTAGAAATTATGAAAAAATGAGGTTAATTTCCTTGCTTTTCAAATTTGACATTAAAGCGATGTGTGAAGCATATGTAGTATGTCTTGCCACTTTACAGTCTATTTTCAAATTAAGAAACAAAAAATACCTCAAGAGTACGTACTTGTATGGATTCTTGGTTCATAAAATAATTGTATAAAAAGTCAATCTCTGAAATAAGATACATTGAATTCTTCAACCTATAATTAGTTGGATAGTAATGAATTTCTTGAGAGATTAGTAAACAGTGAGGATAATCTACAATTAAAATAAAATCAAGAAAGGTCTAATTAAAAGACCACATAAATTTACAGGATTAATGAGTTTATTTATCTGAAATTATATTCTATACACTATCTTGGATTTTCTTTGTAAAATTTCATAGTTTCTGTAATTTGCCTAAATTCCACATCATCTTTGGTAAAAGTCCGCAATAGTTTCCAATCAATCTTTTTGAAGCAATACATTGCAATTAGGCTCAAATCGGCTAGATCTTGGTCTCTTTTTGCCCTATATTTTACAACAATTAATCCTTCTAAGCAAATTGTATTAACCGTTGTATTCTTCTTATTTACCGTAATGGTTACTCTTGTTTCAATAATTCTATCTAGCGGAATTTCATTCAAATCACGCGAATCATAAACATCGATTTTATAATTTCTAGGAGTGTAGATTCTTTCTTTTCCATTTTCATTTATGAATCTGTATTTTAAATCCAAAAATCGCTTACGTGTTATTTGTTCAGCCACAACAAGATCAAGATCTTTTGATTCTCGACTCTTTCCTGTATGTAAGAAAACAGCGACTGCCCCAACAAAAGTTACGTCACCCAAATCTCTTGTAATTAAAACTGCTTCTTCAATGTAAGGATTCAAGCGGTAAATCCTCCTGAACTTTTAGTAGCATTTCTGTTGTAAATCTAGCTTTAGTGATAATTTCATGTCCATATTTTAGTTGAATTGCAATAGCATCCATTGTGCTTCTGCCTCCTTTGGCAATACAGTCAAGAAAAATTCGTTCAGTTAAATTTTCAAATGAACCTGTTCTTGGAAGAATCACAACACTTCCTTTTGTTCCTTCCCTGAAATTATTATTTTTTAAAAATTGAACTGTTTCATCAACGTCATCAACATATACGTAAAGATCTTGTGCAGATTGAAAATTTGTCATCTTTTGAGCAGAATAATCCAAGGTTATCGTTGCATTTTCTGGCAAATTCTTCATCATAAAATTAATATCTGCTAGTCGGTATGATTTACCGAATCTTCTTGCTTTCATAAATGCGGTAAAGGACGGCACCAATTTTTCCAAGACACTAATTGGTTGTGCTACCACTTCTTTTTTGACGGTAAATTGTCCTCTCTTGTATTGTGCCAATCCTATTTCTGTTAATTTTTTTATTCTTCGACGAACTGTTCTTTCATGGACATATTTTGCAACATCTTTTACTTTATAGACAGGGCTGGATGGAAGCTCCTGCGCAAATTGAAATGCATCTTTGTATCCCATTAGGACTGATGTGGTTTGATGTTGTATCATATACTGTATATAGTATGCAGAGTATTTATAGTTTGGACAAATCTATCCATTTCTATATAAATAAGTTGAAATATTAGAACATCATAATTGTTACATAAGTTCATGGAAATGGACATGATTTTGGAGAGAAGACAAGATAATGTGAAAAAAGAACTTGCAATACAAGTGAAAAAGCACATAGACAAATTTAACTAGGAAATCCAAAAAAAAGCGTAAAAGAACCAGCAGTATTTCCTACGTTAAATTACAGTTCAAACATAGAATTAACGGTAACAAGCATAATAATCAGAAAAAGTAGTTAACAGATTACAATCTACAATTAAAATAAAATCAAGAAAAGGTCTAATTAAAAGACCTCTTTTGGACGATATTCACCAAACACTTCTCTAAACGTATTACTGATTTCGCCAGTAGTTGCAAATGTTTTTGCGGATGCAATAATGTATGGCATCAAATTCTTATCAGTGTCAGCTGCACTCTTCATTGCAGATAATGCTTTTTCAAGTTTCTTATTGTCTCTAGTTGATCTTAGCTCTTTGAGTGCTTTCTTTTGTTGGATTTCAATTCTATCATCAATTCTTAATAATTCTGGAGGTTTTTCTTCAATCTCAGAGTACTTGTTTACACCAACTATGACTCGATCTCCAGCATCTGCCTCTTTTTTAAGACGATATGCGTTCTGTCTTATTTCCGACTGGAAGAATCCCTTTTCAATTGCCTTAATAGAGCCACCCATTTTTTCAATTTGCTTTAGATACTTCCAAACATTTTCTTCTATTTGGTCACATAATTCCTCAAGATAGTAAGAGCCTGCCATAGGGTCCACGGTTTTGGTAACTCCACTTTCATGTGCAACAATTTGTTGTGTTCTAAGAGCAATTTTTGCAGATTCTTGTGTAGGCAAAGCCAGTGCTTCATCTCTGGAGTTGGTATGAAGTGATTGAGTTCCACCAATTACAGCTGCCATTGTCTGTATAGCAACGCGGACAATGTTATTGTCAGGTTGTTGGGCGGTTAGAGATTCTCCACTTGTTTGGGTATGGAATTTTAATTGTAATGAACGAGGATCTTTTGCATGAAATTTTTCTTTTAGGATTTTAGCATACACTTTTCTTGCAACTCTAAACTTTGCAACTTCTTCAAAGAATTCAATTGTGCAACAAAAGAAAAACGAGAGCCTTGGTGCAAAGTCATCTATTTTCAATCCTCTGTCAAGGCATGTCTGAATATATGCAATAGCATTTGCAATTGTAAATGCAATTTCTTGTGTTGCAGTACAACCAGCTTCTCTCATGTGATAACCAGAAATTGAAACAGGATACCATTGAGGAACTTTTTCAGCACAGTATCCAATCATATCTCCAATTAGTCTCATTGAGGGTTTTGGAGGATAGATGTACGTATTTCTTGCAATGTATTCTTTGAGAATATCATTTTGTGTTGTTCCCCTTAACTCAGTGCTTTTGAATCCTTGTGATTCACCCACTACAATATAGTATGCAAGTAAGGTTGATGCTGTGGAATTAATGGTCATAGAGGAGCTGACTTTTCCAAGAGGAATTCCATCAAATGCAATCATCATGTCTTTAAGGGATGCAATTGAGACACCGACCTTTCCTACTTCACCTTCAGCTGGTATTGAGTCAGGATCATGTCCAATTTGTGTTGGGAGATCAAATGCCATACTAAGACCTGTTTGGCCTTTTTCTAGCATGAACTTGAATCGCTCATTTGTTAATTTTGCATCTCCAAAACCAGAATACTGCCTCATAGTCCAGAATCTTTCACGGAACATTTCAGTATGAATTCCACGAGTGTACGGATACACTCCTGAATCTTCTTTTACATATTTCTTTGAGGATCTTTGATAAATTCGCTTTACAGGAAAATTGGAATCAGTTACATATTGTTTTGCAAGTACCTTTTTGCTATTTTGTTTTTTTACCATGTTTTTCACTTTACCAATGACTTTGTAATTTTATCAGCAGCTTCAAAAGGATCCATTTTTTTTGATTGTATTTTTTTAAGATATTTAGAGAATGTTTTATCAGAATTTAACATCATTTCGATCTTTTCACTCATATTATTTAAAATAATATCTTTTAATTCGGTTTCCAGTCTAAGCATATCTTTATCATGTTTATTTTTATTTTTTGCAACCATCATTTCTTTTAGTGTCTTGGCAAATTCTGATATTCCAGAGTTTTTTTTAACCGAAGTCTTCAAAAATATTGGACTTTTATCAGATGAACTAATATATTCACGAATTGCATCAAAGAGTTGATTTGCGCCATCAAGGTCACTCTTGTTGACGATATAGATATCACCAATTTCAGTTAGACCTGCCTTAATGGTTTGTATGCTATCACCAGTATTTGGGTTAAAGACAACAACTGTGATATCTGCAATGTTTGAAATCTCAACTTCTGTTTGACCTGCACCAACACTTTCAATTATTATCGGATTAAATCCAGCATATTCTAAAATTCGAATACTGTTTCTTAGTGATCTTGAAACCGCTCCAGTTGCTCCTCTTGATGCAATACTACGAATGTAAGTTCCAGAGTCCGTTGATTCGGTCATTCTAACTCTATCTCCAAGTATTGCACCGCCGGTTACATGACTTGTAGGATCTATTGCAAGAATAGCTGGTTTTGTATGAAGTTTCTTTAATGCAACAGATGTTTTGTTAATTAGCGAACTTTTTCCAGCACCTGCAGGTCCGGTAATTCCAATAATTGATGCATTGCCAGTATATTTGTATATTTTTTTAAGTAATTTTTTGGCTTCAGATGGATTATTTTCGACAATAGTAATGGCTTTGGCAATTGCTCCTCTCTTGCCTTTTTTTAAATCAGAAATATCCAATATAAGGTAATTTTTGCAAGCTGCAATAAAATCTTGTGTGTGATCTTAGGGTGAACCATAGATTATCGGAGGTGCAGGTTCGCCCAACGAGTGGATTTCAGTTTTCAGAGAAACTTTGCCAAGATCTTGATGATCTATTAAAAATGTCACAGGATGAACTTGCCAACCATATTTTGGAAGAATTGGAAATGGAACTATCTCTACGAATTGAGAACCAGATAAAGTCTTTTGAAAAGATTTATCCATTCCCAAAATTTCCAACACCACATGATTTGTCTTTGCAGTTTTATCAAGATATGAAATCTCGACATATCCTTCATCATAATATATGGCATTAATTTCAAATGTAGATTTTAAGATATCATGATTAGAACCAGAATCAAAAATAAAAAACAATCCCAATACAGTAATTACAATAATAGAAATCAGTGGAATAATTTTTTTAGCCATCTTTATGATGAAAACTCTTTTCTCATATTACGTAAGAATTTAGAATTAATTCTAATTCTCTCAAGAGTTTGTTCTTGGGTTCTTTCAGTACCTGGAGTAGGGTTCTTTTTGAAGAATTGGCGAATTTCTTTTTCCAGGGAATCATCAGCAATTGAAGAGATACTTGCAACTATTCTATTAAACAGAGGATTGCCACGACCAACTTTCTTGCTTAGTTTTTGCCAGTTAGTTTTAAGCCAAGGCCATAGAATTTTTTTACCATAAGGATTTCCGGCAACTTTCATTATTGGCAACTGCATGTTCTGAGAGCGAACCTCAGAGGTTTGAGAGAAGTTTAACGATTTTAATAATAGTTTTGGATCCTTGAAACTACACATTGCTCCAAGGAAGCGGAGTTTTTCTTCAGTTGTTTTTGCATTTTTATAAAGACGTGTTAATTCATCATGGGTTCTAGAATTACCATTCCATGCCATAACAGAACAAACAGGCTCAACTAGATCAGGAGAAAGTGAATTCGAGTTTTTCAAGAATTGTTTATAACGATTTTCAGATTCAATAGTGACTTCTTCATCATCTAGTTTACCTAACGTAAAAATTACAAACCCTCGCATTAAGGCATCCGTATGTTTATCGGTTTTTTTAGGATCCCATCCAAGATCATGCAAGATTTTCTTTAGATATTTTACAGTATAATTTTTAATTTGAACAGAGAATTCTTCATCAAATGCTCTAAAATACAGAGAAGACAAGTTATGTGCCACGTTTACTGTTGCCAAGTAGCTGTCTTCTTCATAGTATGCATCAGAAAAATCAAGATAGTTACGAACGGTCTCATCCCCAGATACACACAATGAAAATAAATCATTTTGAATTGCCCATCTATCGATTGCTGGGATTTTTTTTTGGTCTATTAACATTTTAAGGTCGATCAAAGTACCTTCATCATATTTTACTCGGTAGAATCCTTTTCTTCCAAAATTTGCTACAAATCCAAAACTAATTTTAGGTAATTTTACAGACATGGATTTTTTTGTAAATAATTTTTGAAACAACTCATCTTTTAATCCAACTGAAAGTGGAATTGACCACACCCCTTTGTTGGATTTTTTATCAGATTCTAAAACATATCGTCTCTGTTTGAGATGTAATGTTGAATCATGTTTTTCTATCTCAACTACAGGAAATCCAGGTTGCTTTAACCATGTCTGTATCATTGAACGTACTGGCATTTTGGAAATTGTTCCTATTGCATCCCAAAGATCTTTGCCTTCGGCATTTTTGTATTTGAAACTAGCGAGATACTGCTTTAATCCCTTTTGGAAATTTGATTCGCCAACATAATGTTCAAGCATTCTTAAAACGCATCCACCCTTATCATAAGATATTGCATCAAAGATTTCACGAATTTCAGATGTTGAATTAACTTTAACGTCAATCGGATGAGTATTTTTTAACGAATCCAACCCCATTGCATTGTTCATCGCATCCTCAACAAATTGATTCCACAAATCCCATTCAGGGTAAAACTTGTCTACAAATTTTGTGGCCATAAATGTTGCAAAGCTTTCATTGAGCCACAAATCATTCCACCATTTCATAGTGACTAGATTTCCAAACCACTGATGTGCGATCTCATGCGAGATAACTTCAGCAATGTATTGCTTTGTTCTAGTTGAAGATGTTTTTGGATCATAAAGAAGAATAGTTTCTCTAAAAGTTATTGCTCCCCAGTTCTCCATTGCACCTGCAGCAAAGTCTGGAATGGCTATCAAATCTAATTTAGGTAAAGGATATTTTATCCCAAAATATTTCTCATAGGATAAAAGGAGTTTCTTTCCAAGTTCCAGAGAATATTTGCCTTTAGATTTATTTCCCTTTGTTGTAATTACACGGACCTGAATTTTACCAATCTTGCCTGTAAGATATTCAAATTCGCCCACACCAAGATAAATAAGATATGTCGACATAACAGGAGTTTTTGCAAACTTGTATAGGATTTTATTTTTCAGTCTTTTTTTAGATATAATTGGCATGTTTGAAATAGCAGTAAACTTGTTTTCTGCAATTATAGAGATATCAAATGTGGCTTTTGCTTTGGGTTCATCCCAACATGGAAATGCCCTTCTTGCATCAGCTGCTTCAAATTGTGTTGTTGCAAGATATTTTGTTTTACCATTTTGTTTGTATTGACTTCGATAGAATCCAAGCAAGCGATCGTTTAGTTCTCCAGTGAATTCAATTTCAATAAAGGCATCACCTTTGATTTTATTTTTAATTGTAATTGTGAGTTCTTCTTTTTTTACGTCGGTTCTGATTGTTGCTTTATGTGTTATTTCGTTATGTCGTACATGGCAAGATTTGATTTTGATCTCAGCACAATGAAGGGTTATAGAATTCACCAGAGTTTTACAGTTTACAGTAATTGTTTCTTTTCCATTAAAGGTAAAATTTTTGAAAATAGGCTCAAATTGAAGCTCATAGTTTACAGGAATTACCTTCACATGGAGAGTGCTTTTGTAGCGCTTTATCTAAATTTCTAATAACAGAAAAGACGAAAATCAAATAAAGCCTTTAAAATAATGATTAATGAGCATAAATTATGAAACAAAAAACGGCTTCCAGACGTGTCAAGATCTTAGTAGCAAAACTGGGTTTAGATGGTCATGATAGAGGAGCCCTAGTATTATGTAGAGCATTTAGAGATGCAGGAATGGAAGTAATTTACTCGGGTCTTTTCGCAACTCCGGATAGAATTGCACAGATTGCAGAAGATGAAGATGTAGATGCAATTGCAATGAGTTTACTTAATGGTGCACATGGAACATTATTTCCAAGAGTAGTGCAGGCATTAAATAAAAAGGGAATCAAAGATGTACTAATAGTTGGCGGAGGTGTAATACCCGAAGTCGATAAAAAAGATCTTAAAAAATCAGGAGTCGATGAAGTGTTTGGTCCGGGTACCCCATTAAATGAGATAATTGAACATATTACAAATGGCGTTTCAAAATTAAGAAAAATATAAAAAATTATTCTGTAGAGTCAGGCCACATCATCTTACGCATTTGTTTGCCAACTTTTTCAATTTGATGTGCCTCAGTTTCTTTCATATATTTATCAAATGAATCTTTACCATTTTTCTGATATTCACTAATCCATTCTTTATTGAAAGTTCCATCTTGTATCATTTTTAGAACTTTTTTCATATTGTCCTTACTTTCACTAGTAATTACCATTGGGCCACGCGTTAAACCACCATATCTTGCAGTCTCACTTACACGTCGCCACATTCCATTGATTCCATATCGTTGAATCATATCGACAATTAATTTTAGTTCGTGCAATACCTCAAAATATGCAATTTCTGGCTGGTAACCTGCCTCTACAAGAGTCTCAAATGCAGCTTGCACCATAGATGCAGAACCACCACAAAGATCTGCTTGTTCTCCAAACCAATCAGTTTCAACTTCTTCTTTGAATGTAGTCTGGATTAATCCTGCACGTGCACTTCCAATTGCTTTTGCAATTCCTAGTGTTCGATCCCAAGCTTTTCCAGTAAAATCCTGATGGACTGCAACAATTGACGGAGTTCCAAAGTTTTCAAGATAAGTTTCTCTTACTTTAGAGCCAGGTCCTTTTGGTGCAACCATGATAATGTCAACATCTTTTGGAGCATCAATCCATTTCCAATGAATTGCAGCTGCATGTGAAAACGATAATGCTTTCCCTTTAGAAAGATTAGGCCCAATTTCATCTTTGTAAACCTGAGATTGGATCATGTCAGGAAGTAAAACGTGAATAATATCGGCTTTTTTACATGCATCAGATACAGACATGACTTTGTGACCATCGGATTCAGCTTTTTTCCAGCTGTTACCGCCTTTTTTTAGACCAACAATTACGTTAAGACCAGAATCTTTCATGTTGTTTGCTTGGGCATCGCCTTGAATTCCATAACCGATTACAGCTATTGTTTGATCTTTTAGCGGATCTAAACTGATGTCTTTATCCTTCCATGTTTTTGCCATATAATTACTCAAAATACTGCAAATATTAACTATAGAATTTCAGATCTCAATAATTTTGTTGCAACCACGACACTTTACTGTGACCTTATTACCAGATAGTCGTTGAAATCTCTTTGAGCCACAATTTGGGCAAATAGGACAAGCACGTATTGGTTCCATTAGTGTTCAGTAGGTTTTGTGTCAGATTTTGATATTATTTCTAGTCTTTTTTTGCCATTAATTTTTTGTAAAAATTTAGCGACTGCTTCAGGAATAAGGATTTGCCAATTATCATCAGATATCATCATTTGGCGAATATGGGTTGCGTTGTATTGTGGCCTGTCAAGAAATTTTGGCGGTATTACATCAATGGATGAATCTGCAAGCAGCATTTTGACATAGCTGTTTCCGCTGTATACTTTATCAAAGTGAGGTAATGCAGATTTTAGAAAAGACGACCATGTTGCAATATTGAATTGGTTTTCAATTGCAACAATAAAGCACCGGGATAAGTTAATGCCGGATTCTTTTAATGAATTATGAATCATTTCAATTCGCTCACCAGCTGTAAAAGGATCTTTTTCCAAGTAATTGAATTGAGAACTAGTTATTGCAATAATTACCTCGTCACACTCATCAAGAATTTGTTTTACTAAATCCAAATGTCCCAAATGGAAAGGCTGAAACCTACCCATCATCAAACCTCGCATAGAATATGATGAATTTTGATTTAATTAAATGAGTCTATTTGATTGGGCCACTACCAAGAATTCTAATGGTGATAGATTCGGGTTTTAAAATGACTGCAATGTCACCGGGATTGTAAACTATTGGTTTTTCAAATGCTAGTTTCAAAGGAGTAATAGATGAAAATTTGGCGGCCTTTATTTGCAGACCAATACTAACTAGACAGCCTTGGTTTTGTGCAATATCAGTTTTATAAAATGGATTCTTTGTAAAATCAAGATCAATTTCAGATTTTACATCAACAGTACCTTCTTTGGCAATTATATCACCCCTTCCCACCTCCTCTGGTTTTACCCCCTTTACTGCAAGACCAACTCTTGCAGGACAGATAGACTCCTCAACAGGGTCATCGTGCATTTGAATTGATTTTATCATCACATCTATTCCTGCAGGATATAGTTTGAGAGTATCATATTGCTTGATTTTTCCACAGATTACCTTACCAAGAATTACGGTTCCAACTCCTTTGACATCAAAGCAGTGATCAACTACCATTTTAGTTGGATCAGTATTTGAGATTGGTTGAATTTTATCCATTTCTTCTTTTAGTTTGTCTTGTTCAACCTTGAGATATTTTTCTACGACTGTACCCTTAATCATGAAATTTAATTTTGATTCATCAACATCAAAAGTATGGGATAAAATTCCTCGAGTTTTTTTCAGGGTATCAAGTGCAATAATTTGTTCACCAGTGAATTTATCAAGTTTATCAACATGAAATATAACAAATTCCGCCAGATGGATTGCTTGTAAAAGCGGTTGTATTTTATCAGGAAACCCGCTAGGAGTCACCCAAGTTTTGATAACATCAGACTCCTTCCGGTCATAAAGAGAAAGATCAGTTACAGTTCCCTTTTTACCAAATTCGGCTGCAATGTCTTGCTTACCCAAGACTACAAAATTTATCGATTTAACCATTATTTCCAAGTAAAAAATCATGCTTATGAATCTAAATACCTATGATAATCATATCCTGTTAATGACTAATTCTCTTAAAACATAACAATATAAAAAAATTAAATTGCATATTAATGGCTGTGTAGAAACCATCGATTTTTGACAAACTTGTAGATCAGATGATACAATCAGATCTAAAGCTGATTATATCATCATCATTTCATGAAATCATCAAGATACATCAGGATGGTTCGTTCCATGATGCAGATAATTAAAAGAGCAAGGGTGCAGCCATACCTACATCGTAAGTCCAATCACGGGTACACGGTCTGGCAGCACCTCATCTTGCTTGCACTGCGTCAATACAAGTCTAAGAGTTACCGAAGATTCACATCTTTTCTTGAAGAATGTTTGGGCATCTGCAAATCTTTGGGTTTGTCAAAGATTCCACACTACACCACCATACAGAAGGCAGCTGTAAGACTGGATGTTGCAATGCTGCAGAGAATCCTGGAATCATTTGTAATGAGTATGAAAATCAAAAATGCGTTTGCAGGAATTGATGCTACAGGTTTTGGGCACGGTCAGCCGTCATATTACTACACAAAACGTGCCAAACTACGCAGGAAATTTGTGAAAATGTCAGCCATTTCAGATATGAGAGAACAGCTTGTCTGTGCAGTCAAAATACGGCACCGCCAAAGACATGACAGTGTGGATTTTACGCCACTGTTACACAAGGCAAATGACATTTGTCATATCCACACTGTAGTGGCAGACAAGGGATATGATTCAGAAAAGAATCACATCACTGCACA
>Ga0210044_10006326_pt1 | contig 15671 bp, 18 predicted proteins | sample CryGey13umfilter_2_FD_183959 | JGI IMG/M metagenome (GOLD analysis project Ga0210044, IMG submission 183959) | Groundwater microbial communities from aquifer in Utah, USA - Crystal Geyser 4/9/14 3 um filter (SPAdes) (version 2) | ecosystem: Environmental > Aquatic > Deep subsurface >...
TAGAGTTCTCCTCCTAGATGAAACAACGTTAAGGCGATACGTCGATAAATTCAAAGAAGCAGGGATTGATGGCCTCCTAGAGTGCCACTACGCTGGAGGAGTCTCAGATCTCACGCTCACCCAAATAAAAGAAATTGAGGCATATCTAGACCTCCATACCATGCCAACCGCTCAAGCCGCTATCTCCTACATCAAGAAAAAATATAAAGTAACCTACTCAACAACTGGAGTGACCAAGCTCCTACATCGCTTAGGTTTCTCCTACAAAAAACCCAAGGTGATCCCCGGCAAGACCAACCCAGAGAGACAAGACCAGTTTATCGAGGAATATCACACTATCGAGCGATCACTCGGGAAAAATGACACTATTCATTTCCTTGATGCCTCTCACCCCACTCACAACACAACCGCCAGTTATGGCTGGATCAAGAAAGGCCGAGATAGTGACAAATTTATCAAGACAAATACAGGCAGGGAAAGACTAAATCTCCACGGAGCTCTTAACTTCAAAACCAAGACTGCCATCGTTTTGTCTGAGAAAACAATCGATGCAGACTCAGTGATCAAACTCCTCAATAGATTGATCAAGCAGTATCCCCATGGGAAAATCCACCTTATTCTCGATAACGCTACCTATTATCATTCTAATTTGGTGAAGGAGTGGAAAAGACACCATACCAGAGTTAGATTACACTTTCTCCCTTCATATTCCCCCAACCTTAATCTGATCGAACGGCTGTGGCACTTTTATCACAAAATAGTTACGAGTAGTCGCTACTTCCCCACCTTTGAAGAATTTAAATACCGATCTCTCTACTTCTTCCGTCACCTCGACCGCTACAAAAAAGAACTCACCTCACTTATAACCGATAACTTTCAAACCTATCCCGCTGCTGCTGTTGCAAACCTGGGTTAGTTGGGTATAGTTTGTATTTTATTCTTGGCGTACAAGAAGAATCCAAACTACCTTTGGCTCTTGCTCTTCTGGGACTGGACAAAAGTATTTCTTTTGCTCTGAGATGTCGTCTCACCATATTGCCGGGGGATAATACCCTCGGCCTTTTTTTATGGCTAAAAGCTTGACAGGTGATGAGTTGATGATATGATGAGATTATGCAAACACAACAGTATATTCGTTCCACTGTGAATCTACCCGTAGATATACACAAAAAACTCAAAATAGAGGCTCTAAATAGAAGTATGACATTTTCTGCGGTGATTTTGGATAAATTGAGAGGTACGGAACAGAAAAAAGACAATATAAAGAGTGCCTTGTTGTTTTTCAAAAAATTAAGACAAAACGGACCTTCCTTTGATGGAGTGGAAGCGATTAGAAAAAATCGAGATTTAGGCAAGATATGACAGAACTAGTGGTAGACGCCTCCGTATTTGTCAGCTTGTTTGATAGGGAGAGCGCCAATACTAAGTGGGCAGAGCAACTGATGGAACTAGCTAGTCAGGATTTGATATTAATCGTGTGTCCGGATCTAACCATATTGGAACTGACCAATGTGCTAGTCAAAATGAAGAAAGTCGAACCAAAAGAAGTAGATCGATTTATGAAGATGCTCGAGTCTGTTGGGGTAGAATTTATGCAATTACTTTCTGGAGATGCCCTGGATATTGCTAAATATATGAAGAAATACAGTTTGACGGCCTACGACGCAAGTTACTTATTGCTGGCTGAAATGTCTGAGTCACAACTAATAACAGAAGACAGGGAATTGCTTAAAGTGCCCAGAAGCGTTTCCTTGAAAAACTTTTTTGATGATAAAATGAAACTATGAAAAAGAATCTACTGGGTGGCTTGGTGTGTGTGATAATGTTTGGACTGATATTATTTCTTCCTAAGGGGGTTCAGGCAAATGAAGGTGTCATAAATCTTAGAGGAACTGGTACGGGGGGTGCTTGCTACGCATCTTCTGTCTTTATTGATGGTACGTACAAAATTCTTATGACTTGCCGAGAACTGAAAATAGCTCTATCTCCCGAGAAAAATCGCTATGTAGCCTGGGTGGAGGATGACGTGGGGAAGCAGAAAAGACTCGGTGAGATAGCCAATGGCAAATTGTCTTCTCTTACCGACATTAAGTTTGTCAGAATCTTTGTCACGGTAGAATCTGACGGATATGGAAACACTCCCTCCGCGGATGTACTTCTGACCGGTTTCGTGGAACCAATAAATTTTGGACCCGGGATCGCCTCTCTTCCGATCGTAACGCCAACCCCTACCCCCACAAAAACGGAGGTTGCCTCGCCCACGGGCGTGACTGAGACACAAGGTCAGTCCGGTTTGGGCAGCGCTTTGGGCACCATCTTCAAGATTGCCTTGCTCGGGTTTGGGGTATTGCTGCTGGTAGTTGGGGTCTTTAGCTTCCTCTCCAGAAAGAGAAGCCTATAGAGGTTACCTTTTTCTTCCAGGTTTGATATATTATGGTCACCTGAACGTCCACATTTGACCTGTGATGAGGCCAGTCATGTTTTTTTTCAGGCTCATGCTGATGATCGTAATCTCCGAGTGATCTATTTTTTGATCGCCGGGAAGAGCCATGAAACAAGCTCGTGGTGGGTATCATAACTGAAAAAGCTGTCTAGTAAATTAATAAATCTCAACCCCGTTTGGTTTTTTCTCGGTTTTTTTGGTTCTGATTTTTTCTGAGCTTGGATTCATCATATGGTTGATGAGAGTGGCGCCTTCGGCGGTGAAGTTACTCTATATCTTTGCGACTGCCAATATCTCATTCGTTATAATAAGTTTGTGGCTGGATGAACGAATGAGTGTTTTTATAGATTGGCTATCGGTCTTGCCATAATCACTTATGAATTTGTGTGTTAATTTAGCCCTCGGGAAACCGCGGGCTTTTTTTGTGCATAAAAACGTTAGGGGATGAGAAGATGAGATAAAAATTCGACGGCGGGAGTTATGATGGAGGTGATGGGGGCTTCATTGCCAAAGAGAGGGAAGATGAGAAAAATCAAGATAAGGACACCGTAGCGGTTCATAATGGCTTGAAATTCGTAAGCAAGGTCACGTGGAAGGATGCCGAAAAGAATTTTTTGGCCGTCCAGCGGGCCGACGGGAATCAGATTGAAGATGGCTAGGCCGATATTGACGGTAATGAGAGGAATCAAGAAAACGGAAAAAACATACGGGGTGAAACGGACGAGAATGGAGATAGTGATGGCGAGTAAGATATTGCTGATTGGTCCGGCAATAGAAATGATGGCGGCGTCACGCCGGGGGTTTTTGAGATTGTAAGGATCGAAAGGAGTGGGCTTTCCCCAGCCAAAGACGAAATTCACTCCCGAAACGGCGGAAAAAAGTAATAGACTAAGTGGGAGGATGACAGTACCCAAGAGATCAATGTGGGCAAGTGGGTTCAGAGTTAGTCTCCCGGCCGCTCTGGCAGTAGGATCTCCCAAACGATCAGCCGCAAAGGCATGAGCAAATTCGTGGATGCTAATAGAGATAATGAGGTAAACTACAAGTAGAAAGACGTAGACGAACATGTTGAGGTTCATTATACGGGAAGTAGATAGTTATTGGTGCGAAGTTATTAGTTGCTGATGCGAAGTAGGCACAAGTGTGATAGAATTTAGATCATGGAAAAAGAAAAATATGGCTGTGTCATTTGTGGCAAAGGAGTTCAAAATGCAAACCTAGTAAGTTTTTCGAAACGTAAAATTAAGCATATCCGCCGACCTAATCTTCACACTCATCACTTGGTGGTTGAGGGCCAAAGAGTCAAGATTAAAGTTTGTACCACTTGTAAGAGATCTCTACGTGTAGACGACAGAAAAAATCAAGCGGTGGCTAATGTCTAACAAAACAGAATGGTCTAGGCGGTGGTATGGATCAATTAGGCGAGGCAATAGTGGCGGTGCTACATACGGCGAGGGCTATGGTGGGGGACAAGTCGGACATTCAAGGTTTGGAGAATGCGCTCTTCGAATAGGAGAGCAAGGAGAGATGACGGCTATTTTTCCTGATGTTGGGGTGATGTGTGGCTATGATGATGAGAAGCAACTAATTTTTGTTTGTGTGGATGTGGCTTGTTTTTTGGGAAATTTAGAAAATGAAAGGCTGGACGAAATGGCCAATAAAGGTGTGAATATCTTGGCATTATCAAAAGATTTGGAGGTCAAAGAACAGGTGTTGTTTTTGACGGTATTTCCCACAATAGCGAGATTGGCAGTAGAAACTAGAGACGAAGTCAATCTGGTAAGTGAGGACGTGGTTGAAAACATAGATTTGACCAAGGGCTTCGATGGTTTGATTAGATATATAGGTACAGAGATTGCTTACCATACCAGAAAACTTGGAGATGAAATGTTTATTTCGATAGGAGAACAAGATGAGACTAGACGGACATTGGTACCCGTATCGGTAAGCAACGAGGTGGATTATATATCGGAGATTGAGTCGGAAAATCCTAAAAGATATTGGAAATTAGCAGATAAAATTATTTTAAACCGGAAGTGGGTGGGTGACCGATAAGGAACTGCTTCCAGGAAATGGGGTTTTTGCCGGGGACTTGAACGGTGTCAATGGCTAATTTCGTGGAGTTAGACCCGCTTGCCGGACGGGCAGGTTGCAATGACGAACTAATGAGGGAGGTGTGGATTAATTTGATATCATGATTGTCAATTTTTGTCCAGGCTCCTGGTTCGGGGTTAAGAGAGCGAATGAGGGCGTGAGTTTTAGTTGCTAGTTCTTGGTTGTTGGTTGTTAGTGCGAGCTGGACAGTTTCCCAGCTGATAAAGGCAGATTCTCGGGAAACTGTCCGATGACTTGGTGTGAAAATTGCTAGTGATTTGTCTTGGGCTGTTTTGGCGTAATTATGAGCACAGATTTCGGGTAATTTTTGTCTTAAAATTTCGTGGGCGGCCTGAGTAAGTTTTGTGGTCAATGTGGCCACGTTGTCATCGAGTTCTATTGCGACGGGGACTTGAGAAATGATAGGACCATGATCCAACTGCTCATCCATTTCTATTAAAGTGACCCCTGTGAAGGTATCCCGATTTTTAATGGCTTCGGAGATACAGAGAGCTCCTCGATATTTGGGAAGTAAAGAAAAATGGATGTTGAAGGTGCCGATATTTGGTGTTTCTATCCATGAGCGTGGGATAATCTTGCCGTAGGAGACCGCCAAGAAAATGTTAGGTTTAAGAAGTTTAACGTGAGCAAGGTTAACGTCATCTAATTTGGCCGGCATGAAGACAGGTAAGTCGTATTTTTGAGCAGTCAGGCTAACCCGGGAGGGTGTAAGGACTTGTTTTCTGCCTTGGGGCGTATCCGGAGTGGTGACCACCCCGACCACATTTACGAGTCCAGAATCAATAATAGACTCCAGAATTTGGGCTGAAAAATCGGGTGAGCCGAAGTAAATAAGATTTAACATGGTATATTTGTGAGAATTTGAAACGTAAAATGTGAAATGTACAATGGGTGATATTAAATATTTTCGATGAGGGTGAGGCCGTCAGATGTATCTTTGAAGATTTGTCCGCCTTGTTTGAGAATATGATCGGTGAAGAGAATGCCGTCAAGATGGTCGTTTTCGTGCTGGACATAGGCCGACTCGACGTCTTCAAATTTTCGGTGGCGGGGAATCAATTGACCATCGACCGGTGTAAGATACTCCATCTCAATTGAGTAAGGACGGTCGACAAAGCCCCAAATACCTGGCAAGGAGAGACAGCCCTCGAGCCAGCGGTCTTTCTTTTTGTGATGGATGCTGGAAAGCATGGCCTCGGAAGAAGAAATAATGATCGGATTGATAAAGATCTCCGGTTTTCCGTTTAGAAAGACGATGATGAGCCTTCTATCCAAGCCTACTTGAGTAGCCGCCAGACCAACACCCTCAGGGTCTTTGGAAGACTTGAGGATTTTGATCATCTCGGAGATTTGCTTCTCTAGCTTTTTGTCGTAGCTAACCACAGGCTTGGCCTTGATGCGAAGAAATTTGTCTGGGGTAACGAGAATTTTCATTAATCTATTTTACCACACAAGATCGACTTATAGTATACTGGGTCTGGCTGGTTATTTGAGGGCACCCAGGCGATCTTTGGCGGCCTGATAGTCAGGTTTCAAGTCGATGGCTTTTTGGAAAGCTAGCTTGGCTTCATCTTTTTTGTTGAGCTGTGAATAGAGGAGACCGATGTTGAAATAATTGGCGGCATCGGAAGGAGAGAGCTCCGAAATTTTGAGAAGAGTTTGGGTGGCGTCTAAATTATATTTTGAATCCAGAGTGCCCAGAATCAGCTCAGTCCTAGCCTTGGTTTTTAAGAGGTTAAGATTGTATCGATTCATGGATACAGCCTTGTTGATGTTGATCACCGCGTCCTTAAGATACTGCTGTAAATAATAGTTAGCATTTTGCTTGATTTCTGCCGAGGTTGAAGCGGACATTTCGGCAATTTGGGGAGCAATAATTTGGGTTGCAACCAAGGCTTGAACGTTACCAAGCTGGGCATAATATAAGGGCTCGCGTGGATTGAGCTTGATCGCATTGAGATCTTCGGTGAGATTAGAGCGTCCCGCGGTATAAGCGAGGTCGGCGAGCCACATCCGGCGGACTCCCAGTAAGAGCCAGGTGGTCACAATGACAATCAAAACTGAGCCGAGAGTCTTGTCCAGAGAAATACTTTGAGAATGTATTTTGGTTTTGTTTGTAGTAGCTAGAAAAATGGCGGGGAATAAGAAAAAGAAAAGGGCCACGTTGACGACAGAGAAACCAAAGTAGTTGGTGATGAGGATGCTAATAAAGCCGAGGAGAAGGGGGGTGGTTAGTGCTTGGTGCAAAGTGCTTGGTGCAAAGTGCTTGGAAAGAAATAGTTTGAGGATGGAGAAGATGAGGAAGAGATAGGCCAGAAGTCCAAGAAAGCCGGTGTTGGCGAGGAAATTAAGATACTCGTTGTGGGCTTTGTTGTAGAGAAAATCGGACTCCGAAGTGAGATTGTGAACTGACGGCCGAACCCAGTAGTAGGAGTAGCCAAAAGTTTCGACACCGGTACCAAAGAAAGGATATTTTTTGCCTAGATCGATGGCCCCTTGCCAGACAACTCGACGAATGGACATAGAGTCCGAGCCACCGACGCGGGTCTTGTTTTCTTCGGTGATGATCGCGGTGGCATTGGAATAAAAAGGATTTATCTTGTTGAGTGAGCCAAGTGTTCGTTTGACTGTGTCGCCCTTGAAAAAAAGAAGGGCCAATAAGAGAACAGCAACGCCGAGTAATAGCTTAGGTTGTTTCTTTTGAATGGAGATGGTAATGGTAAAAATAAGCAAGATAATGGCGGTAGCACCGATACCGGACTGTGAGCGGGTAAAGAAGATGGCACTAAGAAAGAGAAGAGAGAGAGCCCCGTTTATTAAACGAGCATAGAACTTATGGCTTCGGACGAGGGCAAAAAGTGAAATAGGGAGGAGGGCAATTAGATAGGCCGAAAGCCAGTTGGGTTGGCCAAGGGTGGAGAAGACGCGATTCTGAACATCCTGAACCCAAATATTTTTATCGATGCCCATTTTTTCTAGGACTGCATATATCGCAGTAATGGTGGCTGTAGCAAGGATGATACGGATGAGATTCCGAAGGGCTTTGGCTTGTCCCGAGAAATGAGTGACGAGAGCGTAAAAAAGAAGGATATAACAGATAGTCGAGACCAGCCCGCCATGAAAGCGCGAGTAGTAGCCCCAAAGGCTAGTGTGACGGTCGATGGAGATGATAGTAGAAATGATTTGAGAGGAGAGAAATATGAGAAGGGGAATGTCGAGGGGGGTTTTGGCGATTTCAAATCGTTTGTTTTGAAATGATCTAATTCCCCAGGCGGCCGAGATGACAATGGTCATGGCATAAACAAACATCATCTTGTTGAATTCAAAGACTTCGGAGGTAAAGGGCCAGAGAAGTAGAGGGGTGACGAAAAATAAGGTGTAGAAACAGTAATGGATGAAGGTGGCGGGTTTTTGGACTGAGGAGTTATTTGATGGATTCCCGCCTTCGCGGGAATGACGAAGTTCTTTGTTTTTAATCTGATGGACTTTCGAGGACATGGAGATAGTTTAGCAGAGATGTTAAAATGAGCGCATATGACTGAAGGGACTTCTTTTGCAAATGCAGGACCAGCAGAGCTTGTCTTCCTAGATAATATGGACAGAGGTATTTTTGTGATGGAGAATCTACCAGAAGATTTCGAGATTATTCCACAAAAGAACGATGGCGATGAATTGGTAAGGTCAATTAAGGATTTGAGTGAATTGGGTGCTGTGGGTGATGTTTTGTCAGGTGTGAAGTTTATTTCTCATTTGAATATTCCAATTGATAAAGAAGGTTTTCATGACATGGAAGCGGCAAAGCTAATGGTATCAATTTTGTCTGACGAACAAAGGATAGAGTTAATAATTGAGGAAACGGAGGCAACAAGGATCGGGGTGGTTCAAAATACTAAGACTGGGGAACAAATATTTTTTAGACTGCCAGAAAATGACGTGGCCGAGATATTTCCGAAGAAGATTGAAACTGATGAACAGAGGGCTAGGGCAGTTGATAGACTGAGTGGTGATAGTTATTTGAAGGTGGTGAGTGTGGCGGATGAGCCGTTGGTTAAAGCCCGAATGGTTTACGGCTTGTGGAGAGATGCCATCGAGAGGAAAAACTTTGAGCTGATTGATAAGGTTGGGAAGGCGCTGTACCCAGGAACCTTGGGAGAGGTCACGGGGAGTATCGACGAGATCAATACCTTTTTGGAGCTTCACCTGAAACACGAAGCGGACGGCCCTGCAGATAATATGTGGTTGGCTCGCGAGGCTGTTAAGAAGGCGATAACTGTTTTACCATTGGGGGAGCAACAAGCAACGGTCCACAAGAAGATGGGTTTGTTGGTTGAGTTTATAGCCGGAAAGACGGTTTTTTATGCCAATGATTTGTGGATTGTAGTTATTGAACCTCTGATGGATGCTATAGCTGGTAGCGGTAACGAAGAAGGGGTACAGATAAGAAAAAAAGCATTTCTTATGAGTTTGAGCGATGATTGTCCGGTAACAAGTTTTCTGATCAGTGACCTGAAGGAATTACATACGATCGTGGATTGAGAAGAGATAAAAAAACAGGCCACACATTGTGTAGCCTGTTTTGTTTAGAAATTAATGGGCGAATTGAGACGCCCATTGGAGAGTTCCAGCACCGCCCCCTGCCAACGCAAGCTCTGGTAGAGGGGTTGTGACCGCAAGAGCGATCACGCCCAAACCGATGAGTACATCGAGTTCCAGAGCCTCCATATTTGAGAAATCCCCCACTGACACTTGGACCATCACGGTCGTCATATTGCCACTGGCATCTCGGATTGGGAGAGGCATGGGGAAGTCGTCGGGAACAGCACGAACCTTTCTTTTGTTGTAGGCGCTGTTGTGATCCCTACGGGCCTGTTCGGCTTCTTCAGCGTTTTTTGGCCAGGAGTTTTTGACGCACTTGAAGAAGTACGAAATTTCGGCCATGACTCCTAAAGCCTGACCTTGTCCAAGTAGGGGTAAGGCCTTTGTGGCGCCGGCAAACTTACCCAGCATATTTCCCACAACCGGTACGAGAACCGTGGGTGAAGAGGAATCCGCAAACAGCAGTATCCACTTCGTGTTTTGAAAAACGAACTGAACTACCGTCTTACCTCCGCCAATTCTGATGACGTCGGGCGCGATGGTGTTGTTGGCTAGACCATCGAAGGCCGCAATCATGATTGGCCAAGAAATCTGACCACCGATCTTTTCGATCACGTGCATGCCGATGGCGGTACATAAGCGGGGATCACTCTTGGCCATGGTAGCAATTGCGGCACCGCCAGCCATTTGAATGTCGACTGTGGTTCCGTCCTCTTTGGTCCAGGAGGATGGCAGTACCATCATGATTATCTGATCGAAAGGGGTATACCCGATTGTGGCCAGACTGTCGAGGGTTTCTTGAGACGACAATGGCGCAACAGGGATGTACTCAGTGATGTACTGCGTACCAGGCATGGCGCCTGGGACACCAGGTTTCTCCATGATGACGACTTCGTAACAAACCCCTGTAGTCACGTCACAAACCTGTGGCCACTCGATAAGTGGCTTTGAAAAATCAACTGGGGCGCATGCTCCGATAAGGAGCGAGAAGGAAACCAAAATTGCGTAGATTTTTTTCACTTGGGGCCTCCTTGGCCTATACCCTGGTTCGCAGGGCTTGGGAAAAACCACTTGGACCGGCCTGAAGGACCGGTGCTTGGGGAAAAACATTTTAGAGAGCGGAAATGCCTCTCGAAGATAATAGGGGATTGTAACACACTTATGCCTAAATGTCAAGCTTATAGGACATGGGTGAGCTATTCGCTGATCGTCCGGATGGATCCCGGATCAAGTCCGGGATGACGAATGCTTCGTTACAAAAGATTGGCTGGCTTTAGTAGCTATACTTTGATATTATTTAGCAGTAATATGACTGTCTTTTTGATAAAAAATGTTTGAAAAATTGTGGAGGTTAGCCACTCTCGATGTAGGCATAGACCTTGGTACGGCCAATGTGGTGGTTCATGTTCAAGGAAAGGGTGTGGTAATTAGGCAACCTTCGGTGGTCGCTAGACACATGAAGACGAAAGAAATTCTAGCTATGGGGGACGAGGCCAAGAGAATGCTTGGGAAGAATCCGGCCAATATTGAGGTGGTAAGACCACTGAGGGATGGAGTGATAGCTGACTTTGATGCGGCTGAAGCTATGCTCAAACATTACATTGTGGAAGTTCATGAGCTCTACAAAGGTCTGGGGTTCAAAATTACCCGCCCCAGAGTAGCGATTGGGATCCCTAGTGGAGTAACTGAAGTAGAGCGACGAGCAGTTCAGGAAGCGGCGCTTGAGGCTGGGGCAAGAGTTGTGTTTCTAATCGAGGAGCCAATGGCGGCGGCAATTGGCTCGGGACTGCCGGTGGAGAAGGCGGAAGGTCAACTGATCTGTGATATTGGTGGGGGTACTAGCGAAATTGGAGTAATCTCTTTGGGTGGCCTGGTGTTGAACCGAAGTTTACGGGTGGCGGGGGACGAATTGACAGAATCGATCCAGAACTTTGTTCGATTGAAGTACAATTTACTATTGGGTGAAAGTACTGCAGAAGAAGTAAAGATTGCAGTGGGTTCAGCCTACCCTCAGAAAAAGGAAAAAGAGGGAAACCCTTTGCAAATTGTGGTACGAGGACGTAGTTTAGAAGATGGCTTGCCAAAATCTTTGAAGCTGGATAGTGTGGAAATCAGAGAATCGATGATGCCGATTTGTAATCAAATTTTAGGTGAAATTGCTCTGATAATTGAAGAAACACCACCGGACTTGGTGGCCGATATTTTGGAAAAAGGGATGGTGATGGCTGGTGGTGGCTCGCTTATTCGAGGTTTTGACAAATTGATTAGTGAACAGATAGGTATGCCAGTGTGGGTGACGGATACCCCTCTGGAGGCAGTGGTGCGTGGCTGTGCCAAAGTCTTGGAAAATGACAAACTGCTCGGAAAGGTTCGGGTGGTAGGTGGATTGAGGTAGATTGATGTCAGTTCGCGAGGAAGGTTTTTTCAAGCTTGGTGACTCGAGCAGAAGTCACGGTAACTTCTTGGCGAAGATCTTTAACTTCAGTGAGGACTTCGTCTTTGAAATTAAGAATGTCGTTTCTAAGTCCTTTTTGTTTTATTTCGAATTTTTCCTCTAAACGATCTACGATAAGCTTTTCGTGAAACTGAAGTTGTCGATTTAAGTCTTTAGAAGATTCGGCAAATTTCCTATCTATCTGAGTGAGGAGGCGCTGTTCAACCTGCTTAAATTTATCGTTGAAGGTATGCGAAAGATTCTTTTCAACCTGCTTAAATTTATCGTTGAAGGTATGCGAAAGATTCTTTTCAACCTGCTTAAATTTATCGTTGAAGGTATGCGAAAGATTCTTTTCGACCTGCTTAAATTTATCGTTGAAGGTATGCGAAAGATTCTCTTCAACTCGTTGAAACTTGTTGTCGAAGGTCTTGGTTAGATTTTTCTCGGTTTGCTCAAACTTGTTGTCGAAGGTCTTGGTTAGATTTTTCTCGGTTTGCTCAAACTTGTTGTCGAAGGTCTTGGTTAGATTTTTCTCGGTTTGCTCAAACTTGTTGTCGAAAGCCTTAAGGAGATCTTTTTCTAGATTTTGGATTTGTTGGGAGATGGTCATAAATAATAATATCAAAAATTGATAGAATGGGTGTATGTCAGAAATGGATGATTCAATGGAAACAACTCCACAGTCGGCTGGTTCGGCGTCCGCCAAAAAATTTCAATTAAGAGAGGTATTAGCGCTGGGAGAATATGATCCTGATTACTTGGGAACTTTTGTAGAATGGCATACTTTGAGTAGGCCGGTGCAGTGGAGCTTGATCAAGAAGGCGTTAGATATCAGAGAGTCTCAGTTGGTGCAACAGTGGGCGGAGATAAACAATATTCTCGACTTCCGTCTGAAGCCTGAGCTGAAAATTGCCTTAAAAAATATCGAAAAACAGAGGCATCGAGTGATGAGAGATAGAGAATTATTACTAATGGAGTATTTTGGCAAGATTTCTTAGAGTTGGGTGACGATCGCCAGATTTTCCGGGTTGTTACTTAGAGTATCGTAGAGAACGATGTCGGCTTTTTGGAGGGGTTCTTGACTGATCGTGGTAATGCGCGTGGTTTTGCCGATGATGAGATTGCCTGGAAATAATTCACCAGGTTCGCTAAAGATAAAATCTCCCAGAACAAGGGGGTATTGGCTGGGAACATCGGTGATTTGAGAGCGGTTGTCTGTAAACTTGTAAAAACCTTTATGCCCGGAAGCTGTTCGTATCGGGAACGAAGGAGATTTTTCACTATCGAGAGGTGTGATGGTGACGGCTGAACCATTTACTTCCAGTACGGTACCCACGAGAACGTTGCCTGAAACCAGCGGTTGTCCGGGACGGACTTGGTCGAGAGAGGTGCTGGAAGAGACGATGAACTTACCGGTTGAACCGGAAATCCTGGCCGGTACAATGGTTTTAAAAGAGTTTTTGAGGTTGTTAGTGACTTTGTTGTCAACAATGGCTTGTTTGAGGTATTCATTTTCGGAAAGGAGTTTGGCGATCTGGACTTTTTGTTCGCGCGCTTGTTTTTCCATGCCGGAAATGTTTTTTAACCAACTATATTTATTCTCGGTGAATAAGCGAAGCTTGGAGACGGGTGAAGTAATTGGGGATAGAACTGTATAAAAAACATTATTTAATCCTTTTCCAATCCTAAGATTACTCACAATAGCGAGAAGAAGTGCAAATAGAAGGGGGAGAAGTAGCTGGTTTATTTTTATAGTGATCATTGATTGAGTTATACTTTGAGGAGAAATGTTTAATTACAACCAATCCAAGAATATCATAAATGCAGTCTTGACAATTTTGTTGGCGGTGATTTTGGGTGAAGGAGTCTTGGGTCTTGGGTTTTTTTGGCCCTTTTTACTGATACTTTTGGACTGGCGGTGGATATACTGGCTCTCAATATTGTTGGGTGTCTTGATCTCTGCCATTTATCGGTTGCCTATGGGTTATCCGTCCTTGTTTTTGGTGGTTGTGACCGGAGGGCTGTCGTTCGTAATTGGAAAAGAAAGGGAGGCGGGGTGGATAATATTGATTGTGGCATTGATTGCCAATTTTGTCTTTGACAAGGTCTTTGGTTTCAGCTGGAATATCTGGGATACAGTATCGGTAGTTGCGGCTTGGACTGTGGCCGTGCGCTGGTTTGATAGGGCGGAAAATATTAAAGTAAATTATTAGAAAAAAATTATTTGAATGGATCTCCATCAACAGATCGGGACTTTCAGCCCACTTTGCGAGGATGACAGAATTATGAGAACAAACATGGTATATTTTTGGATGAAGACCGTTTTAATTTTGGTGATGGCGATTTTTTTTTCGAGAGTGATTTTTCTGACGGTGATTATGGGTGATCATTTTGGGAATTTGGCGCAAGGAAATATGATCGGCAAACAAAAACTGAATCCGATTCGTGGGGTGATAAGCGATAAAAACGGAAAACCGCTGGCGATGAATATTGATTATTTGGGGAGAACTGTAAGGTTCTATCCAGGAGGAGAGATTACCGCTTCGATTGTGGGTTATTTGGGCAAGCCGAGCGAAAACGATTTGAAAGATTGTGCTGTTTGTAACCCGGAAATGACTGTGGGTAAGGCGGGAATAGAAAAAAGTTTTCAAAACGATTTGGTCGGTCAGCCAGGAGAGGCGCTTGTGCAGGAGTCGGCCGACGGAAAAAATAAGATAGAGATAAAAAGAACGGAGTCTGTTGCCGGAAAGAATATTCAAACAAATATTGACATAGAATTGCAAAAGACGGCGTTTCTGGCCATCAAAAACAAGCTTCAAGAAATAGGGAAAAGCGGAGCAATGATAATTACCAGAGTAAGTGGGGAGGTGCTGGCTCTGGTCAGCGTACCCTCTTTTGATCCGAATTTATTTATTCAAAACGGGAAGCGAAGTGATTTTGGTGGAGACTTCAAAGATGTGGACAGTCTGTTAAATGATTCTGTAGCCAAACCTCTGTTTAATCGAGCGGTATCGGGAAACTTTGCTCCTGGATCGGTGTACAAATTGGTTCCTGCCATTGGAGCCCTGGAGGAAGGGAAAATATCTAAGACGACAGAGATAATGGATACGGGAGAAATAAAAATAGGTGAATATCGTTTTGGAAATTGGTATTTGGATAAGTATGGACAGACCGAGGGTTTGGTAAATGTAGTGAAAGCGATTACCAGAAGTAACGATATCTTTTTTTACAAAACTGGTGAAGCTTTAGGGGCTGATTCGCTCATTTCCTGGAGCAAGAGATTTGGGTTAGGGGAAAAGACGGGGATAGACTTACCCGGTGAGGCCGAGGGTTTTGTACCGACACCTTACTGGAGAGAAAAGACTTTGGGAGAGCGGTGGTTTTTGGGCAACACTTATCACATGGCCATTGGTCAGGGAGACTTGATGACTACACCCATACAAATAAATCGGATGACGTCTGAGGCGGTCAGTGGTTTGATCTGCAATCCGGTGTTGGTTGGTAAAGGAGTTTGCAGCGACCAAAAGTTTAATCCAAAAAATATCGAAACAATTTTAGAAGGGATGAAGGGAGCTTGTAGTCCTGGAGGAACGGGTTTTCCGTTGTTTGCTTATGCCGGAAAAATATTTTGTAAAACAGGAACGGCTCAGAAAGGTGGGAAGGAATCTCTGTCTAATGCCTGGATAAGTGTAGTGATACCCAAAGGGACAGATGTGCGGAACTGGGTGGTGATGACCATTCTGATCGAAGAGGGAGGAGAGGGAAGTGCGGTGGCCGGTCCGGTAGCTAAGGAGATTGTGCCCTATATACTTGACAGGATGTAGATATGGTGGTATATTACGCTCATAGACTCAGTGAGACTTTAGTCGGGGGATGTATATTGGTGCTCTCTGAGCCACCCTTTATTAGTCCGGACAGGGGCCTGTCCGGACTATAATTTTTTGCATATCTATCCTCGGTTCTAAAACGAAATGCACCACCTTCGGTAAAATAGCCCATTAACAAATTGAGCTTAAATACACAGAAAGGAGGTGGAGATATCATGGCTACACATTGCCACATCTCGCTCCTCGAGCGAGA
>Ga0210044_10006335_pt1 | contig 15651 bp, 14 predicted proteins | sample CryGey13umfilter_2_FD_183959 | JGI IMG/M metagenome (GOLD analysis project Ga0210044, IMG submission 183959) | Groundwater microbial communities from aquifer in Utah, USA - Crystal Geyser 4/9/14 3 um filter (SPAdes) (version 2) | ecosystem: Environmental > Aquatic > Deep subsurface >...
TTCCTGTCGTAAAAGAGGGTTGGAAATATATTGGCTATAGTCTCTTAGCATTTGTTCTGTTTTCAATTTTGGATATAGATTTATTACAAATAGTAGCATTTATTTTAATTTTATTTTTTATTACAGTTTTTAGAAATCCGGAGAGAGAGACTCCTATATTTCAAGAAAATAGTCTCCTCAGCCCGGTTGATGGCATTATTACCTCAATAGAAGAGTTAGATAACGAAGAGTATGCGTACAAAATAGAAATAGATGGTAGTTATTTAAATGTAGCCGTTTTAAGAGCACCGCTTACATCTTCAATTGAAAATATTGATCTTAAAAAAGGTGCTAGGCTCTCTTATTCAGATACTCTTTTTGAAAAACTAAACGAATATAGCGAAATTATTTTTAAAGACAAAAATGCAAACACTGTCAAAGTAATACATAGACTAAAACAGAGTTTTGATAATATTAGCATCAGCGCTTCTGTCTCTCAACATATACTCCAAGGCAGTAGATATGGAGTTATGGTTAATGGCGTTACCACTATTTGTCTTCCTCGAAATTTTCGATTAAACGTTAATCTTGGAAACGATCTTAAAGCTTGCGAAACTTTAATAGGCTATTTTTCAAAAAAATGAAATCCAAACCGGCTAACTTAGCTTATATTCTTCCCATCACTCTTTCTGGAATCAGTATAACTAGGTAAAAACTCTACTGTTTTGAATGTTGTTTCTCAAACAGCAGTTTATCCGTATCTATCTCAAAGTTAAAAAACTCAGAACTAAATCCATTGTTTCCAACTTTTGCTAATTGAATAATTCCGCCAAAATTATTTTTTACCTCCAAGTATAACAATCCTAAAGCATAACGGCTTTCTAAAAAGTTTGAATCTTTCATCTTTGATAGTTCAAGTAAAGCTATTGCATTTGCATGATGCCCGGCAGCAGTCGAAGCAACAGCCCCAAGGAAAAGTGTGTATGCATCTCTAACCTTTAAATCATCAATAAGTTGATTATAGAGCGTAAAGGACTCTTCGTAAGCTTTATCATAAAGTGACGCCAAAGCTAATGCGCTTGTTAGTTCATATATAGGCTCTTGTGTTGAATCTAAAACTTCTTTTAACTGCTCTCTTAAAAAGTAAAGTTGACCGGTTATAAGATTTTCTTGGATATACAAATATCTTGTAATGTTAGGACCAAAATATAAGTCATTAAAGTGAAATTTTTGTATTTTAAGATAGTTTAAAACTTCAGAGGCATATTCAAGAGGTTTTGAATTATAAAAATGAGCATCTATATACATGAGATGTGGCAAAATATCATTCGGAAGCAATATAGTTAGTTTTTGAGATGATTTTTGTGCAAAATCAAGTTTATTTAAGTTAATTGCAATGATTACATCTAAAGCTAAATATAATGGTCTTTGCTTGTAGTTGTTATCTAACCAATCAGAGAGGGCTAAAAGATTGTTTTCACTGTAATTAAGAAGTGTTTTATATAAATCTATCGTCTCACTATCCGCTTCATCCATTATGGAGTCTTTTACTAAAGAGTTGAGTTTAGTATTCTCTTTATTAATAAGCTGACCCGTCATTATTGCATATACACCGGACAAATAATTTTTTGCATCTAAGTTATATGATCTTATGAAGTGCTCATGAGCCTGAGTCATATTACCCATTTGTGCATAAGTGAGCGCCAGATTATAGTGAAGTATTGAGTGCTTTGGTTGTATCTCTACGAGTTTTTGCAGCTCACTGTTTGCCTCTCTAATTTTAAAAGATAGCGCTTTTTTAATAGCTTTGATAATGCCTTGATTTACACTTGAAGATGAGGCACTTTTTTTCAGATATTCTTCAGCTGTACTGATGTTGTCTATAAATATATTGGCATTACCTTTTCTAATATAACTAATAGTTTGTTCAGCGTTAAATATTTTATACGGAGAGAAGTAAAATATTTTTTGATAGTTTAAAAGCTTGCTATCTTTTATTGTCTTTCTATATTGGTTTTGAGCTTTTTTTGGATCAAATAGTGATTCTCTTAAGTTGACTTTTATAGGATAATATTTATAAACTTCATCTGGAAACATGTCTGTAATATTCTTTATCTCTTTACTCCCGTTTTCAACTTGACCTGATTTTAAATAGATAAGTCCAAGTGCCAATCTGGCTCTGATGGGGTTTGTATTTTTTTGTATTGCATCTTGCAGATGTTTTTTTGCTAAAGTTAAATCTCCGATATTTGCGTATAAAAGACCTATAGTTAAAGAATCTTTGCTATCAAAATTATTTTCCATTGACTCAATTGAATCATAATAATTTGCAAATAGTGCATTTATTTTAGCACTAAGGTGTTTTTGAATATCAGGATATTCATCAGAAGTTGGATGTTTTAGAGCACTCAGTGCTTCAAGATAATTATTTTTATAGTAGCTGATAAGTGAATAATAGTATGAATATAGCGGTGAATTTATTTCCCTGGGTAAGTAAGCATATGCTAAGTTTAGATAGTAATCAAAACTTTGTGTATCTTTTAAATGTAAAGAGCATACAGCAGCGTTTATTGCACTTACACATCTTTTTTCATTATTCAAAATTGCTTTTTTAAATGTTTGAAGAGCAACATCATATTGCTCATTTTTTAGTTGAGCAACTCCAAGATTATATTCAGATATTGCTTCGCTGTATATGGCGATTTTTTCGTATAAAACGAGAGCCTCTTTTTTAGAACCGCTTGAGTATAGAAAATTAGCCTTTGCAATCATGTTTTCCATCTCGCTTGGCTCTATAACTTCAACAACCTTCTTTTCAAGTTGTTCATTGATGAAATCCATTGCTTGGGGTTGCTGTTTATCACTAGATTGCAATATAAGGAGTATTACGATAAAAATGATTAAGATACTAGCAACTCCAAGAGCACCAAAAATGATTATTTTTTTATTTTTATCTTCACTATTTTCAGTAGGTACTTCTTGATTAGTGCTTATATTTTCAAAGCTAGCGGCATCACTATCCTCGATGATGATTATATCTTCTTGTGGCTCAGCCATTGTCTACCTTATACGAATACTATGTTTACTCTCTTAATTTAAAGCAATAAAAGTACCAAAAAAAGTTATACTATTGTATCACATATTAAAGGGCTGTAGATGATTTCTTTAAAACAATTTTCTAATGGTTTTGAATATTTAGAAGTTATAAATAAAGTTGCAAAAGCGAAAATTGCTTTGCAGGGGGCACATATTTTTCAATACACAAAAATTGGGCAAAAACCTCTTCTTTGGCTAAGTGAAGTCTCTGAATTTAAAGTAGGTAGAGCAATTCGTGGCGGTGTTGCATTATGCTGGCCATGGTTTGGTATGAATAAGACAGACATAAATAAGCTACAGCATGGCTTTGTGAGAACTATGATTTGGCAATTGCTTGAGTCAAACGAGACTGATGATTGCACTGAGTTAACACTTATCCTGTCAAGCTCTAAAGAGACAATGAGACTTTGGCCTCATAAATTCGAACTACTGTATAAAATAAAAATCACAAATGAATTAACATTAGAACTTATAACAAAAAATTGTGATTTAGAGGCTTTTACTATTACTCAGGCTTTACACACATACTTTAATATTTCAAATATTTTAAAGGTGTATGTAAGTGGTTTAGAGAATAAACCATACTTCGATTCTTTGGAGCAAGAAAATTATTTGCAGAGCGGAAGCCTTCTTTTTAATAAAGAGGTAGATAGTATAATGCACCCAAAAATCAAGACCACTAAATCAAGTTTTTTAATTCCACCGACTTACGATACCTGTAGTAGCAGTTTTTCTCCTTTAGAGTTTAAATTATTATCCGCTTGATAGTAAATATCATATAGTATGCGAAGAAACAATAAATTGATTTAATATCTTTAGGTGCCATATTAAGAGCGATTATACAAGCGATAGGCGTAAAGTTAATGATTATGTAAAATTACTACGGCGGGTGGAAGGATGTAGTCTTTCAATGGGTGCCAAATGGTTCGATGAGGATATTGCTGATGCTGCAACCTATCTAAATGAATCTTTTTATAAATTTAACACAGATAAAGTAGCTGCAAAACAATAAGTTTCCACATGCCAGGACATTTCAACTTGTACGGTCTTTGAGCTATAATAAACAATCAACATGATAATTTTCTCAAAAAAGTAGTAGAGATGCAAAATAGTTATAAAAGAGTAGATGCTCACTTTTCAAGTCTAGGGTACTGCTCAAGAAGTGAAGGTAAAAAATTTTTAAAAATGTTTCGAGTTTGTGTCAAGGGAATTAGAGTTTTTGATACAAATAAAAAGGTCTATCATAACGATATAACTCTTAATGAAGAGGCGCTGGACCCTGAGTCTTTAACCATTTTAATGCATAAACCAAGTGGTGTAATTTGCTCTCATGATGATGCAGGCGTTCTTATATACTCTCTTTTACCTGAGCGTTGGCAAAGAAGAAATACTAAACTCTCAACCATCGGGAGACTTGATGGTGACACAACAGGGGCGATTTTACTCACAGATGACGGAGCGCTTAACCACCGACTTACAAGTCCAAAAAGTGATATCTTAAAACTATACGAAGTAACGCTGGCTCAGCCACTGCGCGGAGATGAGGAGAAAATATTCGCTAGTGGAACACTTCTTTTAAAGAGTGAAGAAAAACCACTTCTTCCTGCAAAAATGGAGATAATCAATGATACTCTGGTCCGCTTGGAAATTAGCGAAGGTAGGTATCATCAAGTAAAACGTATGTTTGCGGCTGTGGGAAATAAAGTAGTGGCTCTACACAGAGTAAGTTTTGGAGAATATAGTATAGAAGGAGTTGCACTTAGCGAGTATAAGATACTTTAACGAAGGCTCTCATACTTTTTAAATCGTAATTTTCCTATTATAAAAAGTAAGCAAGCACAAAAGTTATCTTTATTTTTAAGTTAATTATTATATTATTTAACTATGATTAACTTATATTGTGAAGGGACAGGGAAATAAAAATATGATTGATAAAAATAAACAATCTATTAGGCAAAAGGCTCAAAAGGTATTGTACGCTAAAAATACTTACCTACCTAAAGAGTTGCAATCACTCTCCCTTGAAGAAATACAGAACTTAGTTTATGAGTTGGAGGTGCATCAGATTGAGCTTGAGATGCAAAACGAAGAGTTGCAACGAATACAACGCGAATTGAGCAATACAAAAAAGCGCTATTTTGATCTCTACAATATGGCTCCTATAGGGTATTGTACTATTGGCGAGGACGGGCTGATTTATGAAGCCAATCTCGAAGTTTCAAAGTTATTAGGCGTGCAACGCGATAAATTACTAAAACGTCCTATTACGCATTTTATATATAAAGATGATCAAGATATCTATTACAAGTATTTCAAAAAATTGTTTATATCAGACGACCAACAAGTTTGTGAATTACGAATGATAAAAAAAGATGCAACTCCTTTTTGGGTGCATCTTACTTCATCATTGGATACAAATAGTGATGATAAATCGGTAATGTTTTTAGGCATACACGATATTACAAAACTTAAAAAATATGAACAGGAGTTAAAAAACATTGCCTACTTTGACACTCTGACGGGCTTGCCAAACCGAGTATTGCTTGCTGATCGCCTTATGCAGAGTATGGCACAAACCCAGCGGCACAACAAATACTTGGCAGTACTTTTCATTGACCTTGATAGTTTTAAAGAGGTAAATGATAACTATGGTCATGACGTCGGAGACCAATTGCTTGTAAAATTGACTGCAGACATGAGTGAGGAACTGCGTGAAGAGGATACACTTGCACGAATAGGAGGGGATGAGTTTGTTGCCGTTTTGGCTGACTTAGCCGACATTAACTCTAGTCTGCAGATGATTACCCGTTTGCTTGATTCTGCTGCAAAAAAGATACAAATCAATAATATGTTTATTCAAGTTTCAGCCAGTATCGGGGTCACCTTTTATCCGCAATTTGAGGATAAAGATGCTGGTGAACTTCTGCACCAAGCAGATCAGGCGATGTATGAGGCAAAACTCGCCGGTAAAAATCAATATTATATTTTTGATGTACTGCAAAACAATATTATTCGTGAACGCTATGAAGAAATTGCACTCCTAGATAAGGCACTTAAGGAGAATCAATTTGAAATGCGATATCAACCAAAAGTGAATTTACGTACTGGGGAAATTATTGGAGTTGAAGCACTTCTGCGTTGGAGGCATCCACAAAAAGGTCTTATATCCCCATCTGAGTTTTTTCCAATCATCGAAGGGCATAGCTTGTCGATTGAGATTGGGGAATGGGCCATTCATAAAGCGCTCTTACAAATAGAATTATGGCAGAAACAGGGGATTAACATCTGTATCAGTGTTAATGTTAGTTCGCGTCAACTGCTCGAAGACAATTTTATTGAAAGGCTAAAAAGTATTTTGGCACAACACAGCACGGTAAAATCCTCAATGTTGGAACTGGAAATTTTAGAAACAAGTAAACTTGAAGATCTTCTGCAAGCAACACACGTGGTACACCAATGTAAAATTTTCGGACTTGTGTTTTCTGTAGATGACTTTGGCTTAGGGTATTCATCATTGACCTTTGTAAAACGCATACCTAGCAAGTATATAAAAGTAGAGCAAAATTTTGTAGTAAATATGCTTGGTAATCCAGAAGATTTGAGTATTTTGTATGGAGTTGTAAGCATCGCCAAAGCATTTAAGCGCAGTGTTATTGCTGAGGGAGTCGAAACATTGGAACATGGAAGAATATTGATTCAACTAGGCTGCGAACTCGGGCAGGGTTATGCAATAGCTCGTCCAATGAAAGGCGATGAACTCATAGTTTGGCTTAATACATGGGAACCGGATGAGTCCTGGAAAAACCAGCAAATAATGAGTACAGTTCAAAGGAATGTCTTCTTTGCAACTCTAGAACATTACTCCTGGATAGCCAAAGTGAAAGCTGTCTTGGAAGATAAAAATGTAGACAATATAGAGTCCGATGATTTGCAAGAATGTTATTTTACAGAATGGCTTCTTCCAAGTGACAAGCAATATTTAACTTCTGGATATGAAAAAGTTGATGTATTGCACAAAAAAATACATGCATTCGCTAATCAATTACTCCAACTACATAGTCTTGGTTATAAAGAAGAAGCACTTGAAGGAGTAGCTGAGCTTGACAAACAACGAGATGAATTAATTGAGGGGCTTAATAAAATCTGATATAAAATAGTGGCAGTAAATAGGCAGTTCAGTCTGCCTATTGATGTAAAAATGAGAAGATTAGAGCCCCAAATAAGGTTTTAAAACTTCAGGAATATCAATCGAACCATCTTCGTTTTGATTATTTTCCATTATAGCTACAAGTGTACGGCCAACGGCTAAAGAAGAGCCGTTTAGCGTGTGCACCATAGAGTTTTTCTTCCCATCTTTAAAACGGATTTTTGCACGTCTTGCTTGGAACTCTCTTGTATTTGAAATGGAAGAGATTTCACGGTAAGTTGCTTGCCCCGGTAGCCACACCTCAATATCTATGGTCTTTGCAGCACCAAAACCTAAATCGCCTGTACACAGAGTAACAAGACGGTGAGGAAGTTTAAGCGCACTCAATATGTCAGAAGCACATGCCACCATCTCATCAAATATTAGGTCACTCTCTTCAGGTTTTGTAATGGCGACCAATTCTACTTTATGGAACTGATGCTGTCTTATCATCCCGCGTGTATCTCGTCCGGCTGCTCCCGCCTCTTTTCTAAAACAAGAAGTATAGGCTGTCATTTTTTTAGGAAGCTCTTCGGCTGAGAGTATTTCATCTTGGTAAAGATTCGTTAGCGGAACTTCAGCAGTCGGGATTAAAAACAGTTCTTGCCCTTCTACTTTATACAAATCGTCTTCGAACTTTGGCAACTGTCCAGTTCCTTCGAGTGCTGTACGGTTAACAAGTGCAGGAACGCTTACCTCTTCAAAGCCGCGTTTAGAGTTGAAGTTGAGCATGAAGTTGATAAGTGCGCGTTCAAGTTTCGCTCCCATTCCAAAGGAAACGCTAAAACGGCTTGTGGCCAGTTTTACACCGCGTTCAAAGTCAATCCAGCCGTTTTGCTCTGCTAATTCCCAATGTTCTTTTGGAGTGAAAGTGAACTCTTTTGGCGTTAAGACTTTTTTTATCTCTACGTTGTCATTTTCATCTGCACCGTCTGGAACATTGTCATCAGGAATATTGGCAACAGACATTGCAATTCTCTCAAGTTCCTCTTGTTTGATTCTCTGAACATCAAGTGCATCGTTGATTTTTATTTTGTTTTCATCGACTTTTTGTTTGAGCTCTGTAACATCTTTTTTCTCACGCATAAGTTGACCAAACTCTTTGCTCATACTATTTTGTGCAGCTTGAAGCGTTTCAAAGTTTATTTTTGCTACTTTTAGTTCTTCATTTTTGTTTTTTAAATTTTCTAGCAGTGCAGTATCTACACCTTTTCGCATAAGCTTGCTAGCTGTTTCTTCAAAGTTGTTTTGGAGTAGTTTTAAATCAATCATTTTTTTCCTTCGTATTTATACTAATATATCTTTAGCTATTTGAAACTGGTTTGCAGTCATGAGATGAATCTTTGGGTGTAAAGCTTTTATATCATCAAAAAGTTTTTTACTGAGTTCAAATCCAACTTTATACTCTTCTTCAACTCCTCTTTCATTTGCACTTTTTAGGGCTTCTATCCACTTGTTTGGTACATTTATACCCGGAACATTAGTGGCCAAAAACTGAGCTGTACGAAGTTTTGTAATCGGAAAAATGCCTAAAATAAGTTGGGCATTACTCTCTAGAGCACACTCTTTGTTTGCAGCTTCCATAAGATCAACAAGTATCTTCGCACTTTCTAAATCATATACAGGCTGCGTGATAATTCCACATGCCCCATGCTTAATCTTCTTTTGCATCTTTTTTTGTAGAGTTTTTGGATTTTTTGAGTAAGCATTAACAACTGCAAAGGGAAATATCTCTTGAGGCTTCTGAGCCAATGGTTTTCCTGCATAATCTATACCGCTGTTAAAACAAGAAATCATATCTAAAAGCATTGAACTGTCCGATTCAAAAACACCCTTTGTGTGCGGTTGGTCGGAGATAGTTGCCGGATCACCGGTTAAAGCCAAAATGGCTCTTATATTTACTTCATTTGCTCCAAGCAAGTCGGACTGGAGTGCAATTTTATTTCTATCGCGCATACTCATCGTTGCAAGAACCGGTTTATGGAACCTCTCCTGCAACATCTTTGCTGCAAATAAAGCATTGTATTTTAGTTTAGCCAAAGGGTTGTCTGTGGTTGAGAAAGCATCTACAAGTTTATCTAGACCCAACTCCTCAATTTTGTTTATAATAGGTGAAAAAACTGGAGAATGCCCCGGCGTAGTTTCTAAAGAAAGGTAAGTATCATTTTTTAATTTATCTAGTAGTTTATCAAACAAAAAGAATCCTAATTCGCTATAATTGCGACATTATAACAAAAGAGAGTATTTAATATGTTAAAACTTGCAGTATTTGATTTTGATTCTACACTTATGGATGGCGAAACAATAGATTTCTTTGCCGAGGAACTAGGCATCGCAGAGGAAGTAGCTTTTATCACTGAAGAAGCAATGTCGGGCAGACTTGATTTTTTTGAATCACTGCAACAAAGAGTAGGGCTTTTAAAAGGGCTTGACTACTCTGTTGTTGAGAGAATCAGCCATAGCCTGCCTTATATGCCCGGTGCAAAGGAGACAATCGCAGAGCTTAAAAAAAGAGGCATGACGGTTGTCTGCTTTAGTGGCGGTTTTAGAACGGCAACAAGTTATGCAAAAAATATTTTAGGTTATGACGCAGATTTTTCAAATGCTCTACATGTTAAAGACGGGAAACTAACGGGTCTAGTCGGCGGAGATATGATGTTTAACTTCTCAAAGGGTGATATGCTGGTTAGACTTCAAAGCATCCTTGGCATAAATGAAGAAGAGACTTTAGTTTGCGGAGACGGAGCGAACGATTTATCTATGTTTGCACATGCCGGAACAAGAGTAGCTTTTTGTGGACGAGAAATTTTAAAAAAAGAAGCAAATATAATAGTCGAGACTAAAGACTTGACACAAATTTTAAAAAAAATATAGGAGAAATATATGTTAGAAAATTCTGTTTGGAGACAATACAACAAAGAGAACAATTTTAGACAAAAATTGAGTGAGTTTTGTAGTATGAATAGTCAAGATCTTATTGAAGATGATAAAGAGTTATACGGGATGCTAAAAGCAAAGTTTACAAAAAAAGAGTTAAAACTTTTTGCTATGGACTCTGCAAATATTAGTGATGATACTATTAAAAGTAAATTTTCTTTTAATGATGAAGAGTTAGCTCAGGCAAAATTTAAGCTTTATAAAAAGTTCAAACAGGACAAAACTAGACTCCAATTTAGAAGTTTATCTGTTGAAACATATAAAGATTCTGAGTAAAGTTTAATATTATAAATATCAAATATATTTATAATATTAACCTCTAGTTTAAAGTAGAAAGGTTTTGGTTTTTCCCAATCTTTCTACTGCTTTTCATTTTTTACAGCAATCTTAAAGGTAACTCTTCTGGATTTATCTCTATCTTCTTCATCCTCAACTATTATTTTTTTACTATAACTAAATCCACTCCCGACAAGTATCTTTGTTAGCCAGGTTTGTGTTGCTCTGTTTTGCTTTAGAAAGATATAGCTCAGTGTTGAATAAGAACGGTTCATAGAGAGCTTTGCATTTTTTAAATACCTGTTAGTAAAATTAGTTGTGCCCCATTCGCTAGAAGTATGCCCGTTGATTGCAAGAGCCTCTATATAGCTCTGGTTTGCATTTAAAAACGGCATAAGTTTTTTTGAAAATTTATCTAAAAATATTTTTTGAACATCAGTCAACACAAACTCTGAAACTTTAAAGTACAAAGAGGGGTCTATTAATTGTATGGTTAAATTTTTTTGTATAATAAGTTGACGTGCATCTATCTCAACTTTAAAAATTCTGCAAAGTTCATCATAAAAATCTGGTGAGTAGATATTTGCGCGAGAGTTAAATCTTTTTTGAGTTTAACAAGCCACATATTAGACTCTTGAGAAGTGTTATTTGTATATATTCCGGCTGCTGCTGCCTCTGAATTATGTAAAATAGTTACAGCATTAAATGCGTCGTTATTATCCCCTCCGTAATGTTCCTGGGCTAAAAGTGAGAGGCGTTCATCTAAAAGCATTGCAAGAGCATCTGTGTTATAAGTGTCTTTGACATAACCCACGGCTATGAGCCTTGAATCGGAGTACTCTTTTATATCTTTTAGCACACTGTCGTAGGTAGTTAAAATCTCTTTGTCAATCAATATATTTTTTTGAAGGTCAAACTTTATAAGCCTGATTTGCTCTTTGTTGAGCACATTCTTTTGACTTAGAAGGGCTAGAAAATTGTTGTCTCTTAAACGGATAATTTTGTGAGGCGTTACAATTTCTTGCGACTTGAAGTGCTTGAGCCAAATCTTGTTCCCATTTTGCGTGACACGCATCATGGTGATGTCTCTATTGTTATCGTAGCTAGTTTGGCTTATAACTATGATGGAGCCATCATTTGCCTCTACAGCATCAACTCCTCTGTCGTCGTACCCAGTGCCATACTTTTTGCTCCATAGTTTGGTGCCGTCTTTTGAAAATCTGGCCAAGTAGATATCATTGAGACCCAAACCGCTCTCAAAGAGAGGGTCATGAGTTGACCTCGAAGTAGTAGAAGAGCCAACTGCCAAAACACCGCCATCTCGTAGATGTATGAGCTTACTCATAGAGTTGCGATTTTGCGTACCGAAAGTTCTAGTAAAAAGCACATCTCCATTTGAGCCAAGCTTTAAGAGCAAAAGCGAGCCATCAAGTGAATTTCCCCCAACGAAATAGCCGTTATCAGGAGTTTTTACAACCGCCACCGCCTCGTTAAAGTTTGCAAGATTAGTGGCTTTATGTAAGGTAATATTGGCAGAGTTATCGACTTTAAGAATATGTGTCTGCGGACCGTGAGTGTTTGACAAACTCGAGAGATAATCAAAGGCATTCGTATAAACACCGTCACTTGACTGTGGGGGAGCCTTAAAATCACGTGAAAATCCAACAGCACTTATTTGCCTGTCATAATCTTGCGTAACATCAAACAAAGCATCATTAAACGGTTCATCAATAATGATGGAAAAATCAGACGGCTTCGCTGTAAGAATGACAGTAAGTGAAAGGATTAGTAATATATATTTCATTGGCATACTTTTTTATAGAGTATATAGCAAAAAATATTCCTATTAAAAAATAATCAGTAATATATATGTATTATCTTTTGATGGTAATAAACTTTTCTTTCTCTATCATCGACCGAAGGATGCAGAAAAAAAAGAGGGAGAGAATGGTAACGTATAATGTAAAAGAGAAGGAGCTTTAATTGCCTAGCAAACTACACCCCATAGAATGAATATACACTTTCATATAAGAACTGCTTTGTTTCTTATAATTATGGAATGGCTAAATTTTGGACTATGACGGTTTGTTATAGCGATGGAAAGTTGAGTGTTTTGTGAAAATGAATGATTGTGTTGGGTGTGATAAAGCAGTGAATTAAGCCCCAATACGGGGCTTAAAAGAAACCTATCTAAGGTTTTCAAATGGAGCAGATACAACAGTTTTTCTAGTTACAGTGTATGGAACTAGAGCAGCTGCACGAGCTCTTTTGATTACGATTGTAATCATATCTTGGTGGCGTTTACAGTTACCTGTTAAACGACGTGGCATAATTTTATATCGCTCAGAAAGAGAGAAACGTAGTGTTCCTGCATCTTTATAATCCATAAAATCAACTTTAGCTTCACAATATTTACAAAATCTTTTTTTGTATTTTCTTTTTTCTGACATGGTATTACCTCTATTATCTATTTCTAAAACGGAATTTCATCTTCGTCGATGTCAATTACAGGAACAGAGTCACGGCTAGGCATTTCACGGCTTTGCTCTCGAGCTTGGCTGTTGTAGCTTGGTTTCTTATAACTTTGTTGTGCTGCAGGTTCATTATTTGCGTAGCTAGGCTGACTAGGCTTTTGATAGCTTTGTTCTCTGCCTTGCTGCGGTTCGTAATCTCCACCTTGATTCTCATTCGCCGGTGCGTTGTATGAACCTTGGCTGTCACCTTTTGAATCAAGCATCTGCATAGTTTCTACTGTTACTGAATGCTTAGAACGTTTTTGTCCATTTTGATCGACCCATTGTTCAAAGTTCAATCTACCTTCTACTAGGATTTTACTCCCTTTGCGTAGGTACTGGTTAGCTACTTCTGCGCTTCTTCCAAAGAATGTTATGTCTACAAAACATACTTCCTCTTTCTTCTCACCGTTAGTGGTGAATTTACGGCTGGTAGCTATAGCAGTTTTTGCTATACCCATTCCGCCTTGAGAATATCTAAGTTCGATATCGCGAGTTAAGTTTCCAACTAAAATTATTTTATTAAACATGGGCTTTCCTTAATTGCTTAGGCTTTACTGATTACTCAGCTACAGGTACTTTTGCTTCTGCAACCGGAGCTTCTGCTTCGACAACCGGAGTTTCACTCACAGGTGCTTCTACTTCAACCGCTGGAATTTCTGCTTCAGGTGCTTTTTCTTCAACTACAGGAGCTTCTGTTTTAACAGGTGCTTCAGAAGCTTTGTTAGCTTTTGCAACTAAATGATTCCATGCTGCGATTTCACGGTTTTTATCATATTTGATAGTTGTAAAACGAAGAAGTTGTTCATTAATACGGAAACGTCTTTCAATTTCAGTAATTGCAGACGGAGCAACTGTATAATAGATAACATGGTAATAACCACGTTCACTTTTATTAATAGGATAAGCTAATTTTCTCATTCCCATTGGGTTTGTAGCAGCGATTTCGCCACCGTTTGAAGTAATAATTTCTTCAACAGTTTTAACGATAGCTTGAATTTCTTCTGCTGTCAGTGTCGGTTTTACGATTACTAGGTTTTCGTAATGTCTCATAGAGTATAATCTCCCTTTGGTATATGCCAATTAAGGCTTTGTTTCCCTTTCGGATGTGTATATATCGCTTTATATAGTGATACAAAGAGAAAGGAACTTGGAACTATACAGCATAAATGCTTAAAAAATAAATAAGTAGCTAAGATTAATAGATTAAACCAGCAAGTGTGCAACTAGAATTTACTCTTTAATGGTATAACTCAATTTAGATTGATAAAAACTATGGCATATTGCAATACAATGGCATTTTATTTGCCGGCGTATAGTATAGTTATAAATAATTTTGGAGAATCAATGGCAAAAAGAAAAAAAAATACTTTAAGTAATAGTTCGACAATACTAACGTATATAGCGTGGACACTAGCTCTAATAGCAATTCTTTTATGTACTCTTGCCGCAGGTTATTATCTTGGATATGCAGATGCAAAACAAGATGCGCAAAAGAAAGAGAAACTAAAAGATGAAAAAAGAGTTGCGATGCTAAAAAGAGTAGAAGAAGCTACTCGCCATACACAAGCAACAGTAAATGAAAGATTAAAACAGGTACTTAAAAAAGAGGATGCAAGAAGCCAATTACCAAAGCATGAAGTTCTGACAAATCAGCTAACTCAGGGTGATGGAGCTTCACATGAGTATGATGATACCTCTCCCTCTATGCCGCCTCCGAGTCTGCATAGAGATTTCATAAAAGTTTCTGCTAAACCAAAATTAGCAATTATCATAGATGACATGTCTCTGCAGTCCCAAGTAAATGCGATTAAAGCTTTAGGCATTCCTCTTACTATGTCTTTTTTGCCTCCTAGAGCTGCTCGTCCTGATTCTGCAAAATTGGCATCCAAAGAAAATTTTTACATGGTTCATCTGCCTATGGGAGCACAAAATTTTTCACATGAAGAACCATTAACTTTGCATGCTAATGATTCGCAAAGTACAATTTCGCTAAGAATTAAAGAATTAAAAAGAGTGTTCCCCAGAGTTGAATATATGAATAATCATACAGGCAGTAAATACACATCGGATGAAAAAGCAATGAACCGTCTCATATTTGCACTGAAAAATGAGGGTATTCATTTTATAGACAGCAGAACAACGAGCGATACTCAAGTAGAAAAAGTGATGACAAACTTTGGTCTAAAGTATGTAGCTAGAGATGTGTTTTTAGATCATCATATGGATAAAGCATATATTAAAACACAGATAAAAAAAGCTATTAAAATTGCAAATATTCATGGAACTGCTATAGCTATTGGACATCCACATGCCAATACTATACTTGCATTAAGTGAATCTAAACAGCTTTTTAAAGATGTAGATTTAGTTTACATAAATAAACTCTACTAATATGGGGCTGGTTCAGGAGTATATTTGTGAACTGGCTTTAATGAAGAAGTACCCTTCACAAATTTTTTATGAGGGAAATCTTGAGCTCCTAAAATCTCCAAAAATATCCATAGTAGGGACTAGAAAACCTTCAAAATATTCTCGCGCCATTACGCATAAACTCTCTTCTACTTTATCAAAACACGGGGTATGTGTAGTCAGTGGTGGCGCAATGGGAATAGATGCTATCGCTCATACCGGAGCAGGCAGTTCAAATACTATAGCAGTCCT
>Ga0210044_10006337_pt1 | contig 15648 bp, 16 predicted proteins | sample CryGey13umfilter_2_FD_183959 | JGI IMG/M metagenome (GOLD analysis project Ga0210044, IMG submission 183959) | Groundwater microbial communities from aquifer in Utah, USA - Crystal Geyser 4/9/14 3 um filter (SPAdes) (version 2) | ecosystem: Environmental > Aquatic > Deep subsurface >...
CCTGCGCGTCCAGTTGGAGTTGGTGAGCCTGGCGGTCATCGCGCTGCCCAAATTGGATTTGACCGTCGAGATTCGCAAGCGCACATCCACGATCAAGCGGACGGTCGGTTGGAATCCGCTGTTGCACGTGGTTGACCCGTTGGCCTGCGACGTGTGCAATCATTCGGGGACGACCCTGCATTTGTGCGATAACGGCCACCTGGCGCACACGGATTGTCTCGCGCCGCAATGCGTGGAATGCAAGCGGACGTTTTGCCAGAAGTGCGCGCATGAGGTGACGACCTGTGCGGTGTGCGACCGTCCGATCTGCGTCCATAGTTTGACGCGTTGCGCGGAGTGCAAGCGCGTGACGTGCAGCGATCATGCGGGCGAGTGTCACGCGCTGGGCGGGGAGCCGCGTAAAATCGTCGTCGGTGGGAAAAAGGCCGAGATAACGGAGTCCCGCGCGGGGAAGAAAGAAGCGTCTCCCAAAACGGAATCGGCTCCAAAGGAGAAAAAGCCGCTTAAACGGGAAACGCCCAAAGCCGCGGCATATCCAAAAAAATTCGTCGCGCCTCCCAAACCGCTGGCCGATTATGTGGAGGTTTACGCCGACCCGTCGGAGGGGACGATCACGGCGTATATGATCCGCAGGAAGCATGAGTTGGCGATGCGCGGGTGGGTGATGACGGGGGAGGGGATTGCAGTGACTTGCCAGTGTGAAAAAATGGGGCAGTGTGAAGCGGATGGAATGGTGTATCGCCCTTCGGACGATTTGGAGCGGCAGATGGATTTGATGTTGACGCGTTTTCGGGAGGAGTATCTTCTGCCCGATAAGAAGACGCGCTATTTCCAAATCCGCCTGGGCAAGCCTTTTGACGAGAAGAAGTTGAAAATCCCCGCGAGCTGGAGGGATGAAGCGACGCTGGAGCGCGCGAGGCAGGGGTTTGAGAGGTTGAGGAAGAAAAGATCGTGAAGCGTGTAGCGTGTTGCGTCCCACAGGGATGCTGCGCGATGTTCCATTGGTGATTATTGAAGGATGAATGGGGGAGGCTAAAGGATCAGGTGTCAAGTAAACACGAAGACCACAAAGTCAACGAAGGTTCTTACTTTGTGGCCTTCGCGTCCTTTGTGTTTAGAGTGGTTCAAATCTTGCCGTAAAGTGACGCAGTAATTCGGGCGCGTAGGTGAACTTGTAGCCGCGGATCTGCGCGGCGCGCGACTTGATTCGAATCAGCGTGTCGGCGACATAATCCATGTGGCTTTGCGTGTACGTTCTGCGCGGGATGGCGAGTCGTAATAGTTCCAGTTTGGGATAGATGATCTTACCCGTGTCGGGATCGGGATGCGCGAACATGACCGAGCCGATCTCGCAGCCGCGGATGCCGCCCTCGCGATAAAGTTCGACGGTCAGCGCCTGCCCGGGAAATTCGCTTTGTGGGATGTGCGGCAGGACGGCGCGCGCGTCGAGGTAGACGGCGTGTCCGCCCGCGGGTTGGATGGTGGGGATGCCCGCCTCGTTGAGGCGCGCGGCGAGGTACGCGGTCTGGCCGAGGCGATAGGCCAGGTAGGCTTCGTCCAGCCCTTCGTACAGGCCGACCGCCATCGCGTCGAGGTCGCGGCCCGCCAGTCCGCCGTAGGTGGGAAAGCCTTCGCGCAGGATCAGTTCGTTTTTCACGTTCTGGAAAATAGACTCGTTGTTCATGCACAACAGCCCGCCGATGTTGACGATGGCGTCCTTCTTGGCGGACATGCACATGCCGTCGGCGAGACTGAACATTTCACGGGCGATCTCCTTAACGGATTTCGACTCGTAGCCAGGTTCCCGCTCCCTGATGAAGAAGCAGTTTTCGGCGTAGCGCGCCGCGTCTATGAAGAACGGAATTCCGTTCGCATGATACGTGTCCGCAATCGCTTTGAGATTCTCCATTGAAACGGGCTGACCGCCTCCCGCGTTGTTGGTGACTGTCACCATTCCGAACGGGATATTCGCCGCCCCGACCTTTTCGATGAAGGCCCGCAGTTTGGCAATGTCCATGTTGCCCTTGAACGGGTGCGGGTTGGCGGGATCGAAGGCCTCGTCAATGATGAGGTTGGTCGGGCGTCCGCCGCGGGCGCGGATGTTGGCGTCGGTGGTGTCAAAGTGCATGTTCGAGGGGACGTACATGCCGGGCTTGACCAGCGCCGCGGACAGGATGTTCTCGGCCGCGCGTCCCTGATGCGCCGGGACGAAATACTTGAAGCCGAAGATATCCTCCACCGCCGCCTTAAGCCGCAGGTACGAGCGCGCCCCCGCGTACGACTCGTCGCCGCGCATGATGGCCGCCCATTGCTCGGAACTCATGGCGCCTGTGCCAGAGTCGGTGAGCAGGTCAATGAAGATGTCCTCGGCTTTGACGGCGAAGATGTTGTAGCCCGCTTCCTTGAGCGCGGCTTCTCTCGCCTCAGGCGGGATGAGGCGGATGGGTTCGACTACTTTGATGCGGAAGGGTTCGGGGGGGTAGGTGGGCATGGGGTCTCCAGTGGGAAGGGATTGGTAAATGGTAATTGGTAAATGGTAAATGGTAAATGGTAAATGGTAAGTGGTAATTGGAGATTTGGAGATTGGGGATTTAGAACTCGTAGCCTCTGGCTTTCCAGTATTGCCAGTCTTCGATGGCTTGCTTGGTTTCTTTGGATACTTTCAAGGGTTTCAACTGCGCGAGCGGAACGCCCATTTTACGTCCGCTCCATTCGATGAGGACGAAGAAATCATTCCTTGAATCTTCTTCGGACAAAAGTTCAAGCGCGGTGACTTTCTCGCCTTTGCGAAGCGGGGAGATTTGTTCTTGCTCGATACACTCCGCTTCAAATGGGAATACGATGCTATCGTCAAGATAAGCGAACCATCCCATCATTACTTCTTCCATATCGTTCGCGTCAGCGGTAATCTCGCCAATACGTTCTTCACGGGCTTTGTCTTCGGGGATTGGTTTCATTTTATTATTCCCAAGCGTCGGAAGTCTTTTGGAAGATTCGCCGAGTGAAGCGGTTCAAGGAAGACTTCCGAAGTCTTTGACGGTTCGATTACTTTGATGTAGAAGGGTTCGGGGGAATAGGTGGGCATTTGGGGATTCCTTATGATTGTGTTATTAGATCTTGTATACGAGTTAACCACCATTGTAAAGTCTTTGGGTTGTTAAGTGAATGTTCCCAGATTCTAATGACCCGCCAGTCTTTGCTTCTTAACTCTTTCGATACGGTGCGGTCACGTTTGCGATTCCGCTCAATTTTCGATTCCCAATAGTCTCGATGAACGGAAGGCATCCGCAGATGTTGCGAACATCCATGCCAAAAACAACTATCCAGGAAAATTGCAATTCTTGCTTTCTTAATCACGAAATCGGGATGTCCATAAATTTCATCGCAGTTTTGCTTATATCCCTTTATTCCGCGACTATCTAACCCCGACTTTAATTTCTTTTCGAGTTTTGTTCCCTTTGACTTTATCGCAGACATTACTTCTGACCGCTTTTGCTTTGAGTATTTGTCCATATCGTCTTGAATACTTTAGTATGTAGACCAATAGTGTTCGATGAAAGGATAATCAAATAATGCCACTCAATCAATCTTTTGCCAGTGTTCTAAAAAAACTAAGAATACAAAAAGGTTTAAGCCAGGAAGAGTTAGCCTTCAAAGCCAACTTGCATAGAACCTACATTAGCCAACTTGAAAGAGGTTTGAAAAGTCCAACTCTTAACACGATTTCGGTTCTTGCGAACGTTTTGGATGTTTCCCTTGCTCAATTTGTAAAATCCATTCAGGAGGACATGAAAGAATGATCTATCGGCTTAATTCTAGAGAAAATTCCTTGTTGCGAAAAGGCTTGCAAGCCGCAATGGCCACCTTCTTTGTTGATGGTATTGAGGATTTCATCTGGGAGGCCATTTTTGCCTATGTCAAAGGGAGGGATAAAGTTGGTTGATCCATTGAATGAAATAAGGGCAAAATTGCTTTTCGATGTTGTAGATGCAAAGCGGAGAATTGGCTGGTCGGCAAAGACAGGATTAACCACATCTTTTGAAGGCGGACACGAGGTGGAGCTTGTCATACAACGGGCCGATATTTTTGGAAAGAATATCAAGTTTTCCAAAAAGTCACCTCCCGATTCTCTTGGCAAGGCCGTGATGGAGCATTGGTATAGCAAAGTTTATCAAGATGCGATTACGCAAGGCGTTGACGATAAGCGGGTGTGTATTTTGCTGAAATCAAAAGAGAACGACAAGTACGCTTGCGTTGAAGAAAGTTTGGAAGAATACTCGCCGGATGAAATTGAATGGAGTTGGACGAACAAAGAAAAGAAAGGTTTGCAAGGAAGAAGAAAATCTGACAACAAATTGCAGTTTCGTTGGTATCCGAGCGGAGCGCAATTGTTCGAAAGATTTGTAGTACCCGATGGTATTGATGTAATCAAGGTTGCGCCGAGACGGTTGCCTGTAAAGACAGTGATGGACTTTCTGATTGCAATAGACACTCTCGAATCTTCTGGGAAAAAGTAAACATTAACACGGGAGGCACAGCATTTCCAATTTGGGATGCTTTTTCCACATACGTTCCCATAAATCTGAAATCGTCAGAAAAAGTTTGTATTCTGGCGGCTTCTCTTATTGTTAGCAAGCGGGACTCTCTTGGGTGTCCGTAACGTCCAGAACCGGGGTGGAAGACCCAACGCGTAATAGTGGGCGCAATCATATCAAAATCAAGCCTTCCATACGCGCCGCTATAACCGGATTTGGGTCTCAATTCTGGAGGAAGGTCTTTTAATCCTTGCCCCGCTTTAATGGATGACATTCTTGCAAACTGGGTTGGTTGAAGTTTTTTTGCCTTATGATCGTAAAGTTGGTTACTGTCTTTTCTCATTTCAATCTGAAATTCATTTTCAGGCTCTTTGTCGTAAGGCATGGGTTCATATCCTTCCCCATCTTGAAGAATAGGCAGGTCGGAAATGGCAGACCATGCTGAACGATATTTTTTAATATCCCCAAAAAGCGTTTTTGATTCTTTTTCTGCAAAAAGTGGTTCTGGAAACACAGGGTCAATGCCAGTTCTTGATGCAAAAAAAATACATCTCCTTCTCCTTTGTGGAATACCGTAATCAGGGGCATATAAAACTCTTGTAGAAACGCGATATCCCAGTTTTTCAAGAGAAATTTCGATTTCCTTTTTTACTTCCCCTGAATAAGCATTGTAAATTTCCGCAACATTTTCCATAACTACGACTTTGGGATTAAAGGCTTTGATAAATCTGATGTATTCCACGAAAAGCAAGTTGCGCGGATCTTCCAGAAACCGATAAGTTGCAGGCACATTTTTTGAAAAGCCCTGACAAGGCGGGCCTCCGACCATGCAATCCAGTTCCCCATGCTTTAGATCAAGTTGTTTCATAACTTGGTTGGGATCAAGTTTTGTCATGTCGGCACTAATTGCCAGCGCATCCTTGTGGTTATATTGGAAGGTTCTTAAAGCGTGCGCGGTATTGTCAATGCCAGCAAGCGTTTTGAAGCCAGCCTTGTGTAAACCCCAAGTCATTCCGCCGCAACCGCTGAACAAATCAATAACAGTAGGTGAATACAACTTATAGTTCTCCTTCAAAAAGCATTATACCACGCGATGTAGACTAAAGTATTCTTTGTATAGTAAAATTAAATTCTTGCTTGGTGATAGAAATAATCGTGTTCAACAATGAAAGGTAATCTTATGTCAATTTGAAGAACCTGTTCTCTATACCACGGGCGCTTATATTAAACCACTAAAAGTGATTGATGGCGTTGGAAACGAAAAATGGTTTTGGGTCGTAAGCGAGTTTGATGGTGATACCATTTTTGGATGGCGAAACTTTCAATCCGGCTGAGAACGGTCTAATAAAGGAAGAATTATTTCTGGAAGAAGAACGCCACATTGACCAGCCCGATCATCACCGGCACTTCGATCAATGGCCCAACGACAGCCGCAAACGCCGCGCCAGAGTTGATACCGATGAAATGCTCCCGCAGGAATTCCAGGGCGCCTTCGGCATCGCTGTCCATTAGAACGCGCATCAGCTCGATGATATCCTTGTCTTCCAGCACAACGGTCAGGGCTTTTTTCATGGCGGCCTCCTCATCCAATCGCCGGGGGCGTCAATCACAATCTCTTACAGGCCGGATGGTTTCTCGGCATATTAATGAACTTGCCAAAAAGAACGTGAGCGGCGAGATGGGAGGCGAGGTTGCCGAGTCCACCGTAAATTAAATTTGTAACGAAGGAGAGGCCGCTCATGTTGTTTTTGCTTTTAGGGATGGAATGGCAGCGGGCAATGCGGGCGCGCACTGTGAACATTCACACCAGGGATTAACCTGCGTGTTGGTGAGCGCGGAAACGGATCCGGCAGGGAGTCCGCTTAGGGCGGCCGCGGCAGTTATAAGGTCAAGGAAAGACGCGTTTTTTAATCGGTGGAAAATGTAACGGCCCTCGCGTCTGTCCTGCAAAATATCCGCTTTGCGGAGCGCCATCAGATGTTGGGAAATGTAGGCCTGCCGCCAGCCGAGCGCGGTTTCGAGGTGACAGACGCAGGCTTCGCCTGTGCCGATGGCGAGCAGGATGGCAATGCGCTGCGGCGAGGCAATGGCGGCCAGCGGCGCGGCGATTTGTTCGGAGATTTGGGGCAGGATTTGTTTTTTCATATTCATAAACCTGAATGTATTATACATCGTATTCAAAAAACGAATATGAAAAGTGTCATATTTTGCTCTGTCGAACATCACTGCTTGTGTAGGGGTTTTCCTGACAAATCTCAATAAACCATCAAACCTTTCCCGCTATAAAATTTATGCCATCGGGTGGAAAATAATGCTGACGTTATCGGACATTTGTCCACAGGATGATATTCGAAACCAAATCTTTATGAAGGAGAAGCACAATGACAAACGAAGCAAGCTTGGTAGAAAAGTATGCTTCCGAGGTCTTTGCCGGACTGGTCGCGCCGGCGGCGAGGGGGCTGAAAATCAGTCTCGCCCCCGCCGACGGCCCGTTGGCGAAAGAGGACGCCCTGGTTCGCATGACAGCGGAACTGAAGCGCGCCCTGGAAAAACCCGCCTCGGAGCGGCATTGGGTGATGGTGATCGACCTGCGCAAATGCGTGGGTTGCAACGCCTGCACCGTCGCCTGTATCGCCGAAAATAAACTGCCGCCGGGGGTGGTCTACCGCCCGGTGTTGGCGGAAGAAGTGGGAACGTATCCGCACGTGACGATGAAATTCCTGCCCAAGCCGTGTATGCAATGCGACAACCCGCCCTGCACGCCGGTCTGCCCGGTCAATGCGACCTACAAAAACGAAGAGGGTGTGGTGGTGGTTGACTACGATCAATGCATCGGCTGCCGCGCCTGCATGGCGGCCTGCCCATACGCCTCACGCACCTTCGATTTCGGCTTGACCTACACTCAGGCAACGCCCGATGGTTTCGACTTCGTGCTTGGGCAATCCAATGCCGGTGATTACGAGCGCATTGCCAACGTAGAATACGGTGAAAACCGCGCGCGCAAGGGAAATGCCTCCCCGATCGGCAACGTGCGCAAGTGTCACTTCTGCTTGCATCGCATCAAGGACGGTATGCTGCCGGCTTGCACAACCACCTGCATCGGTCGCGCCACCCATTTCGGTGACGCTAACGATCCCGATTCGCTGGTCAGCGAGTTGGTCGCCAGTTCCAACGTCATGCGGCTCAAGGAAGAACTTGGCACTGAACCGCGTGTCTATTATCTGGCTTAGGAGGCCGTCATGCTTAAGAAAATTACTTATGCTTTTGGAGCGCTCACCCTGTTGTTTGGATTGTGGGGCTTCTATGACCGTTTTGCCTTTGGACACCAGGATGCCAACTATGGCTCTTATGTGGTGTGGGGACTGTGGGTGGCCATGTACCTGTTCTTCGCCGGCATCGCCGCGGGCGGATTTATGATCGCCACGCTTGACCTGCTGTTCGACATCCCCGCCTTCAAGGGTACCGGCAAGATAGCGCTGTGGGGAGCGCTGGTCAGCCTGGCCGCCGCGCTGCTTTCCATCTGGCTCGACCTCGGCCACCTGGAACGAATCTGGAAGGTATACCTGCAAGGCAATCCCTCCTCGCTCCTGTTCCAGATGGTGTGGGGCTACACCCTCTTTGGCCTGTTGACGCTGGCCGCGCTCATTCTGGAGATTCGCAAGCCCGGCAGCCGCGCCTTGAAGATCATCATGTGGATTGGCCTGCCGCTCTCGCTGTTCATTTCCGGCGCGGTGGGCGCCTTGCTCGGCGTGAACGCTTCGCGCCCCTTCTGGCACATCGGCTTGTTCCCGGTGCAGTTCCCGGTCTTCTCGCTGGCCTCCGGGGCGGCGATGATGCTCGTGGCGCTGGGCCTGTTTGGGTCACGCGACGATCCGCATCGTCCCCAGCAGTTGTGGACGTTGAGCCTGATGACCGTCATCCTGATGGTGGTCAAACTGTACTTCATCTGGGCCGATTACTCCCAGAGCATGTACGGCAACGTGCCGATGAACGTGGAAGCCATTCGCCAAATTCTCTTTGGGCAATATTGGTGGGCGTTCTGGATCGCGCAATTGCTGATCGGCTCGCTCATCCCGATCGTTATCCTCTCACAGCGCAAATTTGCTGAACACAACGGCTGGGCCGGCTGGATGGGCTTGCTGGTGCTGATGGGTTACGCCTTCGCGCGCGGCCTGATCATCTTCCCGGCGCTTACCGTCCCCGAACTGGGCGCGCTGACCTCGGCCTTCAGCGGTCCGCATCTTTCCTTCGATTACTTCCCCAGCCTGATGGAGTGGGCAGTAACGTCTGGCACGATTGGGATTGCCGTGCTCGGCTTCCTGCTCGGAAGCGACTTCCTGCCGCTGGTTACAAAATCTCAAAAGGAGGCCTAACATGACTGAGCCTACTTCCAAACAACTTTCCCGCCGCGACTTTCTCAAACTTTCCGGCGCGGCCGGCGCGACAGCAGCCTTTCTCGGCTCAATGCCGAAAATCGGGCAAGCCGTGGCGAAAGCCAATCAAAAGGCAGCCGCTTACCCGCTCAATGCTCCCGAACATATTATTTACAGCAAATGCCTGAACTGCCACAACGCCTGTCCCATCAAGGGACACATCCAGGATGGCGTGTTGGTCAAAATTGACGGCAATCCCTACAGCCCGCAAAACCTGAATCCGCACCTGGCGGAAGATACCCCGCTGGCTGAGGCCGCCCGCATGGACGCGCCATTATGCCCCAAAGGACAAGCGGGCGTTCAGGTGCTTTACGACCCCTACCGCATCCGCAAGGTGTTGAAACGCGCTGGCAAGCGCGGCGAAAACAAATGGACGGTCATTGAATGGGATCAGTTCATTGACGAAATCGTCACAGGCGGCGACATGTTTGGCGAAGGCAATGTGGATGGTTTTGACGCCATCTGGAAACTGCGCGACCCGGCTCTGGGCAAGGAACTGGGCGCGGACTCCGCCGCTGTCGCCGCTGGAACGATGACCCTGGCTGAATTCAAATCCAAACACAAACCCCATCTTGACGTGCTGATTGATCCCGAACACCCCGATTTGGGCCCCGTGAACAACCAATTTATTTTCCTGGGCGGGCGCGTGGAACATGGTCGCAAGGAAATGACCAAGCGCTTTACCTATAACAGCTTTGGGTCGGCAAACTACTACCTGCATACCACCATCTGCGAGCAGAGCCATCACATTGCTTTCAAGATGGCGAGCGGCAAGAGCCACATGAAAGCCGACACAATGAATTCGGAGTTCGTGATTTTCTTTGGCACCAGTCCTTTCGAAGCCAATTTTGGGCCGACCAACATGGCGCCAAAAATCACCGAGAGTCTTGTCAAGCGCAACTTCAAATTTGCAGTGGTTGATCCGCGCTTGTCAAAGACCGCCAGTAAGGCCTGGAAGTGGATTTCCCCCAAGCCTGGCGCCGACGCCGCGATTGCGCTCGGTATGATTCGCTGGATTATCGAGAACGAACGCTACGACGCCGCTTTCCTGGGCGCCCCCAACAAAGATGCCGCGGCAGCCAACCATGAAACATCTGTGACCGATGCCACCTATCTGGTGCGCACTGACGAGATGAAGTATCTCACTCCCGAAGACGCCGGTTTAGAGGTTCCCCTGGACGACAAGGGCAACCCAATTGCCAGCCGGGTCGTGCTGACAGACGGCGTTCCGGCGCTTAGCGCCCAGGCGGCAAAAGGCGATTTGCTGGTAAACGCCAAAGTCAATGGCATCGCGGTCAAATCGGCTTTCCAACTGCTGTCTGAACGCGCCGCAGAAAAGAGCATCGAAGAATACGCCGACTATGCCGGCGTTAGCGCGGACGACATCATCGAACTGGCGGCTGAATTCACCAGCCATGGCAAGAAAGCCGTTGCGGATATGTACCGCGGCGCTGTCCAGCATACCAACGGCTATTACAACGGACAGGCAATCATCACGCTGAACGCGCTGATCGGCAACTTGGACTGGAAAGGCGGGTTGACCACTGGCGGCGGCCACTGGCACGAAGACGGCTCGAAGGCTGGAGCGCCTTTTGCCAAAGCGAACCTGATCGCTGTTCCCGGCGGCTTCTCGGCTTTTGGTATTCATGTCAATCTCGAAAGCGCAACTTACGAGAAGAGCACGCTCTTTGCGGGCTATCCTGCCACGCGCCCGTGGTATCCGTTCACAAACGAACTCTATCAGCCTGTGATTCCCAACGCTGCAGCCGGGTACCCCTATCAGGGAAAGATCCTTTTGACTCAAATGGGAACGCCCATCCTGGCTGCCCCGGCTGGACAAGCGCAAATTGAAATTCTGCGCGACTCCACCAAAATCCCGTTGTATATTGCCTGCGACGTGGTGATCGGCGAAACATCCATGTACGCCGACTATATTGTTCCCGACTTGACCTATATGGAACGCTGGGGACATGAGCACACAACGCCGGATGTGGTGACCAAGCAATCCAAAGCGCGCCAACCGATGGTTGCCGCGCTGACCGACATTGTTACCGTGGATGGAGAAGAGATGCCGATCGGCCTCGAGGCCTTGCTCATCTCGATTGGCAAAAAACTCGGTTTGCCGGGATTTGGAACGGATGGATTGGGCGAAGGCTGGAACTTCGATCGTCCGGAGCAGTATTATCTGGCAATGGCCGCAAACCTGGCTTTTGGCGACAAGGAAGACGGTTCAGAGACTCTGGCGCCTGCCACCGAAGAGGAAATGGCCATCTTCCGCGCCGCCCGCTCACACCTGCCAACATCCGTCTTTGATGAAGAAAAATGGAGGAAGGCTGTTCCCGCCAATCTTTGGGCGTCCGTTGTAACCCTGCTCAACAAAGGCGGACGCTTCGAACCTGCCAGCAAAGCCTACAGCGGCGACAAGATGGCGCACAAATTTGCTGGTCAATGGAACCTGTTCGTGGAAAAGGTCGCGCAAGGCAAGAACTCCATCAGCGGTAAAAACTTCGACGGGCTTCCCCGCGTAGAACCTGTCACAGATGCTGCGGGAAACGCCGTTCAAAACGAAGGTGACCTGCACCTGATTACCTACAAAGAAGTGACCGGCGGACAATCCCGCACACATGGCGCTTACTGGCTGCAGACGATGCTGCCGGAAAACTTTGTCCTACTCAACAGCGTGGATGCGCGCCGTCTCGGCCTGAAAACCGGAGACACGGTTGCCCTGACGTCCAACAGCCTGCCAACCGGACAATTCGAGTTGGGCGATGGCCGCACGTACAGAGTTACGGGCAAAGTCAAAGTGATCGAAGGACTTCGCCCAGGCGTTGTGGCGGTCTCCTGGTCTTATGGTCACTGGGCATACGGCTCCAACGACGTCGTCGTGGATGGCAAGGTCGTCAAAGGCGACAAACGCCGCAGCACCGGCACCGTTACCAACGCGCTGCTGACGATTGACCCGGTCGTTGGCGATGTTTGCCTGACCGACCCCATCGGCGGCTCGGCTTCCTTCTACGACACTTTCGTCACCATCAACAAAATCTAAGCAGCCTTGAAAAGAGAGGGGGGGTGAGTGAAGCGCGTCTTCCTCATCCCTCTCTTGAGGTTGGCAAACCAGCAAGATACGTTATACTAAAACCATCTCTCCGAAGCCTGTCTGCCTACCGTACCGCGAATTTCAATTCGCACACTATGGCGCACAGGACAGTACCGCACACTTGCCCTGGTGTGCAAGCGCCAGGGAAATTCATTTTGCGATACCAGGTAAAAGTGGAAACGCTTTTGCCCCCCGCATTGGAAAGGAGATCAGACTCACGCTTTCTATGAGGCTGCCTCTTTTCCAAGAGACAGCCTTTTTGTTTTGGAGTCCAACGTCTCCCGACGTTGGAACTCGAAAGTCAGGAGACTTTCGACTCCGCGACAAGGAACCGCCCATGAACCTTCAACCTCTCCTCGAACTATCTTCCCGCGACCACGACCATCTCTGCCCGCGACAAATCCTTGGCGTGCGGCTGGGGCTGGCTGGCATGAACGCCCTCGGCTTCGACGCGCCGCCTGATAAAAAGCGCCTGCTCATCATCACCGAAACAGATGGCTGTTTCGCCGATGGACTCTCCGCCGCCACCGACTGCACTGTCGGTCATCGCACCCTGCGCGTGGAAGATTATGGCAAGACGGCGGCGGCATTCGTGGATACCCAAACAGGCCGCGCCCTGCGCGTTGCGCCCGCGTTGGATATTCGTCAGCGCGCGTATGCTTATGCCCCTAACGAACCCCGTCACTACTTCGCGCAAATGCAGGCCTATCAAATCATGCCTGGTGAAGAAATGTTCACCGTTACCAGGGTGGGGCTTGCCACATCCATCGAAGCTATCCTCTCCCGCCCTTGCCTGCGCGTCAATTGCGATGTGTGCGGCGAAGAAATCATGAACGAGCGTGAAGTGGAACAAAACGGTCTCACCCTCTGCCGCGCCTGCGCGCGCGGCGGGTATTATCGTCCCGTAGAGCGAGATACTATCTCGCTTTACATTCAGCAGGAAGCCGCTTTGCAAGGAATCCCGTGACTCTTTTATACTTGTTCGTTCCTCTCATCGCCTTTCTCTACGCCAGCGTCGGCTTCGGCGGTGCGACGGGCTACCTGGCCGTGATGAGTCTTTTCGGCGTTGAGCCGCAGGCGATGGCAAGCACAGCGCTTTTGCTCAATGTTCTGGTTGCCGGTATTTCCTTTTCATCTTTTTACCGCGCGGGACATTTGCGCCGCGATCTGCTCATTCCATTTGTCATCGCCTCCATCCCTGCGGCGTTTCTCGGCGGTTCCTTCAAAATCAGCGACCAGGCATATTCGATTATCCTTTACGCCGTGCTGACCTTTGTCGCCATCCGTTTGTTGTTTTTTAGCAAAAAACAGGATGAAAACCAAGTTCTGCGCCCCATTCCATTTTGGCTGGCGTTGATGATCGGCTTCGTCATCGGATTGCTCTCTGGCATGGTCGGCATTGGCGGCGGGATATTTCTCTCGCCCATCATCCTGTATGCGCGCTGGGGAAATTCCAAACAGGCGGCTACGGTTGCCGCCGCGTTCATTGTCTTGAACTCGGTCAGCGGATTGCTTGGCCGCTTCACAGGCGGCGCGCTCGCGCTTGACTCGTTCGGTTTATCGCTCATTCCATTTGGCGCGCTGGGCGCGCTGATGGGCAGTTGGATTGGCGCGCAGCGCATCAGCAACTTGAACCTGCGCCGCGCGTTGGGCGTGGTAATGACTTTTGCTGTCACAAATTTCTGGTGGATGCTTTTCAAATAACATGTTCATTGATCCGTTTGGCCGCGCCATCACCTACCTGCGCATCTCGCTCACCGACCACTGCAACCTGCGCTGCGTTTATTGTATGCCGCAGGAAGGTTTGCAATGGCAGGCGCGCGCCGAGCAACTGTCAGCGCAGGAAATTGTCCGGGTCGTGGAAACAGCCGCGCGGGGCGGAGTGAAGCGGGTGCGTCTCACGGGCGGGGAGCCGCTCGCGCATCCGCAGGTCGTCGAGATCGTGCGCCGTATTTCGTCCGTCAAAGGTATCGAGGAAGTCAGCCTGACGACCAACGCGATGTTATTGGAACGTCTCGCCCATTCGCTTGCGGACGCGGGACTCAAGCGCGTCAACATCAGCCTGGATTCGCTGGACGCCGACAAATTCAGGCGCATCACGCGCGGCGGTGAGATTGATCGTGTCTGGCGCGGGATCGCGGCCGCCGAGCGCGCGCGCCTCGCGCCCCTCAAGTTGAATACCGTCATCGTGCGCGGACTCAACGCGGACGAATTGCCCGCGTTCGCGCGACTCACAATCGAGAATGATTGGCATGTGCGCTTCATCGAAGTCATGCCCATCGGCAACGCGCAGGATTGGGGCGCAGGCTTCCCCGCGCCAAGCGAGCGTTACGTTTCAGTTCAGGAAATGCGCGCCCAACTTTCAACCTTCAACCTGCAATCTTCGACCTCCCCGCAAGGCAACGGTCCCGCGCGGACGTATCGCATCCCAGGCGCGCTTGGCACGGTTGGATTCATCTCGCCATTGGGTGAACACTTCTGCCAGGATTGCAACCGCCTGCGCTTGACATCCGATGGACGCTTGCGCTCGTGTCTGGTCATCCCCGCTGAAGTATCCTTGCGCGACGCCGCGCGAAGCGGAAAACCGCTCGAAGAATTTTTTCAGCAAGCCATCGCGCGCAAACCCGAACATCACGACATGCTCGCCGCTGTCCCTGCTGGTTCCCAACGCGGTATGAGTCAGATTGGCGGGTAACTCGAAATTCATTTCGAGTTGCAGGTAAGCCGAAATTCATTTCGGCTATCAACCGAAATAAATTTCGGTTTACAATATCCCTATGACCGACTTCTACCGCCGTAAACTCCCGCACTGGCAACCCGAAGGGGTGATGTACTTCATCACCTTTCGGCTGGCGAACTCCCTGCCTTTGCATGTCATTCAGGAATTGAAGGAATGGCGTGAGCGTGAGCGAAAAGCCATCCACGTTAAATTCAGCGGCGCGCAGTTGCGGGATGAACTCTACAAACTGGACAAAAAATACTTCGGACATTTCGACTCGTGGCTCGACCGCTGTGTGGAGGAAAGTCCACGCTGGCTGGCGGAAGAGAAAGTCGCGCAGATCGTCGCGGACGAGCTCCACGCGTTGGATGGCGAGCGGTATCGCCTCATTGCCTATTGTCTCATGTCCAATCACGGTCATGTTGTCATAGACACCGTTGAGCACAGTTTCAAGCCTGCTCACATCGGCGTCACCGCGCCCTATCCGCTGACGGATACGCTCAAACTGCTCAAAGGGCGCACGGCGCGGCGCTGTAATCAAGCATTGGGGCGCGACGGCAAATTCTGGCATCACGAAAGCTACGATCACGTCATTCGTGACCAGGGGGAATATGAAAGAATTGTCTGGTATGTTATGAATAATCCAGTCAAGGCAGGGTTGGTGGAGAATTGGGAAGATTGGAAGTTTACCTATGTAAGTCGAATGTAAGTCGAAATTAATTTCGACTTACATGATATTCATCACTGGACAGTTCTTCTCCAATTTGCTACATTCAAGCCAGAAGGTGATTTCCATGAAGAAACTTTTGCTTTTTCTCATTCTGGCCTTGACATCCTGCACTGCCATTCCACAAACGCAAGTGG
>Ga0210044_10006338_pt1 | contig 15648 bp, 15 predicted proteins | sample CryGey13umfilter_2_FD_183959 | JGI IMG/M metagenome (GOLD analysis project Ga0210044, IMG submission 183959) | Groundwater microbial communities from aquifer in Utah, USA - Crystal Geyser 4/9/14 3 um filter (SPAdes) (version 2) | ecosystem: Environmental > Aquatic > Deep subsurface >...
TTGGCCCAGTCGATGGTCTCGGCCACGCCGGGGCGCTTGAACAGGTCTTCGGTGCGCAGCCGCTGCACGAAGGCGACCACCTCGCGCGACAGCGTCTCCGACGCCTCCGGCGCGCGGGCGCGCACGATGGCGAGTTCGCGCGTCATGCCGGGATAATCCACCCAGTGATACAGGCAGCGCCGCTTGATCGCGTCGTGCACCTCACGCGTGCGGTTGGAGGTGATGATCACGATCGGCGGCTGCTCGGCGCGGATCGTGCCGAGTTCGGGGATCGTCACCTGAAAGTCGCTGAGCGCCTCCAGCAGGAACGCCTCGAACGGCTCATCGGTGCGGTCAAGCTCATCGATCAGCAGCACCGGCGGGCCGCCCTCCTGCGGGCTCATCGCCTCCAGCAGCGGGCGGCGGGTGAGGAACCGCTCGGAGAACAGCTCCGAGGCCAGCGAGGCGCGGTCGCGGTCGCCGCCCGCCTCCGCCAGCCGGATCTCGATCATCTGCGCGGGAAAGTTCCACTCATAGACCGCCGAGGCCGCGTCCAGCCCCTCGTAGCATTGCAGCCGGATCAGCCGCCGCCCCAGCGCCGCCGCCAGCGCCTTGGCGATCTCGGTCTTGCCGACCCCCGCCTCACCCTCCAGAAACAGCGGACGGCCCAGCTTGAGGGCGAGAAAGACCACGGTGGCGAGGTCGCGGCCGCAGACATAGCCGGCCTCCCCCAGCAGGGTCCGGGTGGCGTCGATGCCGGCGGGAAGGGCGATGGTCACGGGGGGACGCTCCTGCGATGTCGGGCGCGCAGTTGACGGCGCGGCGGGCGGGAAATCAACCCCGCCCGGATCCGCCCGCGCCGCCGGGCTGCAGCCGCGCCACCAGCGCGGCGCCGGTGTCGATGACGCCGCGCATCCGCTCCTCCAGCCGCGCCATGTCGGCCAGCGCGTGCTGGAAGCGGCCCGATTCCTCGCCCAGCCGCGCCAGTTCCTCAAACAGCGCCATGTTGGTGGCGATCTGGCGTTCGGCGGTGTCGATCACGGCGCGCAACCGCTCAAGCACGGCGGCGGGATCCTCGGCCCCCTCCGGCAGCGCGGCGCGCAGCCGCTCCACCGCCGCGCCCATCGCGTCGAACCACTCCGGCGACAGCAGCGGCTCTCGCCGCGCGTTCAGCATCGCCTGCCGCTCCAGCTTGTGCAGCCCGCCGACGAAGCCGTCGATGCGGTCGCGCATGTCGCTCTGGATGCGCAGGATGTCGTCGTTGACCGCCACCACGCGGTGCAGCACGGCGTCAAGCTCGGCCACGACGCGGCTGATGCGGTCGAGAAACAGGTTCAGATCGCGCGCCAGCCCGCCGAATTCATCCGGCGAGCGCACGTCGGCCCGCGCGTCCAGCGATCCGAACGCCCGCGACAGGCCGCCGACCATGGCGCGCAGCTGCATCAGCGGCGCCATCCGGCTGCGCAGCAGCAGAAACAGCAGCACCGAGTGCAGCACGATCTTGCCGACCGCCAGCACCGAGGTGATCTGCAACCCCTTGGTCCAGGCGTCGATCTCCCGCGACAGATAGTTGCGCACCGTCACCGCGCCCAGCACGTCGCCGATCTCGGCGGCGACATGGCAGGTCTGGCAGAACGCCTCGGCGCGGATCTCGACCGTGGCGCTGTTGTGGCGACCCTCCGGCCAGGCGGCGACCATCATGCCGCGCGGGGTGAAGCCGAAACTCTGCTCGATCGAGGCGATGGTCACCGCGCTTGGCGCAATTTCAATGACATAGCCAAGGTCGCTGAAGTTTTCCTGCAAGATGGGATACAGCGTGCGCGCCGCCACCGGCCCGCCCTCGTTGAGCATGATCTGGCGCACATGCCCGGCCACCTCCTCCGCCACGTCGCGCGCCTGCGCCTGGCCGCGCGCCTTGAAGTCATAGACCACCATGGCCGCCTTCAGCGCGTATTCCGCCACCGTGACCAGCAGCAGGATCAGGAAGAAGTCGCGGATCATGGTGACGAGGAACGAGCGGTCGAAGCCGCCCAGCGCCGCGCCGGTCAGATCGCTCTCGCGCGCCATCGCCACCCCCCGGTCGTTTTCCCCGAGGCCACAGGTATCGCGGCGGCGCGGGAAATCCAGCGCCTGGCGCAGTGTCGGCAAAAGCGCGGAACGGTTGCGCCGACACTGAGCCAGCTTTTGGGCCGGGCCAAAATCCTTGGTCAGCCTGAGCCCGCCCTGTCAGGGACAGTGGTCGCCCGCCCTGAAATCTCGGTAGTTTTGGCGTGCGGAGACAGCATGAAGCAGACATGGCGTATTCGCAGGAGCGCCGGGCGGCGGTGATCGCAAAGATGCTGCCGCCGGCCAGCGTGGCGATCCCGGCGCTGTCGCGGCGGGAGGGGATCTCGGAGGCGACCCTTTACAAGGGGCGCGGCGATGCGCGGGCGTCTGGCGCCCGGTGCGGGCGCGGGTCCGGCGGCTGGGCGTCGCGCGGCAAGTTCGCCGCCGCAGTCGAGACGGCGTCGCCGACCGCCTGAGCGCTGGCGGCGCACCGCCGCGAGCGCGGGCTTTTCCCCGAGCAGATATCGGCGTGGCGGGCGGCCAGCGCGCAGGCCAACGACCGGGCGCACGAGACAGCGCCCGAGCAGGCGCGGACCGCCGGCTGTCGGCGGTCCGCGCCGGGCCAACCTTGAGCGCGCGCACCGTGCAGCGCTGGACCGGGCCGGACGGGTCGGTGCGCGAAGACGCCCGCCCGACGGCCGCGCGCCCGGCCCCGGCCAGCCGCCTGAGCGAGACCGAGCGCGACCGTATCGCAGCCGCCTGCAACGCGCCGGAGTCCGCAAGCCTGCCGCCCGGCCAGATCATCCCGCAGCTGGCGGACCGTGGGGAATATATCGGTTCGGAATCAACCATGTGCCGGGTGCTGCGCGCACGAGGTCAGGCTGGTCGGCGCGGACGCGCCAAGGCGCCGAGACCGTCCCGACCGCCGACCACCGCCCACCGCGCCGCCGGGCCGCGCCAGCTCTGGAGCTGGGATATCGGCTGGCTGCCGGGCGCCGATCTTACCTCAGTTCGCGACTGTATCTTCGCCGACGAGCACGGCGCGCCGCTGCGATCAGACCGGGTGTCCGGCATGGTCGCAAACCTGAAGCGCCAGACCAAATGACCGAGCCGGGCGAGAGGGCTGCATGGTCTGGTTCACCGCTTGGCCGCACTGTTGTGTCGCAGCGCCATGCCGATCACCGACGTGGCGCGGGTCCTCGGCCATGCCAACGTGAGCTTCACGCTCAGGACGTATGTTCACCACGACAAGGAAACAGCGCCGACCGCAGGCTTGATCCCGATGCCGAGCATGGCGTCAACGCTCCAGATCAGGGGCGGACGATCGGGCCCCGCCAGCGCGCCAATCATGACCGGGACGCGATCCGGGCGCCAGAATCACGCTTAAGGCCCCACGACAGCCGCGCAACCCATTGAAATAATTGGCGGAAGGGGTGGGATTCGAACCCACGGATGCTTGCGCATCGGCGGTTTTCAAGACCGCTGCGATCGACCACTCCGCCACCCTTCCGACGTCGCCCGAGCCGACGCGCGAGCAATACCGCAGCGCGCGGCGGTGTCCAGCCCTTCAGGTCTTGCGCGCCAGAACAAGCTGCCCCGGCACCGGCGCGCCCTCGTCATGGCGCACCACGATGGCGGTGAAGGACAGCGCCGCCAGCCCCGCCGCCGTCAGCGCCGCGCGCAGATAATCCTCGGCGTGGGCGAAGCGGTTGAGCGGGCCGACCATGTAGCCGCGCCCGGCGAAGGCGGCGTCGGGCGCGCTTTCGGTCGAGAAGGCGAACAGGCCGCCCCGCTCCAGCCGCCCGGCCGCGGCTGCGAACAGCGGGCCGATCTCGCCCAGGTAGGGCAGCACGTCGGTCGCGGCGATCAGGTCCCAGGTCTCGCCGTCCTCCGCCGCGCCGTCGAGAAACGCGGTGATCTCGCCGACATAGAGATCGTCGTAGAGATCTTTCTCATGCGCGATGGCGACCATGCCTTCGGAGATATCGACGCCGGTGCGGTGCGCGGTCATGTCGGCCAGCGCCGCGCCGGTCAGCCCGGTGCCGCAGCCAAGGTCGAGCAGCCGGGCGAACGGCCCCCGCCCCGCCAGCGCGGCGCGCAGATCCTCCGGCGTGCGGTAGCCGAGCTGATCGACCAGAATCGCGTCGAACGCCTCGGCGTGCTGGTCGAACAGCGTCTCGACATAGGCCTCCGGCGCGCGGTCGGGCGCCGGGGCGCGGCCCATGGCGGCCAGCCGCACGGCCGCGCCGCCCCGGTCGTCGGGGTCGATGCGCAGCACCTGCGCATAGGCGCGGGCGGCGCCGTCGATGTCGCCCGCCTTCTCGCAGGCCAGCCCCCGGTTATAGGCCTCGGCCAGCGCTTCCTCGTCGATCCTGCTCATGGCATGAAGGTCTAGCGGGTCGCCGCGCGCGGCGCCAGATCAGCCGAGCCGCGCCAGCAGCGCCGGGATGCGCGCCTTGACCTTGAAGAACCCCGCCGTCGCGTGCGGCCAGAGCGCGTCGTCCCAGGCGCGGCGCGGCTGGACAAGGCGCACGCCCGCAGCCGACAGCGGGCCGCGCGCGGCCTCCAGCCAGTCGCGCGTCGGGCCGACCGGCGCCCAGGGCGTGACGACCTGCGCCGCGCCCGCGCCCTGCGCCCAGCGCGCCAGCGACGCGGGGTCGGCGAAATCGAGCGCGGGCGCGGCAAGCGCCGCCGCCGCCTGCGCCGCCGCCGCCTGCGCCCCTGCCGCCTGCGCCCCTGCCGCCTGCGCCCGCGCGGCGGCGTCGGCCAGCGCGCCCGTCTCGAAGGCCGCGACGGCCCGCGCCACCGGCAGATCGGAGAGACCTGCGACGGTCGAGAGCGTCGCGACGGTGCGCAAAGCGCCCGGCTCGAGCGACAGCGCGCCGTCCTCGGCCCGGCAATCCTCCGCCGTCAGCAGCAGCGCGGCGGGCGCGCGCGGGTCGGGCCGCGCGCCGGGCGGCGGCGCGACCGGCGCGGGGAGCGGCGCGGCGTCGCTGAGCGGCGCGGCGTCCTCGTTCAGCGCGGCGGGGTCGGGGGCAAAGCGGCCACCGGTGTATTTCTCGATATTCCAGGCGCTTGCGCGATAGTTCTTGCCTTGGGTGTGCAGCCCCGCCACCCAGCGCCAGCCCAGCGTGTTGGAGGCCGGGTCGCCGTCGAGCAGGTGACGCAGGAAGAAATCCGCGCCCAGCCGCCACGGCAGCCGCAGGGTGAAGATCCAGATCGAGGCCCACCACATCCGGGCGTGGTTGTGCAGGTAGCCGGTCTCGACCAGCTCCCGCGTCCAGGCGTCGAAACAGGCGAGGCCGCTCTCGCCCGCTTCGGCGGCGGCCAGACGGCGGCGCAGCGCGGGGGCGGCCTCGGCGCGGTCCTGCGCGACGCCGCGCCGATAGTCGGTCCAGACGGCGGGGCGATGCTCCAGCCAGCCTTTCCAGTAGCCGCGCCAGACGACCTCCTGAAGAAACTTCTCCGCGCCGTGCGCGCCGTGGGCGGCCAGCGCGGCGCGCGCGACCTCGGCCTCGGTGATCAGGCGGCGGCGCAGATAAGGCGACAGCAGCGAGACGTTGCCGCGCCGCGCCGGCCCATGGTCGAAATTGCGCGTCGCGGCGTAGGCGGCGCCCATGCGGGGCGTGAAGGCCGCAAGCCGCGCCAGCGCCTCGGCGCGGGTCGGCGGCCACCATTGCTGATCGGGCGGCGCGTCGCGCCGGGGGGTGTCGGGGAAAAGATCGCTCTGGGTCATGGGCTTCCTGCGCGCACGGGCGGCGAGCAGATAGCGGCGCCGCGCGGCGCGTCCAGCGGTCGCGGGCTTGACGCGCGGGCCGCAGGGCGTTTGGGTTGCGCGCAGCAAAGCGGAGGCGGCGGCGATGTTCGTGGCGATGAACCGGTTCCGGGTGACGCCGGGCGCGGAGGCCGATTTCGAGGCGGTATGGCGCAACCGCGACAGCAAGCTGGCGGGGATGCCGGGCTTCGTGTCGTTCCACCTGCTGAAAGGCCCGGTCAAGGCCGACCATGTGCTGTATTGCTCACACAGCGTCTGGGCCGACCGCGCGGCGTTCGAGGCGTGGACCAAATCCGCCGCCTTCCGCGCCGCGCATCGCGACGTGGGCGGGCAGAAGCCGCTCTACCTCGGGCCGCCGGAGTTCGAGGCGTTCGAGGCGGTGGACGGGGCCTGATCGGGGCCTGATCGGGGCCTGATCGGGCGGCTGACGCAAATCCCCCGCAATAATATTGCCGAATGTGAACCGGTCCCGATTGAATCTTGTGGGACCTTGCGTTAGCTGCGTCAAGAGGAAGCAGGCCGCCGAAGGTTTGCGCCACAAAAAGGGAGGACGCCCGATGACCACCGCACTATCCCGCCGCGCCCTGATGCTGACCGGCGCCGCCGCCGCCCTGACGGCGGCCGCGCGCCCCGGCCTCGCCGCCGACTGGCGCCCGATCAAGCCCATCGAGATGGTGATCATGGGCGGCCAGGGCGGCGGCGCCGACCGGCTGGCGCGGCTGTTCCAGTCGATCATCCAGAAGAACAAGCTCTCGCCGATGCCGATCCTGCCGGTGAACAAGGGCGGCGGCTCGGGGGCCGAGGCGCTGCGCTATCTCAAGGACAAGGCGGGCGATCCGCATGTGATCATGGCGACGCTCAACAGCTATTACACCACGCCGCTGCGCTCCGACATCGGGGTGGACATCGCCGAATTCACGCCGGTCGCGCGCATGGCGCTCGACACCTTCGCGCTGTGGGTCAACCCCGACAGCGGCATCGCCACCGTCGAGCAGTTCGTCGAGGCGGTGCGCGCCAAGGGCGGCGCGTGGAAGATGGCGGGCACCGGCACGGGTCAGGAAGACAGCCTGATCACCGCGATGCTGGAGAAGAAGTTCGACATCAAGTTCACCTACATCCCGTTCGACGGCGGCGGCGACGTGGCCAAGGCGCTGGTGGGCGGCCACGCCGACAGCACGGTGAACAACCCCTCCGAGGCGCTGGCCTTCGCCCGCGCGGGCAAGGCGACGCCGCTGGCGGCGTTCACGCCGCAGCGCATCCCGGCGATGCCGGACGTGCCCACCTTCGCCGAGCTGGGCCACGACGGCATGATCTACGAGATGCAGCGCAGCTTCGTGGCGCCGGGCGGGATCACGCCGGAGCAGGCGGCGTTCTACGACACGATGATGCGCGACCTCGCCGCAACGGCGGAGTGGCGGGAATACGCGGCCAAGAACGCGCTGGTCACCGAACTGCTGACCGGCGACGCGCTTCAGGAATATTTTCTCGCCGAGCGCGCCAAGCACGCCGAACTGCTCGCCAGCCTCGCAAGCTGATCTCTCGTCCGGAGGGGCCGCGCCCCCTCCCCTTCGCCGGAGCATCCGCCCATGCGCATCGCCGAACTGGCGACCGCCGCCGCCCTGATGGCGCTGTCGCTCTACTTCATGGCGCACGCCGCCGCGCTGCCGATCGGCTGGGACGAGAACTCCGGCCCCGGCGGCGGGGCGTTTCCGTTCTGGCTGTCGGCGGGGATGTTCGTCTGCGCGGCGGTGATCTTCGCGCGGACGTGGCGCGCCGCGCCGGCGCGCGAGGGGCGCGCGCCGTATTTCATCCACCCTTCGGCGCGCGGCCAGATGCTGGCGGCGGCGGGCGGGCTGACCGCGACCGTGGCGCTGACCATGGTCGCGGGCGTCTATGTCGCGATCCCGCTGTTCATGGTCGCCTATATCCGCTTCATCGGCCGCAACAGCTGGACCGTGGCGCTGTCTCTGGCGCTGGGAACGGTGCTGTTCCTGTTCTTCTTCTTCGAAGTGACGCTGAAGATCCTGCTGCCCAAGGGCGTCACCGAACCGCTGTTCTATCCGCTCTACGCGATCTTTTTCTGAGGGGGCGGCGATGGACGTTCTGGGACTGCTGGCCGACGGCTTCGCCACCTCGCTGACGCCGCTCAACCTGCTGGTGCTGACGCTGGGGGTGACGGCGGGGCTGTTCATCGGCGCCATGCCGGGCCTGGGGTCGGTGAACGGCGTGGCGATCCTGCTGCCGATGACGTTCATCGTGCCGCCGACCTCGGCGATCATCTTCCTCGCCGCCGTCTATTACGGGGCGATGTATGGTGGCGCGATCAGCTCGATCCTGCTGGGCATTCCCGGCGCCTCGACTGCGGTGGCCACAACCTTCGACGGCCGCCCGATGGCGTTGCAGGGCAAGGCGGGGCTGGCGCTGATCGCGGCGGCGGTGGCGTCGTTTGTCGGCGGCACGGTGTCGGTGATCCTGTTCACCATCTTCGCGGCGCCGCTGGCCGACATGGCGCTGGCCTTCGGCCCGGCGGAGGAGTTCGCGCTGGTCCTGCTGGCCTTCACCACCTTCGTCGGCCTCGGCGGCGACGACGTGCTCAAGACGCTGCTGATGATCTTTCTGGGGCTGGTGCTGAGCACGGTGGGGCTTGATCTGATCTCCGGCCAGCCGCGGCTGATCTTTTTCGACATGCCGGGATTTTACAGCGGCATCAGCTTTCTGATCCTCGCCATCGGCGTCTATGGCGTGGGCGAGGTGCTGTGGACCATCGAGGAGACGCGCGGCAAGCCCAGCGTGATGACCGCGCGCATCGGCTTTCGCGACATGATCGCGGGGGTCAGGGCGCTGCGCGGCTCGATCAGGGCGATGTCGATCGGCTCGGTGCTGGGCTTTTTCGTGGGCGTGCTGCCGGCGGCGGGGGCGACGCCCGCCGCGCTGATGGCCTATGGGCTGGCGCGCAGCGGCTCGAAGACGCCGGAGCGTTTCGGCAAGGGCGCCATCGAGGGCGTGGCGGCGCCGGAGAGCGCCAACAACGCCGCCTCGACCGGATCGCTGCTGCCGATGCTGACGCTGGGCATTCCCGGCTCACCCACCACCGCGCTGCTGCTGGGCGGCATGGTGATGTGGGGGCTGATGCCGGGGCCGATGCTGTTCATCGAACAGCCGGAGTTCGTCTGGGGGCTGATCTCCAGCCTCTACACCGCCAACGTGGTCGCGGTGGCTGTCAACATCGCGCTGATCCCGCTGTTCGTCTGGGCGTTGCGCACGCCGTTCGCGGTGCTGAGCGCGGTGGTGCTGACGCTGTGCATCATCGGCGGCTATGCGCCCGCGCAGAAGATGCACGACGTCTGGCTGATTGTGGGCTTCGGCCTCGCCGCGTTCGCGCTGCGCAAGGCCGACTATCCGATGGCGCCGCTGGTGCTGGCGCTGGTGCTGGGGCCGCTGATGGAGAAGTCGCTGCGCCAGTCGCTGATCGGCGCGCAGGGCGACGTGACGGTGTTCGTGACGCGGCCGATCTCGGGAACGCTGATCGCCATCGCGGCGCTGTTGTTCGTGATCCCGTTCATCAAGCGGCTGCGGGCGGGGCGCGCGGCGCGGCGGATGGTCTGAGGCAAAGCCAACAATTTCAATGACCGACGAGGGACAGGCATGACGGCGGCGGTGATCGACGGCAAGGCGTTCGCGGAGAAAATCCGCGCCAGGGTGGGCGCGGGCGTGGCGGCGATGGTGGCAGGCCGCGGCGTGACGCCGGGTCTGGCGGTGGTGCTGGTGGGTGAGAACCCCGCCAGCCAGATCTATGTGCGCAACAAGAACCGCCAGACGCGCGAGGCGGGGATGAACTCCTATGAGCACACGCTGCCCGCCGACACGCCGCAGGATGCGGTGCTGGCGCTGATCGCGCGGCTGAACGCCGACCCCGACGTGCACGGGATTCTGGTGCAACTGCCGCTGCCCGCCCATATCGACGCCGACCTTGTGATCAACGCGATCTCTGCGGCCAAGGACGTTGACGGCTTTCACATCGAGAACGTCGGGCGGCTGGGCGCCGGGCTGAAGGCGATGGTTCCCTGCACGCCGCTGGGCTCACTGATGCTGCTGCGCGACCGGCTGGGCGATCTGGCGGGGCTGGAGGCGGTGGTGCTGGGCCGCTCCAACATCGTCGGCAAGCCGATGGCGCAGCTTCTGCTGAAGGACAGCGCCACCGTCACCATCGCCCACAGCCGCACCCGCGACCTGCCCGCCGTCTGTCGCCGCGCCGATATTCTGGTCGCGGCGGTGGGCCGGGCGGAGATGGTGCGCGGCGACTGGATCAAGCCCGGCGCCACGGTGATCGACGTCGGCATCAACCGCATCGAGACGCCCGAGGGCAAGACGCGGATCGTCGGCGATGTGCATTACGCCGAAGCGGCGGCGGTGGCGGGCGCCATCACGCCGGTGCCGGGCGGCGTGGGGCCGATGACCATCGCCTGCCTGCTGGCCAACACGCTGACCGCGTGCAGCCGCATCCACGGCCTGCCCGACCCCGAAGGGCTGACGGCGTAGAAAAAAGGGGCTGGGGACGGCCTCGAAGGCGGGGACCGCCTTGCGAGGCCATCGCCGATGGTCTTGCGGATTTCGGCCGCGTCAAGGACAAGCCCTGCTGGCGCAGGGTCGCTGACGCGATCCTTGACCCGCCCGAAATCCGCTGGAGGCGCTGATGGACGACCGCCTGAAGGATGGCCCGCTGACCGGCCTGCGCGTGCTCGACCTCAGCCGCATCCTCGCCGGGCCGACCTGCGCGCAGGTGCTGGGCGATCTGGGCGCCGACGTGGTCAAGATCGAGCGCCCCGGTTCGGGCGACGACACCCGCGGCTGGGGGCCGCCGTTCGTGAAGGACGCCGAGGGCCGCGACACGCGCGAGAGCGCCTATTACCTCTGCGCCAACCGCAACAAGCGCTCGGCGGCGGTGGACATCGCCAGCGCGGAAGGCGCGGGCGTGATCCGCAGGCTGGCGGCGCGGGCGGATGTTCTTCTGGAGAACTTCAAGCTGGGCGATCTGGCGCGGCGAGGCCTGGGCTATCCCGACCTGTCGGCGATCAACCCCGGCCTGATCTATTGCTCGATCACCGGATTCGGCCAGGACGGCCCGGCGGCGCACCGCGCGGGATACGATTTCATGATCCAAGGCATGGGCGGGATCATGAGCGTGACCGGCGAGCCCGACCGCCCGCCGATGAAGGTGGGCGTGGGCGTCGCCGACGTGATGACCGGGATGTACGCCAGCAACGCGATCCTCGCCGCGCTGCGGGCGCGCGACGTCACCGGACGCGGCCAGCACATCGACGTGGCGCTGTTCGACACGCAGCTGTCGTGGCTGATCAATCAGGGGCTGGCGTATCTGACCGACGGCCAGACCCCGGTGCGGCGCGGCAACGCGCATCCGACCATCGTTCCCTACGAGACGTTTCCGGGCTCGGACGCCTGGTTCATCATCGCGGTGGGCAACGATGCGCAGTTCGCGAAGCTCTGCACTGTCGCGGGGCGGCCCGATCTCGCGGCGGACCCGGCCTACGCCACCAACCGCGCGCGGGTGGAGAACCGCGAGACGCTCGTGCCGCTGCTGCGCGCGATCACCGAGACGCGCGCGGCGGCGGACTGGATGGCGGCGCTGGAGGCGGTGGGGGTGCCCTGCGGCCCGGTCAACGACATCGCGCAGGCTTTTGCGGAGCCGCAGGCGCGCCATCGCGGCGCGCGGGTGCGGCAGGCGCACGCCCTTGCGGCGGGCGGGGTGGTGGAGACCATCGCCAGCCCGATGCGGTTGAGCGAGACGCCGGTCAGCTATCGCCACGCGCCGCCGATGCTGGGTGCGCACACCGACGCGGTGCTGGCGGAGGTTGGCTATGACGCCGATGAGATCGCGGCGCTGCGGGCGGCGGGCTCGGTGGCGTAAGCTCAGGCGCGCGCCGCCTGCAACGGCGGATCCATCGCCAGCAGCGCGCGCGCGCGCACGCCGATCAGGCTGCCCATGTAGCCGAAGATCAGCCACCACCAGCCGTGCAGCGAGCCTGAGACCAGCCCGCCCAGATAAGCGCCGATGTTGCAGCCATAGGCCATCCGCGCGCCCCAGCCCATCAGCAGCCCGCCGACGACCGCCGTCAGCACGTCGCGCCGCGACAGCGCCAGCGCGGGCGCCCACTTGCCCGCCAGCGCCGCCGCCGCCATCGCCCCGAACACGATGCCGAAGTTCATCACCGAGGTGGGCGAGCCGAACAGCCCCGCATCCATCACGCCGCCGCGCCAGCCGCTCCAGTAGGCCCAGTCGCGCACGTCGAACCCCAGGCTCTCCGCCCCCAGCGCGCCCCACAGCGCAAAGCCCCAGGTCACGCCCCAAGGCCGCCCGGTGACCGCCATGGTCGCGCCGCCGACCAGCGCCAGCGCCAGCGCCCCCGCCGCCAGCGACCAGGGCCCGCGCAGCAGCGACCCGGTGGCCTTCAGCGGCTCCAGCCCGCCATGCGCCTTGATCTCGCTCTGCGCCGAGAACAGCGCGATGCCGCCCAGCGCCAGCGCCATGATCGCCAGCGCGCCGCCAAGGCCGAACTCGGCCAGCAGCGACACGCCGCGATTGTCGTTCAGCGTCGGCCAGGCGCCCCAGACGTCGTAATGCGCCGTGGACCAGACCGAGCCGAGGATGAAGAAGAACAGCACCAGCACCATGCGCGTCGAGCCGCCGCCCACGGTGAACAGCGTGCCCGAGGCGCAGCCGCCGCCGACCTGCATCCCGATCCCGAACAGGAACGCCCCCAGCGCCGAGGCGACGCCCATCGGCAGGATGTTGCCCTGCGACGGCAGACCGATGGCGGCGCCGTAGGTCATCAGCGGAAAGGTCAACAGGCAGCTGACCGCGATCAGCAGCATCTGCGCGCGCAACCCCGCGCCGCGCCGCTCACGCGAAAAGCGCCGCCACGCTGCGGTGAAGCCGAACGCGGCGTGATAGAGCGCGAACCCCGCGCCGCCGCCGATCAGCGCCGCCAGCGCCAGCGCGCCGCTGTGGCCGCCGCCAAGCGCCATGACGGCCAGAAGGCCCACAAGGGCGAAGCCAAGAACGCGGGTCTGCATGGGCGCGGCCTCCGGGCGCGAGCGGTGACGAACGCGCTTTTCATACAACCGCGCCGCACTGCGGCATAGCGGGTTCGACAAGCGCACCGCGGCGCGCCATATGTCGCACGTCAACAGGGAGACCACCGCATGACCGATCCGCGCCACGGCGACAGCAGAGCCTTGCGCCGCGCTCTGGGCGCGTTCGCGACCGGCGTGACCGTGGTCACAAGCCGCGACGCGGCGGGCGCGCCGGTGGGGCTGACCGCCAATTCCTTCACCTCGGTGTCGCTCGACCCGCCGCTTGTTCTTGTGTGCATCGGAGAGACCGCCGCAAGCTATGGCGTTTTTTGCGAGACCAGACGTTTCGCCGTCAACGTGCTGCGCGCCGACCAGATCGAGATTGCGCAGGTGTTCGCCACCAAGGGCGCCGACCGCTTCGCGGCGGTGACATGGCGCGAAGTCGCCACCGGCGCTCCGGTCCTGGACGAGGCGGCGGCGTGGTTCGACTGCCGCACCCATACCGTGACGCCTGCGGGCGATCACGCAATCCTGATCGGCGAGGTGGTCGCTTTCGGCGAATCCGACGCCGAACCGCTGGGCTATCATCGCGGCGGCTTCGTGGCGATCGGCGGCGGCGCGCCGGTGCGGCTCTCGGCGCTGGTGACGCGCGGCGAGACGGCGCTGGTGCGCGACGGTCCGGCGCCGCGCCTGCCCTCGGCGGCGCGCTTCGGCCCCGACACCGCCCGCGACAGCCTGCTCGGCCAGATCGCGGCGGCGGGCGCGGCGGGGGCGTTTCCGACGCCCATCGACGCTTTCGATGTCGGCGCGACGCATCATGTGGTGTATCATGCTCTCGCGCCGGACGCGGCGCGCGCGGCGCCGGGCTGGCGGTTCGCGCCGCTGGCGGAGGCGGCGCAGGGCCTGCCCGGCGGCGACGCGGCGATGCGTCGTCTGCGGGCGGCGCAGTCCGCCTGACCGCTCGCGCGCAACGCTTTGTTAGCGCCGCGTCGGGCACTCTGACGAAAAGGGCGCGCACGGCGCCCCGGGGGGAGCGTTCGGTGCGGCGAAGGCGGATCGTGGACAGCGTGGCGGCGCGCGCGGGGCTTCTGGCGGCGGCGGCTGCGGCGGCGCCTTTCGCCGCGGCGCTGACTTCGGGCGCGCATCCGCTGGCGCTGGCGGCGGCGGCGGCGGTGACCGGCGGCGCGGTCGGCGGGCTTGTCTGGCTGCTGAAACCGCTTGCGCGCCTTGGCGACGCGCTGGAGCACTACGGCGACCATCGCGCGGCGCAACGCGGGCCGCAGGATGATTTCGCGCGCATTCACAAGGGCCTGAAAGGGCTTGAGGCGCGGCTGGAGGCGGCGACGCGGCGCGCCGACCCCGCCCGGCTTGAGGACCCGCTCACCGGGCTGCCCAACCGTCTCGCGGTGATGCGCCGCGCGCGCGACGAGATCGCCCGCGCGCGGCGCAAGGCGACGCCGATGGCGGTGGCGCTGCTGGCGCTCGACGGCTTTCCGGCGGCGGAAAAGACGCTTGGACGGCTGGAGACCGAGCGGCTGTTGCGGCTGACGGCGGAGACGCTGGTGCAGAGCCTGCGCGCCTATGACCTTGTCGGCCGCTGGGAGGGCGCGACCTTTGTCGCGGTGCTGCCGGAGGCCGAGGTCGAGAACGCGGTGGACGCGATGCGCCGCGTCAGGGCGCTGATCGCGGAGGACCGAATCGGCATGATCGTCGGCGAAGCCGTCACCGCGTCGGCGGGCGTGGCGGTGCTGCAACCCGACGATGCGACGCTGGCCGACATCGTGGCGCGCGCGGAACGGGCGCTGCTGCGCGCGCAACAGCGCGGCGCGGGCGTCGAGGCCGCGCCGGGGCCGCGCTCCCGCCCGCCGCGCATCACATCGGTCTGAAGGCGCGGTGTGACGGCGCAATTTGGCGGCGCAATTTGGCGGCGCGGTGCGGCGAAACGCCCCTGCCAAGCCCGACCAAGCCGTGTAGCATCCTCAGGCGCCCGGCAGGCGGCGCCAGCGGAAGCCGCGCCCGTGCAATCGAGAGACTGGCCCCCTGAACAATCGGTCTTTTCTGCGGCGAGCGCGGAGCTGCTGGCGGCGGTGGAGCGTGCGGCGGTCGGCGTGACCGCCCCCGAGGGCATGGTGCTGTTCTCGCAGGGCGACGCGGCGGACAGCTTCTACATCGTCGATGACGGCGAGATCGAGATCAGCGTCACCTCGCGGGGCGGGCGCAAGCTGACGCTCGAAATCATGACGCGCGGCGAGATCTTCGGCGAGATCGGGCTTTTCGCCGGAACCCGAACCGCCACCGCGACGGTCAGCGTCGCCGCGCGGCTGCGGCGGGTGCGGCGCGGCGACCTGATGGCGTCGATCCGCGACGAGCCTGCGCTGGCGCTCCAGTTCATCGACATGCTGTGCGCCCGGCTGCGCGTCGTTGGCAGGATGCTGGAGGAGCGGACGTTTCTGCCGCTGCCGACGCGCATCGCCGGCCGCCTGCTGCACCTGGACCGCAAGGTGGGATCGGCGGAAGGCGTGATCGCCGTCTCGCAGGCCGATCTGGCCGATTTCGCCGGGGCGACGCGGGAGGCCGTGGCCAAGACGCTGGCGGGATGGCGCGCGCGCGGCTGGATCGACCTCAGGCGCGGCGCGGTGCGGATCATCGACCGCGACGCGCTGGAGATGCTGGCCGACAGCGCCGACGACTGACGCGCCAGCGGCGCCAACGACCGACGCGCCAGCGGCGCCAACGACCGACGCGCCAGCGGCGCC
>Ga0210044_10006339_pt1 | contig 15646 bp, 18 predicted proteins | sample CryGey13umfilter_2_FD_183959 | JGI IMG/M metagenome (GOLD analysis project Ga0210044, IMG submission 183959) | Groundwater microbial communities from aquifer in Utah, USA - Crystal Geyser 4/9/14 3 um filter (SPAdes) (version 2) | ecosystem: Environmental > Aquatic > Deep subsurface >...
AAAAGCAAAGGCAGATACCGCGACGACAACGCTGAACAACACTGCTGTATTTTCCATCGCTATCATATCTGGGCCCTCTCCCTTGAAAGGAGTTCGACTTTATCCACTACGCCCACAATTACTGCGTCAACAGGCGCATCCTGGTGCCCGATAAGCTGGACCGCGGCGTCCCCCTCAATGGTAACCAATACCCGTTCACCGATACCAACGCCGATGGTGTCAAAAGCGGCCAGCTCTTTCCCGGTCGGCGTTCCGTCAACTTCCAGTACATCCAGGGTTAGAAGGGGATATCCGGAAAGACGGTGATTTTTCTCAGTGGAGATGATCTGCCCTGATACCGTACAAATCTTCATTGTGCAACCTCATCCACTTTTGCTATCACGGTATAGTCTGTCGGAACGATCTCCGGCAGAAAACAATGGGAGGCCTCATACCCCTGGACGAAAAGAACTCTTTCCCCGGTGCCGACGCCAACGCAATCCAGAGCAAAGAAGAGATTGCCGATAACTTTGCCACCCTTGTCAATGGGACGGCAGGCGAGAATGCGTTTACCGTCAAGAGATGGATTTTTCATTGTTGCCCACAGTTTTCCAACTACGATTCCCAGTTGCACCTTTCCTCCTGCTTACAGTATCTCGTCTTTCAGCCGCTCGTGTGGAGAGGGAATAATGACGGATGATACCAGCATGGCCTTGTCATGGACCGCGTCAAGACCGGCTTCAACTGCGGCCTTAACGTCTGCAATATCCCCGGTAAATGCGCAGAACGCTTTGCCACCCAGTCCCATGGCCATTCGGATTTCAATCAGCCGAACGGAAGCGGCTTTAACCGCAGCGTCCGCAGCAAAAATGGAGGCCACAACCGAAAAGGTTTCAATCACGCCCAGTGCATCTATGTTCCCCACATCCTTTGTGGCATAGAGTGCCGGGAAAACGTCATCGTTTACGTTTGGAATGATCAGATCGTCCACCACGTAGCGGCCTCCGGCTTCGATTCCATTCCGAATCGCGGCCTGAACCTCCGAAACATTCCCGCTTAAAAAAACGATGTATTTACCCGGGCAGATACTCTGGGATGTCACCAGCTTCACTGCAGATGTTTTCAAAGCCGTGTCGCAAACCTCAAACCCCTTGGCGATGCTGTTCAGTTCAATCATCCCGATTGCCATACTCATGATTCACTTCCTATAACAATGAATTCTTCCGTAATTTCTTTTACCACACCGTCCACTGGAGAATGAACCGGTGTGCCCAGCTCTTCAGGGCGTACATTGGAAAGGATTTGCCCGGTCGTAACAAGGTCTCCTGACTTTACAGTCGGAGTAGCGGGGGCGCCTATGTGTTGCTTCAACTGTATTTTGAAGGGTCCTGAGAAGGGAAGGGTGCCGATGAACTCTGCCATTACGTCAATATCAAGAAGATTCAGCCGTGCCTTTAATCGCTTGCTTGGCAACTTCTTTGAGTCGTTGAAGGGGTCGATGACATGTTCCAGAGGAGGAATGTTGTATTCAGTCAATTTTGCCCTGAAATCCGCGTACACGCGCTTGGGGCTCAGTCCGAACGGGCAGGCAAAAAGGGAACAAACCCCACACTGGCAACAGAGATAAGCAGCCTGGGCAACTGCTGATTTTGCGTCCAGTCCATAATTCAGCGTGCGCATAATCATGTGAGGCTCAATGTCATGGCCCAGATTGTAACGGGGGCACAAAACTGTGCATTCGGTACACTGACAGCACGCTGCCTTTGAAAAGCGTGTGACAGATTGAAAAGAATCTATTTTTTCCCGAACCGCGGGGTTTCCCTCTTCAAGAAACACAATTGCACCTGTTGTTTTGCTTACAGTATCGTCCTGAGTCCGGACGTGCCCCATCATTACACCACCCTCAATCATAACGGTACCCGGCTCCGGCTCTGCTATTTCTGCAAGTCTGGAAAAGGGAGTCCCAATGGAAACAACGGCTACGTAGGGGCGCTTGACACGGCCGACTACAGATACATATCTTTCTGTGACCGGTACTGAGTTTTCGATAGCGTTCCATATCTGGTAAAACGTCAAGACATTATTGACCACTACACCTACATGGATTGGAATCCCGTTCTGTGGAACAATTCGGCCAGTGACATCGTAAACCAGAGACTGTTCGTCTCCGGCCGGGTAATAGTCTCCCATAGCAAAAAGTTCAACACCGCCACCGGCTGCTTCAATAGCTTTTTCGATAACCGGAAACAAGTCATGACGTTTTTCCTTGATAGCAAACACGACGCGTTTTGCACCCAGTTCTTCTTTAGCCAATAGCATACCGCGAATTACGTCATCAATATGATTTTGAATCACGTAATAGTCTGTGTAAAGAAGGGGCTCACATTCCGCTGCGTTGCAGATGAGGGTGTCAGCGCTGGATTGCATTTTTATGTAGGTAGGGAAACCAGCACCGCCGGCACCAACGATCCCGGCATTTCGAACCTTATCTGAAAAACTCATCCGGATTCTCCCGGAATATCTTCAATGACGAAACTGTCCACGATACCGATAATGGCGGAATCCACCGGGCAATCCTTCATTCCGAACGCCATCCGGGCTGAGCTCCCCTGGACAACGAGGACCTGTTCATGGTAGCCGGCGCTTACTGTGTCTACAGCTACAAGGTAGTCGTTTTTGGCGGCGGCCATGTGTTCATCAAGAGGTCGGACAATCAGAAGTTTTCTTCCTTCCAGTTTCGGGTCCTTTCGGGTTGCCACCACGGTTCCGATAATCTTACCAACAAACATATAATTGCCTCACGTTCAAAATCAAATTTCATTATACAGTATAGCGGCATTTCTCGAAACTGAAGAATCTTTCCGGAAAACGAGACTCATTCAGAGCCTGAATTAAGGGCAGAGAAGCCAGTATATGGTAGAAAGCCTAATAAATGTTTGATTCACTGTCTGGTCTTGTTTTCCATCTTTTGTGAAACCAGAGATATTGTTCCGGGTGCTGGCGAATGGCTTCTTCGATTCTGTCCGTGTACATTCTCACAATCTTTTCCACATCCCCTTTTTCGTTCAGTTCCTGGTCTGATTTCAGTTCTTCCAGTTCCATATGGTACATATGATCTTTTTCATCGTAGCAGGCACAGAAAAACAGAATTGACCTTTTCATTTTCACACTGAGTTTTGCGGGCAAATCCACAACGATAGCCTGCTTTCCAAAGAAGTTTACAAAAATTCCCTTCTCCGGGGTAGTGTTCTGATCAGCAAGAAAACCAATGAACTCACGACGTTTCAATGTCGCGAGAAACGGGCGCATGGAGTCCCGATGGTACACGACGTTCATCTTGTATGATGATCTGATCTTATGCATGTATTTATGTACTATATTACTTTTCTGTCGATATGCCAATGCAGTCAGTTTGTGGCCCCATGCTGAAATCCTGGCGCCGGCAAGTTCCCAATTTCCCAAATGGCAGGTAATGAGAATGGCTCCCGTGTCTTTGTATTTTTCCAGTAGGTCTTGCCCCTTATCGACAACCAGGATATTGTCCAGTTTGTCATCACGAAAATAAACGGGAAGGCGAAAAAATTCAAATAAAACTGAACCAATGGATTGAAAACACTTTTTACCGATAGTCTTCTTCCATTGCAAATTCTTGTTTGGGAATGCGATATTCAAGTTTTTCAGGATAATTTTTCTACGGAATCGAATATGCCAGAAGATACTGCCCAGCAATTTCCCTCTTCTGACCGATTTTCTTGATGTTTTCTTTGTGTTTCCCATTAGTAATGCTCATCCTGTCAAGCTTCTACTGACCATATGTATAGTACCATACTGATGATTTGATGATTACGATAAACACCATTCGTCAAAATACGGACTACCGTTACGGGGTCATTAAAAAAAGGGAGTATATACTCCCTTTTTTCTTTTTCCGGCCATTACAGTTTTTCGAAGCGGTGCCTGCAATTCTGCTTACTTGGATGTACCGATGGGCAGTGTGCCTTCCAATCCCTTGTGAGGACGCGGAATAACGTGTACAGATACCAGCTCACCTATACGTCTCGCTGCAGCAGCGCCGGCATCTGTTGCAGCCTTAACGGCAGCAACATCTCCCCGAACCACGATGGTGCAATAACCACCCCCCACCTTTTCATAACTGACCAGGGTGACGTTAGCAGCCTTAACTGCCGCATCACCGGCTTCAATCAGTGCGACCAGCCCTTTTGTTTCAATCATTCCAATGGCATCGCCCATGTGTCATCCTCCCAATTCGTTTAAGATTTCCTGAATCAGGTTTACCAACTCATTTCTGGAAAACCGATAGAGGGTTACCTGTCCGTCTCGACTGCATACGGCGGGATCTCCCGTAGTGATTCCAAGTTTTTCCCGCAATGACATGAGTTTGTCAACCTCATCGCAGGGCAGGGGCTTCGGGGTTCCCAACGTGTTCGCTACAAATGAGATTTTAGCATACTGTTCCACCTGCTCCATAAAAAAATAGGCATTCTCCAGCGTTTTACCCACGGTCATTGCACCGTGATTGGCCAGAAGAAAAGCATCATAGCCCATAAAGCCATCCATAGCATCCGGAAGTTCCAATGTGGATGGTGTTCCGTAGGGAATCAGGGGAACGGCTCCAAGCGTCAGAACGGTTTCAGCGGTGAGGCTCTGATCCAGTCCCATGCCGGAACAGGCAAAACCGGTAGCAGTGGGTGGGTGAGCGTGCACAATTGCCTGAACATCTTCCCGTTCCCGATAGGTTTTCAGATGAAGCGCCGTTTCGGAGGAAGGTACACCGTTTCCGGATAATTTTTCTCCGAGACCATTGATTTCAATTATGTCATCTTCTTTTAGATAGCCTTTACATACCCCCGAGGGAGTTATCAGAATACTGTCTCCATTTCTTTCTGAAATATTTCCTTCATAGCCGGTTACCAGACCTTTTGCGTAAAGACGTCTCCCGATTTCTACAATTTCAGCCCTCTTACTCATTTATTGTTTTCCTTTTTTGAGCAGGTCTCGGAGCAGTATTCTACTCCACCTGAATATTTTCCCGTTCCGGCGGGAAAATAAACGCCGCAGGAAGGACATTGCTGCATCTCACCTTTATTGATTCTTCCCTGTTGTTTGGTTGATGCCTTAGAGTTTTTCGGACCACCATCGGTAGTAAGGGGTTGAAATATCTGTGCAAGAAAGCGTCGCAATTTACTGTAAAAAAAGTAGAAAACTCCAAAAACAATTGCTGTAAAAAATAAGAACCTCATGAATCCAGTTCCTTTAATCGTTGAACAAATCCAATATCCACCAGAATTTCTCTGGTTTTTCCCCCCTGCTGGGCAGGCGGTCCCACAATGCCGTCGTGTTCCATCATATCAATATATCGTGCCGCCTTGTTATATCCAATTGACATTTTCCGCTGAAGATAGGACACGGAGGCATGACCTGTGGCAACAATGAGCTTTACGGCCTGAATATACTCCCGATCGTTGCTGGAAAGTGTGTCACCATCACCGATTTCGAATCCACCTTCATCATCATCGTCCGCTCCATAGGATTTAATCTCATTCATGTATACCGGTTTGCCGTAAGATTTCAGGTAGGAAACCAGTCCGTTGACTTCCTTCTCTGTGACCATGGGAGAATGAATTCGGATCAGATTGGATGTTCCGGGGGGCAGGAATAGCATATCCCCCCGGCCCAACAGCTGTTCTGCCCCAACCTGGTCGAGAACGATGCGGGAGTCAATCATCTGGGCCACCCGGTAACAGATTCGCGAGGTCAGGTTGGATTTGATGACACCGGTAATGATGTCACGGCTCGGGCGTTGAGTCGCCACAATGAGATGAACCCCGACAGCGCGGGCCTTCTGGGCCAGCCTCGCTATGCTTTCTTCCACCTGGGCACGGGCCGTCATAATGAGATCAGCCATTTCGTCAATGACAATAACAATGTAAGGCATTGGTTTGTGCTTTTCATCATCCACGAATTCCGCCTGGACGACTGCGTTGTATTTTGCAAGACTGCGCACCTTGATGTCTTTCAGCAAAAGATAACGTCGTTCCATCTCACCAACAGCCCAGGAAAGGGCTGAGGCGGCCTCCTTCGGGTCGGTGATAACATCGGTGAGAAGGTGAGGGATATGACCGTACACACCAAGTTCAACCATCTTCGGGTCCACCATGATTAATTTAACCATTTCAGGAGTATTTCGGATCAGGAGGGAACAAAGAATGGCATTAAGTCCCACACTTTTGCCCGACCCGGTCTGCCCCGCCACAAGCAGGTGGGGCATCTTATCAAGGGAGGTGACGATAGGCGTTCCCGTGATGGTTTTTCCAAGAACAATCGTAAGGGGAGACGCTGCAGACAAAAATGTGCCTGTTTCCAGTATTTCCTTCAAAACAATTAACCTTCGATTGTCATTTGGGACTTCGATTCCGATAGTCGGTTTCTTTGGTGTTCGGTCGATCCGGATGGACTCTGCGCTTAATGCAATGCTCAAATCCTGAGCAAGGGAAAGCACCTTATTATACTTGATACCTGGATCCATCTTGAATTCGTAAGTCGTTACAATGGGGCCGGGATGAATATTCACTACACGGCCCGTCACCTTGAATTCTTCCAGTTTTTTAACCAGGAGACTTGATTTTCTGGACAGGTCATGTCGGTCAATACTGTTGTCGGGATCTGGATTGGCAAAAATGTCCCGCCAGGGCGGATTATAGGGTTTCCCGGATATTGGGAGCAGGCCGGTGCGGATAGCAATATCCAGCGGATTATTTTTTTCGTCGGTATCCTGAGGAACCGGCTGGCTGATGGGTGGAAGCTCTTTGCTCTTGATTTTCTGGCGGATCTTTTCGCGATGTTTCTTTTCCGAATCCATCTGGCGAATCACTGCTTTCTTCTTTTTCACCATCCTCAATTCCCGGCCGATCTTTTTGAAAACCGCTGAAAAGGACCGGGCTGCATCAAGGAAAGCCTTAGCCACAGCCGCAATAATGACAGAAATACCCAGTCGGGTTGCGAGCATGAAAAATGCGATAAGAAGAAAGAGCAACAGAATCAATGTGCCCCATGTGTTGAGTGCAGGGAGCATCCAACCTTTGATATTGTTACCAATAATTCCGCCTGCGCTCACGTAGTCCAGCGGTGCCACCGATGCGATCAGAACAAAATCAGAAAGAACTACGGCAAACAGTACAGCAATTACCAAAGTTTCCAGCAGAAAAAACGGTAGCTGCAGCAAAATGGGGCCAAAGCTCTTCTTCTGCAGAAGAACCATGGCTGTGATTAGAAAGAATACGGGGAAAAGATAAGAAGCGTAACCAAAAAGCTGCAGCAGGATGGCCGAAAGCTGAGCCCCGAAATTGCCCATCAGATTCGTAGAACGAATCCGTGAGACCGTGATACTGTTGAGAAAAGTCGGGTCTTTGGGGCTGAACGAAATCAATGCAAGAAAAATAATAACACCCACGCATACAAATGCCAGACCCGTAAACTCGACTGCCAGTGTTTCAGATTGTTTCCCATTTTTTCGTTTAACTACCATTTCAAATATAGTTTACCAGAAGAGACAACGGGGGGGAAGAAGACAAGTTTAAATCTAAGTTTAAGTTTTGAGTCTAAGTAAAGAAGGAGAAGCCTCCGGGGTTTGCTTTCCCCACTCAACTTCAACTTGATCTCAACCCGTCCATGTCTTAACTCCTTGAAGGTTTGACACACTTTGCAAATACAACTAAATTCTCATTTGTTTCCAATGACCAGAATATAACGGAGAAACTCGAGTCTAAATTCAGGAGTGAGTTGTGGATTTGAAAAGGACAAGCTGTGTATTATCTAAAGATAAGCGCGGTTCAGGCTTAGCCTTGACCTTGTCCCGGCTCATCTTCTTTTTTCTTGCAACAAGAGTCCCTTTCAGGTAGACTCTATTTACATGAAGGTAAAAGCAATCATACCCGCGCGATATGAGTCCTCAAGGCTTGCAGGAAAGCCGCTGTTAAAAATTAAGGATAAGACTATCATCCAGATGGTATATGAACGGACAATGTCTTCTTCCCTATTGGATGATGTTGTTGTTGCTACTGACGATCAGCGAATTTTTGACCACGTTCTTTCATTTGGAGGTCAAGCGGTGATGACGTCACGGAAACACCAGTCCGGTACGGATCGGATTGCGGAGGTAGCAAGGAGCCTGGACGTGGATGTGGTTGTAAATGTACAGGGTGATGAGCCGCTGATCACAAACAAGGTAATTGACGCTCTTATAAGGCCTTTTCGGGAGGATCCTGAATTGAAGATGTCCACGGTAATGGCCAGGATTGCGGATAAGCGGGAGCTTTTTAACCCGAATGTGGTAAAAGTAGTCTGTGACAGAAGGGGAAACGCGGTCTATTTTTCCCGAAGCCCGATTCCTTTTCGAAAGAGTCCGAACATGGCCATTGAGTTTGATGTGAAGAATGAGGAAATGGGCCACTGGTTTAAGCATGTGGGGATTTATGGCTATAGACGGTCTTTTCTACTTGATTTTGCCCGAATGGAAAAGGGAGCTCTTGAAAACATTGAGGGGTTGGAACAATTAAGGGCTCTGGAACACGGAATTCGGATTCATGTTGAGAAGACTGATTATTCCGGCATTGGTATTGACACAAATGAAGATTATCTTCAGCTGAAAGCTTTATTGGGAGATGTCGAATGACAAAGTTTATTTTTGTGACGGGAGGTGTGGTTTCGTCACTTGGAAAGGGAATCGCCGCGGCATCCATTGGAGCACTTCTGGAGGACCGCGGCTATACAGTAACGCTCCAGAAGTTCGACCCGTATCTGAATGTGGACCCCGGAACAATGAGCCCGTTTCAACACGGTGAGGTTTATGTTGCCGATGATGGCACGGAAACAGATCTGGATCTTGGCCATTATGAGCGATTTACATCTTCACATTCTACTCAATTTCATAACCAGACTGCCGGAAAAATCTATAATGCTGTGCTTACAAAAGAAAGGCGGGGAGATTACCTGGGAAAGACTGTGCAGGTGATTCCCCACGTTACGGATGAAATCAAGCACAGTATCAAACGGATCTCAGAGGATGTGGATGTACTGATAGCCGAGATAGGCGGTACCGTCGGCGATATTGAATCATTGCCGTTTCTGGAGGCTATCCGACAGTTTGGCTTGGAACATCCCAGGGATGAGGTCCTGTACATCCATCTGACGTATGTGCCCTACATTAAAGCTGCAGGTGAATTGAAGAGCAAACCAACCCAGCATAGTGTGAAGCAGTTGCGGGAAATCGGGATTCAACCGGACATTATACTCTGCCGAACGGAACGGGAATTGCCCGAAAGTATCAAGGACAAAATTGCCCTTTTCTGCAATGTTCGAAAGGAGGCGGTGTTTGAGGCCCGTGACGTGTCAAATATCTATTTTGTGCCCATTATGTTTGAACAGCAGGGCCTGGATAACGCGATTTGTCGGCATCTGTCACTACGCAAACAAGGCAGAGGACTGAAGAAGTGGAAAGAGTTGCGGACAAAAATCGAAAATCCCTCTGATGGAGTAGAAATCGGGATTGTGGGCAAGTATGTGGATTATGCCGATTCATACAAGTCATTGAATGAGGCGCTGGCCCATGCCGGTTTTGCCAATGGTCTGGACGTAAAGTTGAAGTGGTTTGATTCTTCCATGTTTGAAAAGGATGAGTCCAGTCTTACTCTCTTGAAGGAAGTTGATGGCGTCCTGATTCCGGGCGGTTTCGGGGGACGTGGAATTGAGGGTATGCTACTGGCAATTGAATATGTACGAATAAACAAGATCCCATTTTTTGGCATTTGTCTCGGTATGCAGCTGGCAACTGTGGAATTTGCGAGAAATGTTGCAAAACTGGTGGACGCAAATTCCACAGAATTTGATGAGAATCCACCACACCGCATCATCTATAAGTTAAGAGAGTTGTTGGATATAGAAGAAATGGGGGGGAATATGCGCCTTGGTACGTACGCCTGTACCATTCAGAGCAAGGATTCTTTTGCGTTTAGGGCGTATAGGGAAAAGGAAATTCAGGAACGCCACCGCCATCGATATGAGTTTAACATGGCATTTCGAGAACGACTGGAGGAAGCCGGACTCAAATTCACCGGTATCTCGCCGGATGGAAAGTTTATCGAGATCGTGGAGCTGGATGACCATCCCTGGTACCTGGGCTGTCAATTTCATCCTGAATTTAAGTCCAAGCCCTTGAAGCCCCAGCCCCTGTTCGTGGATTTTATCAAGGCATCCCACAAGCGACGAGGAGAAAAGACAAAATGAGTGACGACACCCAGAAACTTTTCAACCGTATTTCTTCTGGAGAAAACAGCTTTTTTCTGGTTTCAGGTCCATGTGTAATTGAAACCGAAGAGATTGTTTTCGGCATTGCTTCCCGCCTCAAGAGTATCGCGGATGTTCTTGAGATTCCGTTTGTCTTTAAAGCATCTTTTGATAAGGCAAATCGCTCATCCATTGACAGTTACAGGGGACCGGGACTGGGCAAAGGGCTGGATATTCTGCGCCGCGTGAAGGAGGAACTGCAGATTCCAATCCTGACGGATTTTCATCTTGCATCCCAGGCGGAAATGGTTGCCGGGGTCGCGGACATCCTTCAGATCCCAGCTTTCCTGTGCCGCCAGACAGATATGTTGGTAGCTGCCGGTGAAACAGGAAGAATCGTAAATGTGAAGAAGGGACAGTTTCTCGCACCCTGGGACATGAAGAATGCTGTTCAGAAGATAGAATCTACAGGCAATAAGAAAATCATACTGACGGAAAGAGGCAGCTCATTCGGCTACAATAATCTCGTAGTGGATTTCAAGTCTTTTCCGGTAATGTCCTCTTTTGGATATCCGGTAATGTTTGATGCAACTCATTCAGTGCAATTGCCTGGTGGCCTGGGGAATACTACTGGAGGACAGCGGGAATTTATTCCCGCGCTGGCAAAAGCTGCAGCGGGCCTTGGCGTATCGGGTTTCTTTTTTGAAGTGCACGAACATCCGGAGGAAGCCTTGTCCGACGGTCCGAATCTTTATCCATTGGATCAGTTTTCCAACCTTCTTCGAAAGTTACTGAATATCTGGAGGGCAGGAGCCGATGTCGAGATTGATTGAGATTGCACGTGAGGTGTTGGAACTTGAAGCAAAAGCGGTAGCGGATCAAATTTCTTGTCTCGGAAAGGATTTCGAACGAGCAATTGAGATTCTGAAAAGCACACAGGGCCGTGTGATTGTTACGGGAATGGGCAAATCAGGACTAATTTGCCGCAAAATAGCAGCGACAATGGCATCTACCGGTACACCATCCTTTTTTGTACATCCTGCTGAAGCAATTCATGGTGACTTGGGCATGATTGTAGAGGGAGATTCCGTAATTGCCGTTTCCAATTCGGGAGAAACCGATGAGATTGTTCGCCTGATAGAGTTTATCCGCCGGATTGGAGTTCCCATTGTGGCAATAACGGCAAACCGTCACTCCAGTCTGGGAACTCACAGCGATGTCACGTTGGAATTAAAAATCAAGAAGGAGGCATGCCCCCTTGGGCTGGCGCCGACATCTTCCACAACGGCCACCTTGGCCATGGGGGATGCTATTGCGATGGTACTTCTTGAGTTGAAAGAGTTTACTCCGGAAGACTTTGCTGCACGTCATCCAGGAGGAAAACTGGGTAGGAAGCTTCTATTGGTAGAAGCGTTGATGCACAAGGGAGATGAACTTCCTATTGTGTTACCGGACGATCCGATGCGGGATGTGATTTATGTAATGTCGAGCAAGCGTTTGGGAATTGCACTGGTTGTGCACGAAGGAAAACTTCTCGGTGTCATTTCGGATGGAGACTTGAGGCGCCTTCTTGAAAAAAGAGGACCTGCTTTGTTGGATCAATCAGCCAGTCTTTGCATGGTTCAAAATCCCAAGTGCATAACCCCTGGGAAACTGGGAGTGGAGGCGCTTCATTCAATGGAAAAGCACCGCATTACGTCCCTTGCGGTGGTAAACGGAGAGGATGAACTCCTTGGTCTGATTCATCTGCATGATTTATGGAAAACAGAACTCTTTTAAAGGCTGAAAAGGTGTCGCTCCTTGTCTCAGATGTGGACGGCATATTGACAGATGGAAAATTGTACTACGGACCGGGGATGCAGGGCCACATGAAGGCTTTCCACGTCCGGGACGGTCTGGCCGTTAAGATGGCTCAGGCTGCCGGAATCCGAGTTGCCTTTATTTCTGCCAAGGAATCCAGTGTTCTTCGTCGCCGGGCTGATGAACTTGGAGTCGATTTCTGCTCTGATGGCGTATTGGATAAAATAGCCCGGGCAAGGGAAATCTGTGATACATTGCATGTGTCCTGGGACGAAACTGCCGCCATAGGCGATGATCTTGTGGATATGCCGATACTTCGGCAGGCAGGTTTTTCCGCGACGGTACCGGAGGCGCCCGAGGACATTCGGGCGATTGTAGACCTTGTCACCACTCATCCCGGTGGAAAGGGCGCATTCAGGGAACTGGTAGAGTTCCTTGTCCGTGCAGGTGGGAAATGGGAGGAAGTGTTGACCTATTTTGGAGGAATGCATGAAATACGTTAAGACGGCATTTTGGACAGTTCTGTTTGTTGTATTATTTGTGTTATTTACTCTCAATGTTTACCAGAGTGTTGATTTTAGATATTTTTATGGTGATCAGGACATTTTTAAGGAAGTTCCACTTTTTGTGATGATATTCTTTTCAATGGCAGTGGGATTCCTTCTGGGTTTGCTGTTCATTCTCGGAGAGATGATGCAATTGAAAAAGGCCTCCCGGGTCAAGGATGCTGAACTGGCAACGCTGAAAAAGGAACTGGACACCCATCGCAATGTTGCCGTAAAAGAGTTTATTGATTCAGAATCCAACGGGGGAAACGGAGCTTCCTGAAATGCCCATTGTAATAATATTTGCTGTTGTTCTCACCGGGATATTGATTGGTTTGTTGTTACGTGGAAAGACCAAGGACCAGACAGACAATCATGATTCTGCCAGTTTCTATATGAAGGCTGTTCGATTGATTGACTTACTGCAATCAGGGGAGCGGGCTGGTGTTGAAAACCTCCTGGCATCCATTATGGAAGAGGATTCTGAAAAAAAAGAAATTTACATTATTTTCGGGAACGTTCTCCGGGAAAAAGGCTACATCGCAGAGGCTATCAAGGTCCATAAGTCTGTGTTGCATCGCCCCGGTCTTCCGGACAAATTTAAAGGATGGGCTTTGGGCTCTCTGGCAGAAGACTTTCGACTGGCCGGTATGCTGGAGAGGGCGGTTCGAACCTACCGCGACGCATTCAATTTGAATCCGGGAGATACCGGGTTGCTGAAGAGGTATGCTCATCTTTGTAAGCAGATTGGTGACTACGAGAAATTACTTAGTCTGATGGACGTGATGGCGAAAATTAAGGCCCCCAATGATGACAATTATCGGATGCAAATCGCTTTCATTTACAACGAATTGGGTGAACAGGCGCTGAAAGAAGGGGAATTTGTAAAATCGGAAACAAATTTTAGAAAAGCGTTAAAATTGAATGCGAAAGTATATCCCGCTTACCTGAATCTGGCTAAACTTGTGATTAAGAGGGGAGAAAAAATCAATGTGGCTCAGAAACACCTGGAAGAATTGTTCCGACAGGTTCCAGATAAGGCGTATCTGGGCATGGAACTGTATCTTCAGATCTCGCCGCAGGAATTTGAAGAGTTGTGTCACTCACTGTTGAATCGAAACGCAGAAGATTGGCGAACCCGTCTGCATCTTTCCCGCTATTATGTCCAGCAGGATCGACCGGACTCGGCCTTCCCTGAGCTGATTGAAGCAATGAAGAGTATGCCCCACGTGCTTTTGATTCATCAGGAAATATGGAAGTTTCTTATGCTATATCCTGAACGGCGGGATGATCTGAAAGAGTATGCAATTCAGACAGATAAAATCATGGTATTCAACGCACCGTTCATGTGTGTTGAATGTCGTTATAAATCATCTGAATTTCTATGGAAATGCCCATCCTGTTTTGGATGGAATACATTTGTAGAATCAAAAATTTAAAACATGTTTCTGGAGGAAATATAATGGAAAAGAGGCGCGCAGTTGTCACGGCTACAGGCAGTTACTTCCCACCAAAGATTGTTCCCAACAGTTTCTTCGAAGGTTATCTGGATACTAACGACGAATGGATCAGGACCCGGACTGGAATCAGTGAACGTCACTATGTAGAAAAAGGAGTCGCGTCATCCGACCTGGCAGTGGAGGCTTGCAAACGGCTGCTAAAGAAACGTGGAATCGGACCGGAAGAAATCGATGGCATCGTTTTTGGTACAGTTACTCCGGATATGATGTACCCCTCCAGTGCTTGCCTGTTACAGGATAAACTGGGTGCCACAAACGCTTATGGATTTGATCTGTCAGCAGGCTGCTGTGGCTTCGTTTTTTCCTATACCACAGGGGCAATGATGGTTGAGAGTGGCCGGTATGACAAGGTGCTGGTGGTGGGTGCCGACGTCTGTACGACTTTTCTTGATATGAATGACCGCAATACATGCATTCTCTTTGGTGATGGTGCCGGTGCTGTGCTTCTTGAACCCTCCGGAAAGGATGAAGGTATGCTGGATACAATTCAGCATGTGGACGGCAGTGGCGGAAAGTTCCTGTATATGGCAGGGGGAGGGTCATTGAACCCGACTTCCGCCGAAACAGTTGAGCAAAATCTCCATACCGTTCATCAGGAAGGTCGAGAAGTGTTCAAACATGCGATAATGAAAATGGCAGATGTTGCTGTTGAAGTTGTAGAGAAGAATGGTTTTTCTCTTGAAGATGTAGATCTTTTTGTCCCCCATCAGGCCAATATCAGAATCATTGAATCCGTAGCTAAGAGAATGAAACTTCCAAAGGAAAAAGTGATAATCAACATAGATAAGTTCGGAAATACGACGGCCGCGACCATTCCCTCCTGCCTGGATCAGGCCGTTGAGACGGGGCGACTCAAGAAGGGAGACCTGGTTGTAATCGCTTCTTTTGGAGCGGGATTTACATGGGGAAGCGCACTCATCCGCTGGTAAATGCAGCCTGTGCGCGTTTTTGACAATATAGAAACAGGAGATTGAAACGGGAAAAATACGCGTTTCCGGCGGTGAGTTCAGGGGTCGATGGCTTCGAGTACCAACCGGATTGGAAATCAGGCCCACAACAGACAAGCTCAGACAGGCTGTCTTCAATATCCTCCAGGGGGAGATTCAGGGAGCATTGTTTCTTGATCTGTGCTGCGGAACTGGAATCATGGGAATTGAGGCATTGAGTCGGGGTGCGGATAGGGTTTTGTTTGTTGACAAAAGCCGCGAATCCCGTCAGCTGTTGACCCAAAATATGGAATCACTTCAAGTTTCGGGCACGCGTTTTGTGGAAAAGGACGTTCTTCGCTTTCTTGCCACCTTCAACGAGTCGCCGGAATCCGGTCGTTTGGTCATGTATTTCGATCCACCGTACAAAGACAAAAGGCTCTATCGTCAGGTTGTCTCCAGTATTGACAGGATGAATCCGGACAGTCTGATTCTTTTCATTGAACATAAAGTTCCGCTGGATATAGAGGATCCGGTCCATTTGCGGTTATGGAAGCAGAAACAATATGGGAGC
>Ga0210044_10006343_pt1 | contig 15642 bp, 19 predicted proteins | sample CryGey13umfilter_2_FD_183959 | JGI IMG/M metagenome (GOLD analysis project Ga0210044, IMG submission 183959) | Groundwater microbial communities from aquifer in Utah, USA - Crystal Geyser 4/9/14 3 um filter (SPAdes) (version 2) | ecosystem: Environmental > Aquatic > Deep subsurface >...
ACTAGTCAGCCTCTTAGCAATAGGTTGATTCAAGTTAGGGGTGACGATAAGCCCGGTGTATGGTCATTCTTGGAAAAAGATCTACCTAAGCAAAGTAATGGTAAAATTGACGTTGCAAAACTAAATAGTATAATGAATCGTCCTAATGCAGCCTCAATTGAGATGAGAGTCTATAACCAGCAACCTGGAGACACTTTCATAGTCGGACGAGTTAATGGAGGTAGTAATCAAAATGTGCTACAGTTTGGATTGAAAGGGTTTGATGGTTTGGGTAAAACTGCACAAGACTTAAGATTCTCAGTAGACACACAATTAACCTCTCTACTACAATGATTACAGGCATTAATTATAATTTAACACGTAGTATTTTTAGTTTTGTTAATAAGCAAGGTAAGAGAATTAATTATGTGCCAAGTAGGGGATACGATAAAGTATATGCTTTTAAAGTGATTGATGATGAGATTATTTGTGTGCTTTTACCAAGTGACAAGCAGTCGAATGAATTGCGCCGCCGCAATGTAGTTAAAATCGATGATAGCGGCAATCAGATTTGGCGAGTTTCTGATTCCGCAATATGGTCGGGGTCACCAAGTAAAACTAGATTCGGCAGATTTAGCGGCAGCGAATTAGGCATTAAAAATTGGGGAAAAGGAAGAGAGAGAAGCTCATTTGGCGGATTTGAGATAGATGGGAAGACAGGAAGATTAGCTCTGGTATCTAGCGGAGATTTTGTTTCATATGTTGATATAGATACAGGACAGCTTGAATTTTGGTATTTAGAATGGCCTACTCCAGAATAACCCAATGAGTATGATGAATGACATAACTTGTGATAGTGGTAAAGTACAGTTTAAGGTACTACAACCAACAATAACTATCCCCAAAATCGTAGTCGCCTTTAAGCAGCTGGAATCAGAAGATACAATTATCTGCCTAATTAAGGATAAACACCAAATCATTCAACTTGATCATTTAGAAGATATCCCTGCCCAAAACATCATTAAGTTTAATGATAAAGGGGAGCAAGTTTGGAAAGCACAAAGCTTAGGAGATGTTTACGGCATCACATACCAGGCCCGCCGTTTTGTCGACATGCTGTGGGAGGGAGACGACACAATCTTGGTAGATAACGAAGGGCAGAGGTATTTGCTTAATGAGGATGATGGTAGTTTTGTGAAGGAGGAGCTATAGAACCAGCTTATCGTCAATTAACATAATTAAACAAGCAAACACTACCTGTCAGTCCGGAGTAGTTGCTTGTTTAGTAGGCTTCTACTAGAATTAACCTTGTAAATTACTCCATTAATGATGAAAATTATTAGTAAGTTATCAGCAAAAGCATATGGCGTATAGATTTATCTGATTCGGACCGTAATATTGAAAAATTAACAGGTGTATCACCTACAGATTTTGATCCTTATACATATTAATAACCCCCAACCCCATGAACACCCCCATCATCCCTCCAACGCCTCCAACCGGCGACACCTACAGCTACAAAGGCTGGCTAAATTCCGATAGTTTTCTGAAGCGCAGTTTTGCCATTTTAGGGTATGAGTCTGTGGCCCGATTAATCCTTATTGCAGGCGGAATCGCAATTGCGCTTGTGTTTGCTATTGTGGCATGGGGATCGGGCGCTTTTTTTAACTAATCCCCGGGTCCTTAAAATACTCCGGCACCACCGGCCACTCGGCCGGTTTTTCTGCTTTCTGAATTTGGCCCCAAGCCTGGTCTAGTGGGAGCCAGTCGGCTGCGGCTAAAGCGGTGAGCGTGTGTTCCGTGGCCTGCCAAATTTTATCTAAACGGTCTGTAAAATCGGTGGCTATGGTTAAGGTGTCGTTTTGGTGATGATTAATAAAGTCGGCTAAAGGCATTTGTTCTACATATTCGCCATCTTTAAAAACGTGCACCTGTTGGCCGCCGGATTTTAGGAGGCAAAAGTTAGGAGCTGGCGCGGGGAGGCGAGCGGTAATATAGTCGGCGGTATTTAGGACTTTTAAGTCGATATTAAGCTCTTGGGCCAGAGTGTTGGCGGCGGCAATGCCCAAGCGCAATGAGGTGAAGGAGCCGGGGCCCTGAAGTACGTGAACTTCGTCCAGGTCTTGCAGGGTGGTATCTGTTTTTTTAAGCAGTTGCTCAATGTTGGGGAGGATGTGGTCGAGATCGCTGGCTTGTTCTTGCCAGGTTTTGGCGTGCCATTTGTTGTTTGCCAAGAGAGCAATTTCTTTGAACTCGGTGGCGGTGTTAATTAGGAGTTTGCTCATGATAACTTTTTTTGTGCTAGCTTGTTGGCTTCCTCGGCCATTTCGATGAAGGAGAGACGTATTTTTTTGAGGGTATCGGCATCTATTTCGGTGCGTCGTGCTAGCATTGCCATGAGGTTCCACAGGCCGTGCTCCCACATGGTATCGGTACTGTTGGTGCGGTCAATAAAGGCTTGTAGATCGGCTTTTAGCGTGGCATCGGTTGATTGATTATGGGGGCTTGCCGATTCACCTTCCCAGGGGATTTGTGTTAGTCCGGTCATAAGTCGAAATTAAATGGTTTAGCGTTGTTCAATCGTTACGCCTTTGTAAAAGTATTTTATGATTTCTTGATAACCAAAACCGGCTGCCGCCATTCCAGAGCCACCACAACCGGATAAACCGACACCATGGCCGGCGGCTGTATCGGCACTGGCATTGGCACAGTATGTATCGGGGACGGAAACTAGGAAGGGGGTGTTGGTCCAGCCCCAAACTTCTTGGCCGCTGCGGGTGCGTCCGTCACTGCGGCTAAAGTAGGGCGTGATCACAATTTGCCCATTATAAACCACAACTTGGCTGATAACGTCGGCCATGTAAATTGAGACATTTGGTGAACGTTGTTCGAAGCCGTAGCCTAGGTATTTTTGGCTGCGGTCGGGGCTGTCATCTAGGTCGTAGGGTTTGTCTTTAAATTTGTTGCGGGCAGGATCCAAATAATAGACCGAATAGGTACGCGCTAAAATCATTAATGTTTTGATCATTTCTGGATCGCTGCCGTTGGAAACTTCGGCAATGCCACGGAGGTAGTGGGCCACTGGTAGTTCGTTAATGGTAATTAGTTTGCCGCCATCAATCCTAAATTCGGCGCCACCTCTAAATTGATTATCGTTTAAGGCTAAATTCCAGCCCGGTCTGTGTTCGTAGCCTTTTAATTGGAAAACACCAACTTCGGCATCTACCGGAATTATACGAACAACACGCCCTTGGTAGCTTGAATTATTAACAGTTACGGTAACCGTACCATTGGCTTCTTTAACGCTAACTGCATCAAAAGCTCGAACACGTCTCTTTAGTTTGTTGTCTACAATCAATTTATAATTACTATTAAGTCCTACATCCGTTGCCACTTTATCAAAATAGCTGAGATTGATTCGTATAGTTTTACTGTCGACACCACTAGCGGGAATTGGCGCTTTTATACTGGCATAGTTGCGACGAGTCACTTTCCCCAATTCGCTACCACCTGCATTAATGCTTTGCGCTACAAACGGTACTTCGGTAATTGTGTTTTTGAGGTGGATGGTTAGAGGAGTGCCAACGCCCCAGCCAAAGCCATCAATTACCGGGCGTAAGACTTCGGTGCGGTCTGTACGAATGGCGGGAGCTTTAATGGTGAGGTTAAATTTCACCGATGCACCGGGAGCTACAGCTTGCGGAGCCTGCCAAATGCGGCCTTTACCTATGTTCTCCTGAATAAACATAGAATTAACGTCACGCGGGACATCCATACCAAGTTTTAGGGTGGTGTCTGGCGTACTGTTCCATGCAAAGTTGCCAGTGTTTTTAAGTTCGACACTTAGCATTTTGGTTTCACCCGGTTCTAAATCTAAATTTTGTGTTGTGGCTGAATTAAACTGAAAATTTAAGTCACCTTTTTTGACATAAATCGGCACAAAAATCAGATTATTATTTTTGATTTTCTGATTAACGACTGGGGTGAGATACAGATAGGCAAAACCACCTTTATTGGTACCTGTTACCGTTAGTCTAAATGTTGCTGTTTCGTTGGGGGCAATGTCATGGGTTTCTACCAGCGATGTCACTTTGTATGAGGGGCTTGCCGGTGGAAATTTAATTGCATTGGCCACCTCGGCCATATTGAAAAAGCCTAGATAAACATCGTCACGCTTCCAAGTTTCTGTTGAAATATTTTTAACTGCAATGTCAATTGTTTTGGTTTCTTGCGGATCTAGCTCCGTTAGTTCCCGAAGGGGATTTAAGTCTAGTGCCGGCATATCACCCGGTACAAAATTAGACATACTGCGAGCCACTAACGACTTTACGGCCGGTAAGCTTCTGTATAAAAATTCGCCGGGGCAGGCGGTGGAATCAGAATCGCGATGGCCACCAATTACCGGATAGACCTTGTTATTAAATGTGTCTGTAGCCAGCGGGCTTAAGTTATATAATTCCGCTTTAGCCGTTAAGATCCGGGATAATGCCTCTAATACTTCTTGAGAAGGCGCTGCTACTTGGTAATTACCCATTACAGATATGCCGATTGAACTTTGATTAACCGGGATGGAATGACCACCAATAACCTTTTCGCCACCTTTGCGCCCCTCATAAATTCGCCCTTCGGGATCAACAATATAGTTGTAGCCAATATCACCCCAGCCACGTTTAATGGCATGGTAATATTGAATGTTGCGTAGGGCTTGCTTAGGGTCACTTCCGGCAGAAGAAACAGTGTGATGCACTACTAAAAAACGGATGGTTTTGGCATATTCATAAGGCCATTTAAGATCATGACCATTTTCGTTTGTAACTATACTTTCAATATCCGGGTCTGTGGGGCTGACATTCTCATCTTTGTCCGCATCCGGATTTGCGGTTGCTGTTGTATCTACGTTTAAGTTACCGCCATTAACACGGGTAAAATAATTATAATCATCTACTGCACCCCATTGTTCACGGGTTATTAGTGGTACAAAGCCACTAACATCGGAGCTGGCGACGTAATTTGCGCTTCCGGCAATTTGGGCAGTTGGCCCGTTTGGTGCTTTAACATTAATAAAAGTAAATTTTAGACCGTTAAGTTCGGCATCCTTATTATCAAGCACTACCTTATATTGATACGCTTGTGATGGGGCAATGTTAACAATAGCATCCAGCGTTTTAGGTAGTTCTGCCAAATGATCAATATCCGCCTCAATCGACATCCACTTAGACCACTCTTTTTTAGCTGTTGCTTGTGAACGTAAGTATATATGGGAATTTGTGGCAGGGGAGTTCCATTCGGCAATTATACCGGTGAATACACCTTTAGTTTGATAAATCGGGCTCTGATAATTGAGCGTTTGTTGACCGGCCGGTACTTTAAAGTTACCAATAATTGGCTGTGCTGCCAAAACAGCCTGACTTCCCATAAGAAAAGCCAGGCCGATTGATAAACTAATAGCGATCTTTTTGAAAAATTTAGATTTCATTTAGTTTAGCGATTAAAGCGTCCTTAGATTGGAATCCTGACATACGAGCAATTTCTGCACCATCTCTAAAGATAATAATGGTAGGAATAGAAGTGATTGCAAAAGTTTGTGATGTTTCACCACTGGCATCTACATCGACTTTTGTGAAGGTGATTTTACCGGCATAGTCTGCTTCAATATCTTCTAATACCGGTGATAACATTTTACAAGGGCCACACCATTCAGCAAAAAAGTCTACTAAAACGGTCCCTGAACTTATTGAGTCAGCAAAATTGCTGTCTGTAAGAACTTGCATAATACTTTGATTAAATTACAAAAACATAATACGGAAAAATCCGACAAATTTCTATCACATTTTTACCTGGATTGTTTCGCAAACTTTATATATTTGCCACAATTGGCACAATCTACACGAATTGGACCACCGCCAGATTTTCGACTCAGTACACCTTCCGTTTGACTATTACACTGTTTGCATTCAAATTGTACTTCATCGATTAAACAGCGTAGCTCATTGTTCTCCGCAAGTCCGATACGCATTTGTTGCGGTTTTGGCACAGCTTTTGGCGCCGATCCCGTAGCCTTTTCGGCCGCAGTTTGGGCGAGTGTGTTCACAATTTCGTTTTCTTTGTGACCGGCATGACCTTTTACCCATTGCCAAACAGGCTTCCAGCCTTTTGCTCTTAGTGTTGCCACTTGTTGGTCTAATTCCGCCCATAAATCCGTATTACTTTTTTTCTTCCATCCTAAATTTAACGTACTAATTAAAAGACGCGAATCGGAATAAAGTTTGAATTCACCAGATTTCGCCAACTTATCCACCTTTTTTAAAGCTTCTATCATCGCCTGCATTTCCATGCGGTTATTAGTGGTTGTGGAACTTGGTCCGCTGTCCTGCCACTGTTCTTTGCCGTTTACAATTAAATAGCCCCAGCCACCCGGCCCCGGGTTTCCTAAGCAACTCCCATCTGTATATATTTTAAAATTATTCATCGTCAGGTAGAATACTAAAGTAATTGAGCTCTGTCTATGTTGATCCCCATCGCCATTCCCATTAAGCCGCAGATTGCCAGCGAAGGTATCCGGCTAACCCAAAAAGTTGCCGAACATGGCGGCGATTTTTGTGAATTATGGTGCGATCAATTAAAACTGGAAGACGCCATTACCATTGCCAAAGCCAGCGACGTCCCCCTAATCATCAATTTAAAAGACGAAACCGAGCAAGGCACATTTAAAGGGTCGATCAGCGAAAAACTAAATTATTTAGCCCGCCTGTCCGAGCTACCGCAAGTAAGCTACGTCGATATCCGTTTCGACCTTTTAGACGACGCCTTTTTAAGTGCCATCAAAAAACCGATTATTGCCTCCTATCACGATTTTGAACGCACCAAACCGCTCCCCGAACTGCTGGACATCGTCGACAAAATGGCCCTCACCAAGCCAGCAATTATCAAACTTTCCACAACCATCCAGTACGAAATCGATTTAATCAATCTGTTCCAACTACAACTACGCACCGCCAACTGGCGCAAGCGCCGCATTGTAATTGGCATGGGTGACAAAGGCGTCGCCACCCGCGTCATGTCGCCACTTTTTGAGCACGCCCTCACTTTTGCCTCCCTAGATTCCACAACAACCACCGCCCCCGGACAGTTAACGGTGTCGGAGCTTAGGAGGGAGTGGGAGACGTTGCGGTTTGGGTAGGGTTAGTCTAAATTATAAATTTCTTTCCGATCTTTGATTCTCAATATAAGCAAAATTGTTATTTCTCCATTTGTATCAACATCAAATAGGGCACGATAGCTACCAATCCTAAATCGAAATTGACCATATTGATTATGTTTGAGCTTTTTGGCATGAGCTAGTGGCTCCGCTTGATTTGCAAAAAAATACAATTTATCCGTAATCCGCTTAGCTATATGCTTTTCTAAGTCTTTAAGATCTTTTAAGGCTTTGCTTGTGTATATCAGATTGTGTTTCATAATCCCAATTCAGCCAAAACTTCTTCATGACTATATACATTCCCTTTTTTTACGTCGACTCGTGCTTCCAAAATATCCTTTTCTAAATTTTCTAAAATAAACTCTTTTTCATTAATAGGGTTAATTTCCATAACCGGTTTGGAGTGATACATAACAATAAAGCGTATGTTTTTTGCCCGGGCTTCTTTCCATATTTGTGTGATGTTTTGGCGAAACTCTTTGATGCCGATTAATTTCGTAGTCATACTTTTGTAATTAGTTACACTTAAAGTGTACACTTATTCGTAAGCGAAAACAACTTGTTTTATCCGAAAACATTGACTTTTCCCCCTCCGGCAGCCAAAATGCCAGCGCTTATTAATAACGAGAACTCATGCCATTGCAAATTGGAATTGTCGGTCTGCCCAATGTTGGGAAATCGACTTTGTTTAATGCTCTTACTAAAACAAAAGGTGCCGAAGCCGCCAACTACCCGTTTTGTACAATTAATCCCAACGTTGGTGTTGTCGAAGTGCCGGACACCCGCATGGAAAAATTAGCCGAAATTGTGATCCCACAACGTGTTTTGCCAACTATTATTGAGTTTGTTGATATTGCCGGACTGGTTAAAGGCGCATCCGGTGGTGAAGGTTTGGGTAATCAATTTTTAGCCAACATCCGCCAATGTGACGCCATCGCCCAAGTAGTTCGTATTTTTGATGATGAAAACGTCACCCACGTCCACGGCAACGTCGACCCCATGTTTGACCGCGAAGTAATTGAGTTAGAGCTAATTTTAGCCGACATGCAAACCGTAGAAAATCGACTTAACAAAGCCAAATCAACCGCCAGAGCCGGCAAAAAAGAAGATGTAGCCTACGCCGCCCTCGTCCAAAAAGTTTATGACCATCTGGCCGACAACAAATTAGCGATCGAAATGGATTTATCCGCAGACGAACGCCTCCAAATCCGCGACCTGCACCTGCTCACCAACAAGCCCTTTATTTACGTCGCCAATGTTGACGAAGACCGCGTTGCCGCAATGACCCCCGAGGATGTGCGCAAACAGCTAAATGTCCCCCCCGAAACCCCAGTAATTGTCGTTTCCGCCAAAATTGAATCAGAACTAATGGAACTAGACGAAGAAGAGGCAAAAGCCTTTTTAGACGATATCGGTCTAGAAGAAAGCGGTTTAAACCAGCTAATTCGTGCCGCCTACCAAGCCTTGGATTTAGAAACATACTTTACCGCCGGCGTTTTAGAAGTGCGCGCCTGGACCATTAAAAAGGGAACCAAAGCCCCCCAAGCCGCCGGTGTTATCCACACCGACTTTGAAAAAGGCTTCATTAAAGCCGAAGTCATCAGCTACGAAGATTTTATTGCCTGCGCCGGCGAAGCCGGAGCCAAAGAAAAAGGCAAACTCCGCCTAGAAGGCAAAGAATACGTTGTTAACGACGGTGATGTTATGCACTTTAAGTTCGCTAATTAAACAACCCCCATCTCATGACCAAGTCACAACTATCTAAAGCGCTTATTGCCGCTTGCAGTCTTTTTATTCTGGCCGGATGCAACAGCCAGATTCCAGCCGTTATCTCTGATAGTGAATGTCCTTTATTACCGAGTGATCCAGCTTTTGAGGTTAACTCCGATCTTGCAACCTGGCAAAATTATACCGATCCCCAGTACGGATTTTCAATTAAGATTCCGGCAAATTATGTGATTGAGCTAAGCACCGCTCCCAATAAAGGCGACTATCTTGATTATTACGATATTAGATCAGCTCAACAGTACAAACTTGGTAATGAGTGTACATTTTTAAATTACGCTTCAATTATAGTCTCAAAAGCGGATGAATCGATTGGTCGCCAAGAACTAACCGGCGGCACCGAATTCCGAGGCGGCACCTCCTATTACGCCTCCGATCAAAACTACGCCTATGAGATTAGAGAGTTTACCGACAATGCCACCTTTGCCGAATTTACCAAAACATTCGCACTCCCCGCGAAGTCATTTTCCACATTTACTCCCCCCCACAACAACGAAAGTCAGGGGCTCCCCCTTGGCCTAGGCCCTGTTGGCGAAAAAAATGTCAGTAAAAAAGTAGAGGTCATCAAAAGCCTAACCTACACATACCTCACCTTTAAACCGGCAGGCTCCGACTTCACCCGTTCCCTTCTCGATATTACAGAAGAAGGTGGCATCGACAAAAAACATTCGTCTTCGATTACAAAAGCCAGGCTGCCTACAATCAGTATCTAGAGCAATACAAGCACTTTAAGTCATCTTTGGTGCAATTTTGGCACGACTAGTTCTCAAACGCACAAATAAACTTGAATTTCTCCGTACATTGATTATATTGTCAGAGCTTTAAAAAGCATGCGGGTATCGTATAGTGGCTATTACGGCTGGTTGCCAATCAGCAAAGACGGGTTCGATTCCCGTTACCCGCTCCACAGCTCGAGAAGCTCGAGCGCCAGCGAGAGCCCTGCGACGTAATCCCCAACATGTTGGGAATTTTTTATATGTCCCGCATTTCTCCCCTGCATTGTTTCCGGGTGTACGGAAATCTAGATAGTTAGGTAATACTTGTTAAGGTTGCAGTGCTTTATCGTAAGTTACTATTTATTTTGTATAAACATATTATTATGTCAATGAAATCACGGTTCTTTAAACACTTTGGGTAAGATTTTCCATAGTTTTGGGCTAGTGGAATAGGCACAACTCAAATTTCCCAAAATGGATTCGGGAAAAGGACCTCAAGGGTGCATATTTGGAGGTGCAATATTTCAAATAACCCCACCAAATATGCATGGCAAGTATCTATCAAATCTTCTTGAATTGGAAGAGTATGTCATCGATTTGCATTCAAAGGCTCCAGATGCTGGGAGCAACTACCAATGTTTTTCGTCTGCATACCTTGAGGGAACTACAGAGGGACAACTACAGTGGGAGCGGTTTTAAACGCCAAAAGAGTGGTATGTTCACCATGAAGCTCCTGGATGAATTGGGTATGGAGTTTGAATGGCGTAAAGGGATAACCCGGGTTGGTTTAGATGGGAAATATGTTCGGAGCAAGGAACTGGTCCATCATCTGGCCGACTTGGACAAGGGGAAGTCCATCACAATTCTACCTAATTTAAGCCAAGTCGAGCTTAAAAAATTTTCTACAAGTCCCCGAAGCAGACCGGTTGGCCGTGAAAGAGGTGTGTACAGATATGGATCCCTTCTACATCAACCTGGCGAGGGAAGTGTTTCCAAGTGTCAAAATCGTGATTGACCATTACCATGTGATTGCCTGGGCATTGAAACTGATGAATGACCTTAGGACAATGTTACAGAGCATTTCCGGCAAGAAGTTCAAAGTTAAGTCTCTATTAATGAAACCGGCTCACAAACTAACTGATACCGAATTAATCAGCCTGCGGCCATGCTTTGAAGCATTCCCTGAAGTGAAGCGAGCTTGGAAGATTGTTCATCAGCTTCGAAAGGTATATTGGCAAAAAGATTGGAAGCAGGGTTATTCCCAGCTTCGTAAAACCATTTGGTTCTGTGAACAATCTCAACTATCCGAAATGAAAGATCTGGCCAAAACCCTAAAAAGAAGAAAGGAGGAAATCCTGAATTACTACATCTCCAAAACCAGCAATGCCAAGACGGAAGCCCTCCATGCTCGCTTTGAAACGATGAAACGTCTTCACTGTGGGATTCGTAATGTTGAACGCTTTGCTAAACGCCTCATGTTTTGCCTACTACCTTTCTCCGTTCTGGCAGAATTATTTACCCAAAGTGTTTAAAGAACCCTATCGGTATCAGCCATCAAACACCTCGCCCTTAACAAAACAAAATCCCTTCTTACTCAAGTTAAAATCCCCATAAGATCTTGTGGCTAATTTGGCGTGGTGTTAAAAATTATCCTTGGAATTTAAACAGAATAATTATGGTAAATATTTTAGGTGAAGAAGATCAAGAACCCATAGCGCAAGGTTTAGGTACAGCAGCAGAGGTCGACCAAACGCTTGTACCAGACACGCAACATTGGACTTTCGCCAAATTGGCACAAGTAATTGAAGCATTTAGAGCAATGGGGCGGCATTTGGGCATTAATTCCGTACCAAATTCATTTGAAAATGGTGGGGTGGAGGATAAACAGAGAAGGCTATTTTTACAGGTAGCTGCCGTAATGGTTACTGCCGGCATTTTCATGCCAGGAGAGGTATTTGCGCAAGATAACGATAAAGAACATGAAGAAAACAACGAACATAGTGACTTGGATCCAATTTTAGATATTAGTACGGCCGGTTTAGTTTTGGGTAACTTTGTGCGTAATGTAATTTGGCGTGGTGCCATTAAAGGGCATGATTTAGGTCCAAAGTCGGCAATTGAAATGAACTTGCTCGCCATTGCCAGAATTTGGGCTTTAAATGAATGGGGAGGGAAGGAAGGTGAAGAGCTGGCAGCTGAAGAACTTCATGAAATTAAAGGTGGCTTATTGCCACTACCTTTATTAGTGCTATTGTCTGACATTACAACTACCGAATTAAAGGTTGATCCAGAAAGAATTTTTGCGGCAGCAGAAGAAGCGGTAGCAAATGACAACAGTGTTGATTATAAAAATACGCCAAATCGTCCCGATTTGGCTTCTGAATTGGTAGACTGGCAAAAATATTTGGAAGTGATAAATGCCGATTTAGCGAACCAAGTTGGTAAAGTTGCCGCCATTACAACAGTTTTGGGGCCGATTGGAACAACCTACAGCTCTTCGGCATTAGCCAACAACATGAAAGAAGATGTGCTGCATATCCTTTATGAACAGTCTTTTGCATTAGCAATAACCGAAGCAAAAGCCTCTAACACAGAATTGGACGAGCCCAAATTACAGCAACAAGCAATTGCCAGAGCCGAAAAAATGTTTAACGGCCCACGCGGGTATAGCAGTTTAATGCTCACATTATCCGCAAACATTCAGGGTGCTTTTGCTATTGGTGATCCACCAGAAATTTATTTTGCACTAAATCATGCCAGTAGTAATCATAAGGAATTTGCCGAGGCCCATGCTTTAGGTTTGGCAATTTCGGAGGCTTATACCTCTGCCCTAACTTCTGGTTGGCTCCTTAGCACCGGCATTAATCCGCTAAAAGCCGGCAGTGCCTTTATTAGTGGTCAATATAAGACTTTAGAAGCCTTAGCCCAAAGTTTAGCCAAAAAAGACTTAAGATCAGTTTCCCTAAATGGTGGTAAAGAGTATTTAGATAAAGTTATGAAAGCGGCAAATACCATCGAAGACCCCGAAGGCAAATTAACAGCTGTTTTACGAAATATCCCAAAGGCCAAATTGCAATTAAATCTTGCTGACTACGCCGCCAACAAAGCTGATGCATTAAAAAGAAATAAATTTATACGTCGATTAATTGCCATTCAGCAAAAGATTATTAGTGATCCGGAAACATTTGGCAAAAGTCATTTATTTGAAGAACTTTACGGTGCCTTTATTAGACAAGATCAACGCGAATTAGAAGTACTACTAACTTCCGTCGAAAATTCCTTACAAACCGGAGTAGCTCAAGAATTAGCCACTATCTTTAAAGCAATTATTGATGATCATGAATTTACCCCGCAAGATAAAGATGAGAATACAGACCATGAAGAACTTCCATCCGAAATTGACCCCGAATTAGCTGGACGTGTTAACGAAGCCCAAAGCGCCTCAGCACAAATTATTGAAAGACTGACATCATTTAGTAGTGAAGAGCAGTCCAGTCGTTTTGAGCAAGCCTTAAAACTGCTACAAGCCGGGCCTAATCAAGGCGAAAATGTTTATGCCGCTTTAGCCTCCGTGGACGAGAAAACAGCCGCACAAGCCATTAAAATTTTGACAGACTTAGAAGAGCGAGAAGATGTTGTTGCCGGTTTAGATGACGAGGCCCATGCCGGTGATAAGGCCGCCGATTTTGCCGACCATCACGATGTTCCGCATTTCCTTAGTCATAGTGCCAAGGAGGTTTTGTTTGCCTTGTTAACTCAAATCCCTAGCGTACCGGCAATTGCTCGTTTAGCTAAGTTAACAATTCCCCAACTTGCCTTTATTGAAGATCCCGAAAAACTTACCCCCGCAGAATTAAAGCGAATTATTGCAATTATGCTACCAATTGAAGCAGCTATGTCTGGTGTCGCCGATAACGTGGCCGCCTATCTCTTTGCCGAAAATGTAATTTGCTCATTCTTTGAGCGAGCTTTTGGCCCCAAAGTTTACGAGGTCATGCCAGCATTAAAAGTGCGCATCGGCACAATCACTGTCAAAATTGCCGAAGTTGCCGGAAGTCTTACTAAAGTTGGTAATGGTCCAAACTTTTCTCAAGAAAAATGTCAGCTCTTAATTGATCCAAGCTCACCACAAGGTGTAAGTGTGGACCGTGTTCAGCTACCAATGGGGGAGACGCTACCAAACAATAATCACTTTGCGGCTATAGCCAACGTAACTGCCGTAATGGGCGGTATTGGTTATCTTCATAGCTTAGTTGATGAGGTGGCGGAGACTATGGCGGCTTAGGTCAAAATTGTGTTATGTTGACCATGTATTTTTTTATATAGAGTGCATGGTCTTTAATAGTGAGCAGCTTACAGAGGTATTCAAAAGTCATTCGCATAAAATTTATGCTTACGTTGCAATACGTATTGGCAATAAAGCCGCCGCCGAAGACATTGTGCAAGAAGCTTTTGCCAAAGCCTGGCGCAGTCGCAAACATTTTGACCCCAATAAGGGTGAACTTGCCAGTTGGCTTTTTACAATCACACGCAACACCATGTATGATTATTTAAAGGCAAGCAGTAAGCAAAAAATTGTCGATTTAAATATCGAGATTATTGATGATCTGTTGTCCGTAGCACCGGAAGATAATTCCAGGTGGCATTTACTGATGCAAAGAATCGCCACCCTGTCCGATCGAGATCAGGATTTGCTATTACTTCGCTATAAAGCCGACTGAGAAAAATTTGTAAAAATATCCTGTAACCTTTTTAGGTATTTAAGGGTATTTATATATGCAGACTTAATAACCAACCTGTACATGTCCCAAGCGTCAGATCACAAACGGCTTAAAAAAATGCTGCGTGATTTACCGGTTGCGCCCGACCCCCATTGGGAGCAAGTAATGTTTTCAGATTTAGCAAATCTTACAGTGGACAAGGCCAGTTTAGGTGACAAAATCCTGCAATTCTTTAACCCCGTTTCCATGAAACGTTTTTCAGCTTTTGCTGTTATCGCTTTAGTACTTATTGCTGTTGCAACTTATAGTTATAATACACCAACAAAACAAACCGTACGTCATCTTAACAATGCTCGTGCCTCTTTAGGTCAGCTTCAGTCATATTTAAACATTGGTAAATTCACCGCTAATACCGCATCGTTCCAACTTGTTACCACTACATTTGCCGACAGTGACGACGACGCCAAAGTTGTTGTTTTGGTTGATGAAGTTCTGGTGGAAACCGACGCCGCCCAAGTAGCTGCCCAAAAAATTAAAGATATGGACGTTGCCAAAGAAATGCTAAAAGAAGTCGATGCGGTTCAAGACGAAACCGTCACCGTCTTAGCCGAAGTTCTACCAAACCTTGCTACCGCCGATGCATCTTTAAAAGTATCCGACGCCATTAAAGCAACCGTCGCAACCAACAACGAACTGCAAGCCGACATCGAAGACAACGACCACGAAGTCGAGGACAGTGAGTAAGTGAAAAACTAAAAAGCCACATGCAAACTAATCATTTCATGTGGCTTTTTGAAATAACTACGAACCTAAAACATCACTTATTTTCTCAATAATTGTTGATAAATGGCTATCCGCCTTCACATAGTATTCTTGTACACCAAGTTCAAAATATTGTGATTTCTTTTCATCTGTTGCGGTATTAGTTACCACAAAAATTGGTATATGTTTCCATTTTTTATTACTTTTAAGAATTTTGGCAAAATCTAAACCGGTAGCTTCACCTGTTAAATAGTGATCCAGCCAGATTGCCTTAATGCCCTCATGTTGCATTTGTACTAGAGCCTCATCTATGTTGGTGGCCATGAGCACTTCAAAACCGTGATATGCCAATTTAGTTTTAATTGCCGCAATTAAGAATTTTTCATCCTCTACTACCAATATGATTTTTTTCTTTAGTTGTTTCATATGGGTATTAGTTTAAGGTTTTTGTTCCCACTTTTTTCTTCATGCCATCTGTTGG
>Ga0210044_10006345_pt1 | contig 15633 bp, 20 predicted proteins | sample CryGey13umfilter_2_FD_183959 | JGI IMG/M metagenome (GOLD analysis project Ga0210044, IMG submission 183959) | Groundwater microbial communities from aquifer in Utah, USA - Crystal Geyser 4/9/14 3 um filter (SPAdes) (version 2) | ecosystem: Environmental > Aquatic > Deep subsurface >...
ACTTCTTTTTGACTCATGAGTATGTCCATCTTCAAAATATCCGCCGCTGTTTTTAACAGGCGTGAGTTTAATCACCAGCGGACATTTCTATTTGGGAGAAACCGGACATTACTACTTGGGGCTAACAGGCGCGACCATTTCTAATTGCCTGAAACCCCGTTCTGGTTTATCCTGCGCGCCCTTTCGGAGAGGTGGATGAGCGGTTTAAGTCGCACGCCTGGAAAGCGTGTGTGGGGTAATACCCCACCGCGGGTTCGAATCCCGCCCTCTCCGCCAGTATCAAAATAAAAACCCGTATAGCTCAATGCTTTACGGGTTTTTTATTTATAAAGCCCACATGCCAAAATATTAATTCTCAAGCCCCCTTACCTATGGAATATTGCCAAAATTTTCCATCAGTGTCCCCGTTTTGTCCCCGAATGTCCCGCCGTATCCCGACGCAACTGTCCCCGTTTTGTCTCTGAATCAGACGCAAGCCATCCCGGCACTCAATACTGAAGCCTATTGATACTGATAGCTGGATCATTGCTTGTACCGCGTTTGCGGTGGATAGGTATGAGGCTCAGTTCAAGATCGTAGGGTACGATCAGGCAAGTCCATAGCTTTTCGTAACTCGGATTTTTTGGGGCGACCGACCCGTCTTGGCAGTTGGTCAACTGGAAGCGCGGTAATTGATGATGTTAATGGAATAGATTTGGGCCGTCGTTGGTCAATGAATTCAGCAATATCGGAGATACAGACATACCGGCGACCGCCGATCTCAATAGTTGGGAGCAGTTCTTTTCCTTCGGCTCTAAGGTTTCTTAGAGTCTTTACCGAGATTCCTCCGACAATCTCACCTGCCTGTTTTTCTGGCACCACCGCCATTCCTCCGGCAGCAGCACGAACTACGTCAAAGGTATTCATCTCTATGAAGCCCGCGATTCACATCCATCAACCCCGAAGCTCGTTTCAAATACGGAATGAGCTGGTGTCTTGAAAATGGCCTATCAAAGATATAGGCCATTTAGGAATCATAGGGACGCCACAAGATTTTCGGATTTGAAATGTGAACTCGGAGGACGCATTTCAGCCTCGCGTTCTTTTTGCGTGGCGGTACGATGAACTACCATGATTGCGAAAGAACATCGGATGCGCGCCACTGAACACCAAGATAGCCTTGCCCTTCTGACTAGCCGCCACAGCGGGTTGCTACTTCCACTCGCTGCTGCGGCACAGGAAATCGGCATCAACCCAAGAACTGCTCACAACCAGATCAGCAAAGGTGTCTTCCCGATACCAACCATTCTTCGAGACCGTCGCCGGTATGTTCATATCAACGAACTGGCCAGCTACCTTGATGGCCTTCGCTAGTAAGTCGGCGAGGTCAGATACTTATCCAGAAACGCATCCCCTCAAAGGGGCTGACGGAGTGATAACGCCGTCATCGAGATCGAGCGCCTCGTCCCGTATTTTCATATACTGATGACAAACCAACGGAGGAGTTATGAACAATCTCGACGTATGTCCGTTCTGCGGTAGCCCGCACACGAAATCCTGTGAAGTGGACATCAACGGATGGATGGTGGAATGTATGGGGTGCCGTGCGACGGGACCTATTGGTCGAACAGAGGCATTATCCGCTGCGGCCTGGAATAAGCGCTTTATGGAATCGCAACCGGTTTCAACAACATCTGCCTGACGCACGTCCTGCTTCAAAGATTTATTTCACTTCCCTGCTGCAAGGATAACGCGTTCACGCAACTCCTTGCCCGGTTTGAAATGCGGCATGTACTTGGCAGGCACTTTCACTTTTTCGCCGGTCTTGGGGTTCCGCCCCAGACGTGGAGGCCGGTAATTCAGGCCAAAGCTACCGAAGCACCGAATCTCGATACGCCCTCCACGTAACAGCACCTCGGACATGGCATCCAGAATCACTTTAACGGCAAGATCAGCATCCTTGCTGAGCAGTTGCGGATGCAATTCGGCCAAGCGATTGATGAGGTCTGAGCGGTTCATGCTTCAGCCTTCAATGTAAAATTGTCGGTAGTTCATCGTCTTCCTTCTTTGGCAGTAGCTGCATAAATCGGCCACCAGCTTCCGTGAAATAGCGGAATTCGACTACCCCGATTGTCCGTTTCTTCTTGGAAATTCCCTTGGGCTTGATCTGTTGCTGCGCAACCCATACCCCGCGCCTCGTTTCCAGCGCAAGCGAGCAAACATCAATTGCGTAGGGCGAGGCTCCAATGCTTCCATACTTTTCGAGGATTGCGTCCATCTTCGATATTTTGTCTGGTCGAAGCGACCATGCTTCCATGATCGTGAACACAAAATCAGCATCCAATACCGATGCCGCTGACTGGATCATCCGCGCAGACTGGTCTTTGTCCTCGCCGCTGCCCGGCTGAATCATCACTGGGATGACTTCCTTTGTGGTCAGGTTGCCAACGAACGCCATTGCCTGAAGCTTTTCGCCTGCCTCCAGGAAGCCCCGCGCTTTGTCGATCAGCGAACTGATGATGTCCATGTAAGCCTGCGGTGGCGTGCTGATCGGCGCCTCTATCATTTTTTCCTCAATATTTGCCACCGGTCATGTAAACCGGGGAAGGTGCGGTGATGTTCGTTGAGCGCCAGCGTCTCGGCATCGAGACGTTCAAAATCGGCGTTGAGTACGTCGAAAAACTCATCTGTCGCCGTGCTGCCGCCTTTTTCTTCGCCTTCGAGAATCATAACCTGTCCAGAGCGCATCGCGTGAGCGACCTGTTCGCCGAACGGCGTGCCGAGGTTCGGCCAGATCAGCAGCACCACGTCGAAACTGCCGGGGAGCAGCGCCACTGCGTCGCCGTGGTGGTCGAGTCGAAACACGGATCGCATTGGATAGCCGCGCTTCTTGTCGCGGGGTTGCCGATAGTCCGTCCAGTCGGCGGCAGTGATTGCTATTCCCTGTTGCACAAGCTGGTCGGCCAGCCAACCGGAACCACTACCGGCTTCGAGCACCTTTTTCCCTTTGCACAGGGTTGCCAGTGTGAAAATGCATTCTGCCGTAATTAGGCAGAAGCCGAATTCACGGTTGTAGCGCTTGCGTTGTTGATAGAGCACATCGTATCCATCTGGCTGCTCCAACAGGTCGCCAGAAGCATATGAAGCGGCAGGCAAGCCGGGAAGCAATGGCTCTGCCTGTTCAGCAGTTTCAAGCTCGGCTTGGATGCCGGGGGTGTCACTTACCGGCCATACCCTTGGCCATCTCATACTCGCGCTGTAACCCGGAGCCGCAATCGACTTTCGGGTCGAAGATCGCCATGCCAACGTGCATGTAGCAAAGGAGTTGCAGACCAGAAAAATCCCCGTCGAGGTTGGTGAGCGAATAGCGCTTCAAGGGATTGTTGATTTCCAACCCGGTCTCGCCAAGCCGCGCGATTTCCATGGTCACACGCCCAACTTGCTCACGCGGAATCTCGGCGAACCGCTTCATGGCACCCATCATGTATTCCACCGCATCCGGGCGATACCCATCATCCACAGACTTGCGGAGATCAGCCTGTCCTGCCCGATTCAAAATCAGCTTGGCATCTTCAGCGAACTGCGAATCTGGGAAACGCTTTGTCACGTCTTTATAGACCTTCAGTGCTTCCTTTTTGTGTGTATCTATCGTGTCGAGGCAGCGCGCCAACCCCATCAGTACCGCCGGATTATCTGGCGCCAGTGAAGTGGCCTGGCGGAAATACGGCAATGCCTCAACATGCTTCCCGGCACGCGCCAAGGTCGCAGCGAGGTTCTGCTTGATTAGGGCATTGTCGGGCTGGATTTTCGCTGCCGTCTTGAGCACAAATTCTGCCTCGTCGTAGCGCTCAAGTTTGGAGAGCGACACGCCGATGGCGATTGCAGCGTTGTCGTAGCTCGGATCGAGGTTGAGGCACTTGTTCAGCGGTGCCAGTGATTCCTCGACACGGCCAAGCTCAGACAGTGCTACGCCGTAGTTAAAGCAGATGTCGGGGTCATCGACCATGCCATACATGGCTTCCAGCCCCGGCAGCGCATCTTCGATATAGCCGTGATGGAGTAGCCCCATCAGGTAAGTTTTTGGCTCAATGCCCTGCTGCGGCACCGCAACAACTCGCACCATCCCGTCGCTCACGACCACCGCCGCAGTCCAGCCCTTTGCGGCGTACTGCATGGCGTACTGCATGATGACCGCTTGCTCAAACCCCGGATCGGTGGTTGGCGGCAAGCCGGTTAGATCAAGTGATGTGAGGGGGCGTTGAAAAATCTCTGGTGCTTGCTTATGCATATACGATAGCTTTCAGTAGTGCGGGGTACTCACTTGGGGATTCGGTGACAATCCCACGAGCATCCAGCATCTTCGACGATGCCATTGAAGTCGAAGATAGCCAAGATTGGCGTGGGATTCGATAATAACCGAAACAATATCGGTTGTATAAGGTGGATCGCCGATGGAACCATAAGCACAACTTTTTCGGCGGGATGGAGGCCACATTGGTAGCGGAACCAGCCAGCGGATTTCCGCATGGCACCTGACATGTATCGGTTAGATGATTAAATCAGGAAGTCTGGGACAACCGCCCCACTACTGACGGATAAAAATTCCGCTTTGCAAGTAGCGCAGCGATTGTAGCCCGCCGGAATGAGTTTATTTCTTCTTGGCTTTACCCTTGCTGGCGACTGCCTGCTTGAAGGTGGCACCAGCAGAAAACTTGGGCACTGTCGTCGCTGCGATCTTGAGTTTCTCGCCGGTTCTCGGGTTCTTGCCTTCGCGCGCCGCGCGCGCTGCCGACTTGAATGTGCCAAAGCCAATCAGGGCTACCGAATCTCCCTTGGCAACAGCCGATACAATTTCGTTTATCAGAACATCCAAAGCACGGCCAGCGGCCGCTTTGGACAGATCAGTTTTAGTAGCCAGCGCTTCAATCAGATCGGATTTGTTCATTGAGTTTCTCCACAGTTGGTTGTTTTATGAAAGGTGAATCTTATCTCATTTTTGCATGGGTTGATTGCGCGAAAGCGCTCGTGATGCCGCGTCGAGATCAATCCCTTCGGTCGGGGGTTGCCCGTCACGGCACAGATTGAGTTCGTAGCGGACGGCAAACGGAATCAATTTTCCATCCTGGGTCGGCACCGCATCTTGCATCAAGGTCGCTTGCAGGCGAGCACAACCTGCTTCGGCAAACTTCTGCACTGTCCTGACCTGAACCATCACGGGCGCAGAGGAACGTGTCTGTGCCTTGAAAAATTCGGCCATTGCCCCGCTCAACTCTCCATCGGACAGCCCATTGGGCGCATCAATCGCCGCGATCAGATGCTGTTTCAAATCTGCCGCAAGAATATCCTTGCTCCCGAGAAGAGCGAAAAAACAGAGAGCCATCGTGAGTGCTTTCATAGGTCTGTTCATGGGTTGTAGTAGCTATTGACGCGTTGCTGGACGGTGCTCTGGACGTTCTGCCCGAAAGATGAAGCACTTGGCACATTCACACTGGCGGAGATTTCCTGGACGAACTCGCTCATGTCGATGCGGGAAAAATCGAGTTGCTCAAACTCCGCCGTGGTAAATCCAGAGCAGTCTGGCCCCTCGGCGCTGCCCCATCCTTTGCCCACCTGCCCCCTGCCCTGTTCATTGATGATCCGGGCCAGGCGAGAGTTGAAGCAGCAATACGATTCTGTCTGCTCGATACAGGTTTTAATGATTGGCACGCGCGCAGAGCAGAATGAGCCAACATGAACGCATAGGTTGGCATCCCTGTGCATCGCCAGAAGCTGCTCGGATTGTTCGCACGACAAAAGTTCCGATATCAGTTGAATTGCCACGGCTGCCGCCAGTGAATAGGGGTCAAAGTACAGATTGAAGCTCCCCAACGATCCAAGCGAATAGACAGGGCCACCGAGCAGGCCGCTGGTTACCGTTCCCGTGGAAAACGTCATTCCATAAAAGCTGAACGACGGCTGAAAATCTGTAGGTGTAAAAAGCACCTCCGATGAAATCATGGCCTGCGCTCCCGCTTCGATATAGCTGGAGTACTGGGGGTACATGAAGTCGAACATGTATTTGCTGCCCGCATTGATCGCCATCTGACCACCGGCAAAAGCACCCTGAACGGCTGTCGACATCAGCACGTTGTTGCTTCTGGCCGCACCGCCACCGCCCTTCTTGCAACAATTCACCAGGCCAAAAAGCTTCTTGCGGCACTGCTCCCCCACCCCTTTGAACAGTCGCTGATCCGCACCATAGACACCTGCCTCGCGTGCCGCCTCCATCGAGGCCATCGCTTTCCCGAAATCCAAATCGGCAGGATTACTGGTATCGAAGCACCCGCTCCCACCTTGGCAAAACGATCGCTGATCACAAACCGTGCGCTGGGTCTGTGATGCCGGCGAGGTCTGGCACGAGTAGGTTCTCTCGCTCATGTCGCATGCCCCGGAATCCAACTGGTCAATGCATTGAGATGAGACCTGTGTGCAACCCCGATCAATCAACTCCTGACAGTCGTTGGTCAGCGTAGTACCAGCACAGGTGTAATCCTCGGAGCGAGCCCAACAGGAATCCCCTGAGCTTTGCGCCCCGGCTGGCAATGGGGATACGGTAGTCAGGCAGACCTGCAGGCCGTTAATCGTTTTGCAGGGCGTACTATCGGTACAGGTCGTCGCCGCATGGACGCAATTGCTGCTTTGCGCGAATGAGGTGCACTGGCTGGTATCCAGTGTGTTCGACGTGATGGTGTAGGACGTATTGAGCTCAACCACTGTCGGAGAGCTCGTCGAGGCCGTGACGTTGGTGCATTGATACCGTCGTGTGTATTGGTTGCATGACCCGTCGAATGCCGTGCTGTCGCAGGTCGAACTGACCAGCGCACACCCTTGGGTAGCTTTGATGGCGGCGCAATAGTCGATGTGATTCTCGGCAATGCAGGAATAGTCATCCTGATAGCGCCAGCATGTAGCCGTAGAGTTGAGTCCACCCGCTGGCGGCGTCACGCCGGCCAGGCACACCGTCGCCCCGCTGGGGTCGACCTTGCATGGCGTCGAGTCGACACAGCTATGCGCCGCCAGACGACAGCGGGAATTTTGAGCATAGCTGCTGCACTGGCTGGTATCCGCGGTATCCGTCTCCAGCGTGTAGGTGTTATCCAAGCGAACCGTGTTGGTAGGGGTTCCTTGGCTGGAGCCACATCTAAACGTCTTCGTGTAAGTATTGCAGGTGCTGTTGAAGGCGGTATCGCTGCAAGTTGAACTGGTCTGCGCGCAACCAGCCGCCGTCAGAGCCGAACAGTAATCAATCGAATCGGGTTTGATGCAGGTATAGGTATCCTGGTACTCCCAACAACCGCCGACGTCTGCCAATGTCACGACAACGCCAGAGATTGTCTTGCTTGCGGTGCTATCAACGCAGGTCGAGCTTTCCAGCCGACAATCGCCGGCGACAGCTTGATCCACAAAGGTCATGAGTAGCAGCGCTACAAACGTCAGTGCCTTCATTACTGTGTTCGCTGTTGCAAAGTGGCGCACTCATTGGATACCCAACTGCTGACGGTTTTCGACATCGGTAGTTGGAGTGGCGCCCCGGTTCCAGTCCCCCCGGAGGAATTGCACCCGGAACTGACATTGCGCATCGACGGCGTGCAGGTGGTCGAGTTGCAACTGACGCTGAAATACACATAGAGATTGCAGCCGAACCCGAGGTTACTGACGTAGTAGTCGGTAACCGACTGCCCGGGAGCTACGGCAACCGGGAACTGGCCGTAGCTCCCATCCCATGGGTAGCCAATCCAGTTGTAGTCGTAGCGATTCACACCGTCATAGGACCGGTAAGGCTCCACCACATACGACAGGCCATCACTTCCGCAGAAGATGTTCATGGCCATGTACGGGTCTACGCACCAACTGCAATCCATGAACGCCGCCCGGCCCAGCCAAGCGCCGGGCGTGCATTGGCCAAATCCGACCGTGGCCGACACCCCACGCCGACAGCTCAACGTTTCATATCCCTGCACCGTCTGGTTGCATTGATAGTTGTAGCTGGTGTTCACCGCAATCTGCCGACCGATGTAGCAAGTGGCATCGCTGAGTGTTTGCATCTGTTCGACACATTGGTACAGATGATGTTGATCGACGGCGATCTGGCGGTCGGTTGAACAGAAATTGCTGGTCACGGGCCGGTACTCGGTACAGACCTCTGTCGAAAACGTGGCCGGCGTGGTTTCCGTCACCACACGGCATTGCTCCGTGCTCGACCCGATATTGACGCCAGTGACCTGCAAGGTTGGGTTGCTGGCGATGGAATTGGCACGACTGATCAGCGGATCGGTAGCACGGTCAATCGAGAAAGCCGGTCGCACACTCGGGTTGCGCGCCACAAAATTCACCGCATCGCACTCCTGCCGCCGATAGGTGTCGGCATCCGGCACTTGGCTAGCGCAGTCCGTAACCTTGGTGACACCGGGTCCAGATAGCTGACCCTGCCCTCCTTGGAACAACTGAGTTTGCGTGGCGCTCTGCCCGTAACCGGGAACCATGGACGCTGCATTCCCGCTACCAATGCCCTGAAAGGCACCATTGACCGAGCCTGATCCAAGCGCCCTGCCCTCGGTGAATGCCGTACCCGAGTCATAGCCCTGCGCTACCGCGTTGGTGGCGGTCGCTATGAAAACCATGCACCAGACAAAAAGGCATCTCATGGACGAGATCCAGCCAATCTTGCGGCATAGCGTCTTGCGGCTTCTGCCCAGGTCGGCGCCTGGCGTTCAATGAGATCGAGGGCGTAGTCCTGACCAACGTCGCCATCAACCTTGATATAGCTTGCTGGAGTAGCGCACCCGTCATTTCCAATCTTGGTTGCTTGCGCGGCTCGTGCGATTACCAGCGCCGGGACTTGAGCTACCTTGAACTGTTTGAAGGCTGGTGGATGAACAATGGCTGTGACATTCCGCTTCCCGACCAGGGCGGTCAGTTCCTCCCCCATTCGACTCAGGGAGTTGCCTTTGAGTCCTCGAAGCACGAGGACGGCACCCGACTTCTCTGACTGTGCGACGATTCGCTCAAGCGTTTCCTTTGGCATCGAGAACGAAACGAAGACCATCAGCTCGGGGATGTCAGATGGCCTTGCTGCCGTGGGTGGAGACATACGACGATAGGATTCTGCTATCTGGGAGATGTCCTGACTCTTGGCTACTGGTTTCGGTAATGCGTCAGTTTTTGGCACCGACAACGGATTCGCTACTCTGGCCGACTCCATTCCCTTAAGAGCTTCTTCCATGCGTTGCCGCGCCAGGCGCATGTCGCCATCGCTTGGCAGCACAGCCTGCGCCCATGCAACGCTCGACACGGAATACACGATTGAAGCCGCGATAAGTACGCCGCATTGATATCGATTCATGGCCTCAAAACGCTCCCTGGCAGCAGTTGCGTTTCCGGAAAACCATGTAGGCGAAGTCCTCGCCTTCAAAAGGATATTCCTTGCCCGCTCCCCAAAGAACCGTCGAACGCCCCAGGGGCTGGCAACATTTGCCAGCAATCTTCGCCGTCTGCGGGATCGGGTACAGCATCTGGTACTTGTAGCCGGTCTTGTCCATGATCGGCTGCGGATAGTAGCCACAGAGTCCATCCTCGCCGGATGCCGCCCACATCAGCCCCTCACGATGCATCTTCGCAATCAGGCGGGTCATTTCCAGACTGGATGCCTGGACACCACCAATATGTGCCTGCACGTTTCCGTTAAGTGGATAGAGGCTTCCCTGGCATCCCGCACACCAGAACAACGTGTTCAGTGGAAATCCTGCTGTCGCCGCGACACAATCCGCGGCACAGGCAGCACGGGCCGGCAGATTGCCGAACAGAGCGACATCGGGATTGAAAATGAACGTCAGCTCGTCGTCGTGCCACATTGGATCGAGCTCGGTGAGATAGGCCACATCGAAAGAACTCTGCTCCAGACAGGCATTGTCAAAGATGGCTTCCAGCCAGAAGATGATCGGGTCGATATACCAATGCACCTGATAGAAGGATGAGGTCGATGTACTGTCCTGACTGAAGCGCGAACCTCGCGGCGCATCAAACCCGGGGTTCAGCTCAACGCCGCCGAGGCTGGTCATGCAAAACGGCTGGCGTACCACATCCACGCGACGAACCGGTTCCCAGAAACTGACCTTGAACCCCACCCTCAATTGCGACGGGCACATGCATACAGGTGATCCTCCGGGGTTGGGTGTGTCTTCCTGCCCCATCGAAACCAGATCAAGTCCACCGAACCGGATCGGGAGCATGCAACTCCAGCAAATATCCGTAATCGGGTTCGCAAACCGGCCGGTACAGGTCGCGCTCGCGAACACCGGTTGCGAGCTCCCCATGGCGATTGCAAGCACGAGGATGAGAACGAACTCACGGAAGGACTTCATCGACCCTCAGCCTTTTCCCGTCTTGAGTCACTACTGCTGGCACCTGACGAATACCCAAGCGCCGAACCAGCGCTCCGCCCTGGTCGTAGAAGACCCGGTGCTTCCAGTCACGCATGAGATTCAAGGGTTCGCCAGCAACCATGATGGGCTTTGCCGCACCTTTGAGCTTCCGCATCGTCTGTTTTACAAAGGAGACTTGTCGGCGATCACGCCCGTCAAAGAAGATGAGTTCGTCTCTAAGGGAAACATGATCCAGCGGATTCACCTTCAGCCCGCGCGCAAACAAGATTGCGCCGTCCACACCTCGGATGTCGTGATCCATAATCATCGTTGGGTCGTGGTAAAAAGTGCGCTTGACTACTGTCGCCTTGATGCCTGACACAGGTTTGGGTTTTTCGACTGCGCCGATAACACGATCTCGGTATTCATCTTGCTTCTTGGATAGCTCGCCGTTTTTCTCCATCTGATAGAGGCTCGACTGGATGACTTCCAGCAGATCAGGTTCAGCGATGTCGTAAGTCGGCCCGACGACACCGAGATCGTCAGCGTGTGCAATTGGCAACAGGCTGATGAGCAGTGTGGCGAAAATATGGGAGTGAATCGACATGAGGCCGATTCTGGGCGCGCGATATCAGTGATGGATTTTGAAATACGAACTTTTAGGACGCATTTCGATGCCGAAAGTCACATCAGATTCGATGTGCCTTCAATGCTTAACGGGATAAGCAAAGGTAGCCGCTATCGCTTAATCGCGGCGGGCAGGCCGTGGGGGAGAACACCGCTCAAGTATGCGCTTCCAGCCATTCCTGGCAGCAACGGCCTCTCGAAGAATATCAACATACTCAGCCCCCTCAACACGATCATCTGGCGGCATCGGTTCTTCGGCATGTTCTGACAAAAGTCTGCTACGCGCTGTGCGGGTTTCGCCAAGTTCAAGAATTCGGCTATAGGCTTCGCAGGTATAGGCGAAGGTTTCACGTTTGGCAAAATTGATTTCGAGCAGCCATTCGCGACGTCGGGTTTCGCGCAGTCCGACCGTCTCACGCTTGCAGTTGTGAAAAATATGAGCCGCTTCGTGGATCACGTAATCTTCGAGCGGATCGTTGTTGCTGAAATATTTCATGGACACGTAGCAGGTCGTTTCTTCGCTCAGGCCGACAATGTCTGGAGCACTCTCAGAAAGTGGCTTTACATCCAAACTTGCGAGGTAGATGTTCGCCAGATTCCACGCGGTATTGAGCCACGTTGCCTTCTCAAGGACGGTATTTATCGTCGCTGGCGTAAGAAAAATGACCGAGCGCTCAAGCATGTCGAGGATGATAGCTTGCTCCTTCTGCGGAAACAGCCCTCGCACCATGGGTGCAAATTTCTCGCGTGCATTTATGCCCAGGCCGGAATGCTCCTGGCATGCAGATACGGCAGCTTGTTCGACTCGTTCCCGAACCGCTGAAATGAGCGCGCAACGCAGTGCGGCATCCCCGTTTATCGCCCGACCAACGACCGAATCACCGGGCCATATCTTGAACAAGACATCGTCGTGATTGCCAGTAGCGAGATAACGATCAACTTCTGCTCGTTGCAATGTATTCATCGTTCTGCTGCTGCATTCGTTAAGGGCATGGCCGGTATTCGATAGCAATGAGTTTTCCCCCGGTTTTGGGATATAAACACGTCGGGAACAACGCCACTCAAACGCATTATTTTCATCCGGGTCAATGTGAGTTTTTCTATCAACAATGGTTCGGCTTTCCGCGACGGTATCCAGACGAAATTTCCATCCCGCTCCGATGGCAGGATGCCATCTCTCATTCCATCACGCAATGTGGCAATGATACTTTGTATCACTTCAAGTCGCGTATCTTCATCAGCCTTCTCAATTTCGCCCTGACTTGATTGCTGCTGTTGTGCAGGCTTGCTGAATTGCGTTGGCTGGGGGGCAGGTTCTGATTGGGGTTCAGCAATACCCATAAGCTGCATCACCACAGGCTGGAGCCGGATCACTTTCCACTTCTCGTCGCTGCCAGTCTTGATCTCTACAACCTTGCGGAAGGGTGACATCGGGTCAAGCGCCAGCCAATTCCGCCGTGACAGTTCATCGAGAATAGCTTTGCGCTCCAATCCATAGCCGTTTAGCGCCTCGGGCCACTTGAGACAAAGCACGCCGGAAGAATCAATGTAAACCAAACTCTCGGTGGACTTCTTGCCGGATTGAATATCATCGGCAAGCGCTTTCAATGCTTCACCGACGGGGCCGTCGAGTTGGCCTATTTGAACTGGCTTGGTGGCAACTGCCTTCCCGGACTTATCAGGTGCCTGACTGGGCGGCGGTGATGTCGGGGGCTCAGTCGCAGCAGTCGGCAATTCTGGCACAGCGGCAACAGGCTGCGCTTTTACTGGCTCCTCTTGATCGAGAACCTTGCCAGGAACTGATGGCGGAGCGGGATCAATGACCAGCGCCGTATCGCGCAGCCTGATCGCGGTCAGCCTGATATTGGGTATCCTTTCTGCCAGCACGGCGGGAGCGATCACCCAACAGCGATTTCCTTCAACTTGATCTTCCCTGATACTCGCCAGCTTCCGGTCAACGAGCATTTCAAGAATGCTGTTGGGGGTTCTCGGCATCCCCGGAATTTTTTCCTGATTGATGACGGCGGCGATTTCTTCACCGGCGATTGGCCAGATCAAGTAGAGATGCCCATCCATGTGCCAGAGGCGTGAGCCGGGATCGTTGATTCTCCAGTTGCCATCCCGGACAAGCCTGCGCATGATGTCCACTAGGAACCGCTCCACCGGCAAGCCGATCTCGTAGCCGGTAAACGCGACCCCGAGACTGCGCAAATCTCGTTCGACACTGACCTGGTCTGATCGAATGACCAGATCATGAATCGGATTCTCGGCACTGGGATGTCCGTTGATAGTTTCCAGCATCCAGATCACGAGATCGTTACCCCCCTCAGAAATCCAGGTAAGGCCATCCTGTCCGATAATGCGCTCCACGATCAGTGTGGAAACGACCGTATGCTTTTTTCCACGATTCTCGCGCCAATGCAAGAAGTAACGATCCACGCCATGCCTGTTTGCCCAAGCGCATAGATCCTCAGCGAATGGATTCCAGACTCTGCCTCCATCTCTGTTGCTGACGACGAGATCGGTCACAGGCTTCCCCAGGTCGTGGCAAAGCGCGGCAAGAAATACAGCAAGATGCCAGCGCGGCTCCAACTCGCGGCGTCTTCGTGGCGCCTGCTCTCCAGGCAACAACACCCGGCTACCCGACTGGAGCGACCACAAGGCGACCTCTGCCGTATGGCGAAGCAGCCCCCCTGCTCCCCTGTGATGATGCGTCTGGCTTGCCGGCAGGAGATGTGCGTAGCAGGCAAACCGGCGCAGCGACTCAAGGTAGAACTGCTCGAAAACTTCGGGAGTAGCAAACGCGGCCTCGCGAATCTGATCAACCAGTTCCCTCTGCGTCTCGATAAGCTTCGCCGGGTCTGTTGCAGGCAGCCCCTTCATGAACGGCGGGTAGCGCGGAATTTCCTCGTCGCTCTCATCCTGCACAGATACGCTCGGGGCGGGCATCACGACAGGCTCCAGACTTTCACTGTCACGGCGAATCGCCTTCTTGAGGAAGCTCAACAAGAATCAGCCCTCCCCAGCCCAACTTGCAATCCGGCGCTATCGAGTCCACGCCGAATCCCCGGCACGAGACGAAGGCGCTGTCGCGCCCAATCCGGATCAATATCCAGCAGGAGGCAGATCGAATCGAATGAATTGGGCGCTCTGGAAATGCCGTTAAATATCCACGTCAAGGCTTCCCGCTGATTACCGCCAATTTTGATCTCCTGATTTTCGACTGACCTCACGTTGCCCATTGCATCTTCAATTGCCTGATGAAGAACGGCGATCCAGAACCGTCGTAACCTTTGAGTGACTTCAAATGAAGCGATCTCTTTACCCATCCCAACAAATCTCATGTGTCCCACGTCAGAAAACCCGGTACGCCTTCCCGACAATCTGATCCTGTCCAACCCAGCCGGTAAGCTGATAACGCGAATCCAGACTTTCCGGATGAGAACCGGCCACGTAGTAGTGCCCGTCTGGAATCTTCCCGCGCGGGCCAACCTCCAGAGGTTCACCGGTTCTTGCGCGCTCTTTCGCACGTCCGACCGGAGCGCCGTCCACGAAGAATTCTCTCCCCCTCGCTGACACAACCGAGCCTGGCAACCCGACCAGTTTTTTGACGAAGATGCATCCTCGCGGGTAAGGCCAGTTCGCCTCCCATCTGAAAGCAACCAGCTCACCGCGTTGCGGCATGACACCTTTCTCGATCAGGAAAATGGTTCCGGGCAGGCTTTCGGTGAGATTCAAGGCCACAAGATAGAAGCGAGAAAATGCCAAGTAGGCCACCATGCCCCACAGGACAACAGGGAACCAGCGCCCAGATAGTTTGAAAATTCGGATATGCATGGCGCCACTGTATCGGCGCTTCCAGAGAAGTGATTCCCGAAATGCGCCCGGCAAAGGCACATTTCAAACGCTCAAGGCTCAAGAAGGAGGCAACCTGCAAATAGATGCCCCATCGCTGACTTGCAGTTTTGAAGAACTATGCGAAGCTGGATCAAAATTTACTGGAGACACCCATGACTATCGCAGCAGCAACTGAATCCAGCGGACTACTTGGCGCGCTACCGCTATTCGCTATATTTCTGGTCGGCGTGGCCTTGTTCCGCTGGATTCGCAAATCCAAATCCATGACAGAACCGAAGCTCGATGAACTTGAGCGTGAACTCGACTTGATCAGAAGCCAGATACTGCTCGTCACAACGGACGACGTGCCTGGCTTCAGGATCGCCAAGACACTTGGCTATATAGAAGCGCTTTCGCCGACAGAGGCAGCGTCAGACTTGGAATATCGCCTTGCTGAAAAGGATGCGCTGCTCAGACTGGCCAAGAAGGCACGGGACATCGGTGCCAATGCAGTGGTTGGAATCAGGAAGACCAACGCCCATTACGATCAGGCGGGATCACAGTGGCGGGTATCGAGGGTGACATATTGTGGGACGGCGGTCATTCGCGAAGGGCCGAAATGAAGACTGCCTGGAAATCGGCCTTATGCAAAGCTTTCCATAAGGCCGATTATGCAAAGTCATTGATTATGGAAAGTAGCTGGGTTGATTGGCGGTAAGGCCTAGGCAGCATGGTGGTTAGCAGCAGGTGACAGTGCTGATGACTAGACATAATCTCGGCGGTGATCTGA
>Ga0210044_10006352_pt1 | contig 15615 bp, 16 predicted proteins | sample CryGey13umfilter_2_FD_183959 | JGI IMG/M metagenome (GOLD analysis project Ga0210044, IMG submission 183959) | Groundwater microbial communities from aquifer in Utah, USA - Crystal Geyser 4/9/14 3 um filter (SPAdes) (version 2) | ecosystem: Environmental > Aquatic > Deep subsurface >...
CGCGCAGGCCACGCCGCCACCCTGGGCGGTCCAGCCGGCTCCCTCGCTGCCGCCCCAGCCCCCCCCGATTCCCCCCCCGATTCCCCCACCGGCGCCCTCCTGGCCCCAGCAGCAGGTGTCAGCCTGGTCCCAGCAGCCCGGCTGGCCGCAGCCCCCCCCTGCACCGTCCTGGCCGTCGATCCCGGACCCATCGGGACAGACGCCGCCCCTGCAGCTCGACGAACCCGTGACGCCTGACACCACGGCCCGGCCAACCCATCGCAGACACCGCCGCGTGGTCGTGGCGGCGGTGGTGGCGTTGTTCGGGCTGGCCGCCATCGCCGCGGTGTTCCTGGTGCTCTTCCCCATGGGCGAGACCGGCGGGACGATCGAGGTCATCTCCGTGCCCGAGGGGGCGGAGGTCCGGTTCAACGGACAGGCGCTGCAGCAGCCCACACCACTGGTCATTCCGGTGACGGACCTGAGCAAGACCTACCAGGTGGAGGTGGTGCGGCAGAATTACCAGCCCTGGCGCCGGAGCCTGACCCTCTCCGTCGACGACAATCGCGTCCGTGTGCTGGCCGTCCTGACTCCGATCTACGGGCGGCTCCACATCACCTCGACGCCGACCAACGCGGACATCTACATCAACGGTGAGCACAGGGGGAAGACACCGGCCACGATCGAGAACCTGCTCCCCACCGAGGACGTCAACCTCGAGCTGCGCAAACGGAAGTATCGGCCAGCCACGCGGACGCTGAAGTGGGGCAACCAGACCTATCTGACCGAGGAGATCACGCTGCACCCGTCATGGTAGGTGGGACACGACACGGCACAGGCGCGTTGACAGCGTCACACAGCGCACCAGATACTGCGATCTCGCGCAAGGAGACCCGCAAATGCCGCAAGAGGAGACCTACGAGGAGACCGTCGAGATCCATACGCTGCTGGGCAAGGGCAGCCACTTCGAGGGCAAGCTGACCTTCGAGGGGACCGTCCGCATCGACGGAGAGCTCACGGGCGAGATCTTCAGCGACGACATCCTCGTGGTGGGCGAAGGCGGACTCGTGAAGGCCGATCTGGAGATCGGATCCGTGGTGGTGGAGGGCACGATCGAGGGAAACATCCACGCCAAGCGATCGGTGGAGATCCACGCCCCGGGACGGGTCCGGGGCAACATCGTCACGCCATCGCTGTTCATCGATCGGGGGGTCGTGTTCGAAGGCAACTGCCAGATGGTCGATCCGGCCGTACATCCGCAGGATCTCTCGATGGAGGCCGAAGAAACGCTGGATCGTGGCATCGGCAACATCTCGCGGGCGGGCATCATCGAGCCTCGAGGTGACGCAGACTGACCACAGCCCGTACGCTCTCCCCTCCCGCTCTCGGTCCTGGAGCAAAAAACCTCCATCAATTCGGGAAATTTGTCCGGCGCTCGGGATAGGTTGACACGGTGCGGCTCGTTGTGGTAGCCGCCCAGTTGATGAAAACCACACTACTGCTGCTCGCCGCAGAAGGTCACAAGCTCGCACCCCTGGTTGACATTGACAACACGATCTTCGTGCAGTTTGGACTGTTCATCGTCCTGCTGTTCGTGCTGACCCGATTCGTATTTCGTCCCTACCTCGCGTTGCTCAAGGAACGGGACGAGAACATCGATGGCGCCCAGGAAGAAGCCACCCGCATGATCGAGCAGGCCGACGCCGACCTGACGCGCTACGAGGATCAGGTGATGAAGGCGCGCAAGGAAGCCGCCACCGTCCGGGCCGGGGTCCGCGAGGAGGGGGAGAAGCAGGCCGCGGACGTCATGGGTCAGGCGCGCACCCAGTCCGAGGCCAGGGTCGCCACGGCCCGGGAGAAGATCCAGAAGAGCGCCGACGCAGCCGGACTCGCGCTGCGGACCCGTGCCGACCGAATCGCCGGGGAAATCGCTTCCAAGCTCCTTGGCCGTGAGGTGTAACCGTGGCCCATTCGACTCCCGCTCGTAGAACCCTGCTGGTGCTGTGCAGTCTGGGCCTGATCCTGGTGCTGGGCCTGCCGGTGGTGGCCCAGGAGCACGCCGAGGCCCCGGAGCACCACACGGTGGGCCAGGGGCATGCCGCTCCCGAGGCTTCCGAGGCCCACAGCGCCGGCGCCAGCCACGGCGGCCACGGTGGTCCGGCCCGCATCGAGAACTGGTTCAGCCTCTCCTTCGGCCCGGGCAAGCAGCACGAAAACGGCCCCTTCGCCTTCGCCATCCTGAACTTCGTGATCCTGGTCTACATCGTCGTGCGCTTCGGCAAGAAGCCGTTCGTCCAGTTCCTCGACGCGCGCCACACCTCGATCCGCGAGAATCTGGCCCAGGCTCGACGTATGCGAGAACAGGCCGGGCAGAAGCTGGACGAGATCAAGGGCAAGCTGGGCAACCTCCAGCGCGAGATCGCCGAGATCAAGCAGCACGTGCAGAAGGACGCCGAGCTGGAGCGTGACCGCATCATCGCCGACGCCCACAGCCAGGCCGAGGCGCTGGTCAAGGCCGCGGATCGCTCGCTGGAGGAGGAGCTGCGCCGCGTGCGACGCATCCTCGAGACCGAGGCCGTCAACGCCGCGATGGAGGCCGCCGAGAAGCTGGTCCGGCAGAAGATCAACGACCAGGACCGCAAGCGCCTCAACGAAGAGTACTACGACCAGATCACCTCCTCCGGAGGCTCCAATTGATCACCGGAAGCATCGCCAGAAGGTATGCCAAGGCCCTGCTGGCCATCGGCATCGAAACCAAGAACCATGAACGATTCGGGCAAGAGCTGGCCCAGTTCGCCGCGCTGATGGACAACAAGGATCTGCGGGAGACGCTGCAGAATCCGTCCTACCTCCACTCCAGGCGCAAGGCCATCCTGGAGGAGCTCATCACCCGCATCAAGCCGTCCAAGACCGTCTGGAACTTCCTGCTGCTGCTGGCCGATCGCAACCGTCTGCCACACCTGCAGGGCATGTCCCGGGAGTACCAGCGGATGCTGGACGTATATGTCGGCCGCGTCAGGGCCAGCGTCACCAGCGCCGACCGCCTCGAGGCGGAACAGGTCGCACGGCTGAAGAAGGCGCTGGAGGGCAAGACTGGCAAACATGTCGTTCTCGAGCAACAAACCGACCCCGAGCTGATCGCGGGCATGGTGACCCAGATCGGTTCGGTCGTTTACGACGGTAGCATTCGCACGCGCCTGCAGCAGATGCGACACACCCTACTCGCCGGGGAATAGCAGAGGCCATCGATGGAGATCAAAGCCGAAGAGATCAGCCAAATCATCCGCAGACAGATCGAGAACTACGACCAGAAGGTCGCGGTGCTCGAGACCGGCACCGTCCTCACGGTCGGTGACGGGATCGCCCGCGTCTACGGCCTCGACAACGCCATGGCGGGCGAGCTGCTCGAGTTTCCGCACGACGTGATGGGGATCATCCTCAACCTCGAGGAGGACAACGTCGGCGTCGCCCTGCTGGGGCATGACACGCTGATCAAGGAGGGGGACCTGGTCAGGCGCACCAAGCGCATCGCCCAGGTTCCGGTGGGTGAGGCCGTCATCGGCCGCGTGGTCAACGCCCTGGGCATTCCCATCGACGGCGGGCCGCCGCTGGAGACCAAGGAGTATCGCAAGGTCGAGATCAAGGCCCCGGGCATCATCAAGCGCCAGCCGGTGCACGAGCCGCTGCAGACCGGGCTCAAGGCCGTCGACTCGATGATCCCCATCGGTCGCGGGCAGCGCGAGCTGATCATCGGCGACCGCCAGACGGGCAAGACGGCCCTGGCCATCGACACGATCATCAACCAGAAGACCGAGAACGTGAAGTGCTTCTACGTCGCGGTGGGACAGAAGCAGAGCACGGTGGCTCAGGTGGTGCAGAAGCTCAAGGAGCATGGCGCCATGGAGTACACCACGGTGGTCTTCGCCGGAGCCTCCGAGTCGGCGCCGATGCAGTTCCTCGCGCCCTACGCCGGCGTGACCATGGGCGAGTACTTCCGCGACAAGGGCGAGCACGCCCTGCTGGTGTACGACGACCTGAGCAAGCACGCTGTGGCCTATCGTCAGCTGTCGCTGCTGCTCCGGCGCCCGCCCGGGCGTGAGGCCTACCCCGGCGACGTGTTCTACCTTCACAGCCGGCTGCTGGAGCGCGCGGCGAAGATGAACGAGAAGACCGAGGGCGGCGGGTCGCTCACGGCACTGCCGATCATCGAGACCCAGGCCGGCGACGTGTCGGCCTACATCCCGACCAACGTCATCTCCATCACCGACGGCCAGATCTTCCTCGAGGGCGAGATGTTCTACTCCGGGCAGCGGCCCGCGGTGAACGCCGGTATCTCGGTCAGCCGCGTGGGCGGCAACGCGCAGATCAAGGCGATGAAGAAGGTCGGCGGCAAGCTCCGTCTGGAGCTGGCCCAGTTCCGCGAGCTGGCGGCGTTCGCCCAGTTCGGCTCCGATCTGGACAAGTCCACCCTGCGCCAGCTCAACCGCGGACACCGCATGACCGAGATCCTCAAGCAGGACCAGTTCGTGCCCATGCCGGTGCAGCAGCAGATCACCATCATCTACGCCGGGACCAACGGCTTCCTCGACGACGTCCCCGTGCCGCAGGTGCGGGCCTACGAGAAGGAGATGCTGGAGTGGATGGACAAGCACCATCCCGACTATCTGCGCGAGATCGACGAGAAGAAGGAAATCGGAACCAAGCTCGACGAGAAGTTGAGGGACGCGCTCAAGGCCTTCAACAAGGAGTTCGCGGCGAACCACGCCAGCGCCTAGTTCCGGAAACCTTCGTGCCACAAAGGGGCACCTGCTCATGCCATCACTCAAGGACATCCGCAAGCGCATCGCATCGGTCAAGAGCACGCAGAAGATCACGCGCGCAATGAAGCTCGTGGCCGCCGCCAGGCTGCGCCGGGCGCAGGAGAACATCGTCAAGGCCCGGCCCTACGCGATCAAGCTGCACGAGCTGATCAGCGAGCTCGCCATGCGGGCCGACGCCGAGGACCACCCACTGCTGGAGGTGCGCGAGCCGCGACGGATCATGCTCGTGGTGCTGACCTCCGATCGCGGCCTGTGCGGCGCGTTCAACACCAACATCCTGCGCACCCTGGAGGCCAGGCGCCCGGGTTTGCTGTCGACTCACGACGAGGTCCGGCTCATGGTGGTAGGGCGCAAGGGACGGGACTACCTCAAGCACCGCAACATTCCGATCCACAAGTACTTTTCCGGGCTGGACGTCCACACGGCGCTGGACCGGGCCAAGGCGATCTCCGACAGCATCATCGAGGACTTCTTCGATCACAGCCTCGACATGGTCTACCTGCTGTACAACGAGTTCAAGTCGGCCATGAGCCAGCGCATCGTGCTCGAGCAGCTGCTGCCCATCGTTCCCCTGGAGCTGGAAGAGAGCACCGCCAGCCAGATCGACTTCATCTACGAGCCGAGCAAGGTCGAGCTGCTGGAGACGATCATGCCGATGTACGTCCACGTCGAGACCTATCGCTCCGCGTTGGAGAGCACGGCCTCGGAGTTCGGCGCACGCATGACCGCGATGGAGAACGCGACGAACAACGCCAAGGACATGATCTCGAACCTGACGCTGGAGTTCAACAAGGCGCGTCAGGCTTCCATCACCAGGGAGTTGCTCGACATCGTGGGCGGCGCCGAAGCACTGAGCTAGAGACACAACACCAAGCGAACGAGAGAAAGAGTCGAACATGGCAGAGCAAGGACATATCACCCAGGTCATCGGCGCGGTGGTGGACGTGGCCTTCGACAAGGAGCTCCCAGAGATCTTCTCCGCCCTGACGGTCACCAATCCGTCCATCGACGATCGCAAGGAGAACCTTGTACTCGAGGTGGCCCTGCACCTCGGTGAGCACACGGTGCGGACCATCGCGATGGATACCACCGACGGTCTGGTGCGCGGCATGCCGGTGAGCAACACCGGCGACGTGATCCAGGTCCCCGTCGGGCGTGAGGTCCTCGGTCGCATCATGAACGTGGTAGGGATGCCGGTGGACGAGGGGCCGCCGATCAAGGCCAAGGCGTCCCGCCCGATCCACCATCCCCCACCCTCCTTCGTCGAGCAGTCGACGAAGGTCGAGACCTTCGTCACCGGGATCAAGGTCGTCGACCTGCTCTGCCCCTACCGCAAGGGCGGCAAGGTCGGGCTGTTCGGCGGCGCCGGCGTGGGGAAGACGGTGCTGTTGATGGAGCTGATCAACAACGTGGGCAAGAAGCACGGCGGGTTCTCCGTGTTCGCCGGCGTTGGCGAGCGCACCCGCGAGGGCAACGACTTCTACAACGAGATGACCGAGTCGCGGGTCATCGACCGCGTCTCCCTGGTCTATGGACAGATGAACGAGCCTCCCGGCGCCCGCGCCCGCGTGGCCCTCTCCGCCCTCGCCGTCGCCGAGTACTTCCGCGACGAGGAGGGACAGGACGTGATGCTGTTCATCGACAACATCTTCCGCTTCACCCAGGCCAACTCCGAGGTCTCCGCGCTGCTCGGCCGCATGCCCAGCGCCGTGGGGTACCAGCCCACACTGTCCACCGACCTCGGCGAGCTCGAGGAGCGCATCACCTCCACATCCAAGGGCTCCGTCACCTCGGTGCAGGCGATCTACGTGCCGGCCGACGACCTCACCGACCCGGCGCCGGCCACGACCTTCGCCCACCTCGACGCCACCACGGTGCTCTCGCGGCAGATCTCCGAGCTGGGCATCTACCCCGCGGTGGATCCGCTGGACTCCACCTCCACCAACCTGACCCCGGACGTCGTGGGCGCGGAGCACTATCGCGTGGCGCGCGAGGTGCAGCAGATCTTGCAGCGGTACAAGGATCTGCAGGACATCATCGCGATCCTCGGCATGGACGAGCTGTCCGAGGAGGACAAGGTCGTCGTGGCCCGGGCCCGCCGGATCCAGAAGTTCCTGTCCCAGCCGTTCCACGTGGCCGAGGCGTTCACCGGCCGTCCCGGTCGGTTCGTCGAGGTCAAGGACACCGTGGCCGGCTTCGCCCAGATCGTGGATGGCAAGGCGGACGACCTGCCGGAGCAGGCGTTCTACATGGCGGGTGGACTGGAAGAGGTCCGGGAGAACGCCGAGAAGCTCAAGGACGAGGGGTAAGCGATGTCGCTGCACCTGGAGATCGTCACACCCAAGGGCTCGGTGGTGGCCGTCGACGTGGAGGATATCACCCTGCCGGGCAAGCTGGGCGAGTTCGGGATCCTCGTCGGACACATTCCGTTCCTCTCGGCGCTGAAGCCGGGCGTGATCCGCTACCGTGAGACCGCCGGGGGCAACAAGCGTTTGGCGGTGGGCACCGGCTTCGCCGAGGTGGGGGCGGGGGACAAGGTCCTGGTGCTCACCGACGAACACGCCTTCCCCGACCAGATCGACGCCGACGAGACGGCTCACGAGCTGACAGAGGCCGAGTCCGCGCTCAAGGTGTGGTCAGGTGAGCTGGACGCCGAGCACCAGGAACTGCTGGACCAGGCCGAGTGGGCGCAGGCGAAGCTCGAGGTCAAGAAGCACTAGCAGGTCGCTAGTTGGCCCGCGTGGCCCACCATCGTCCCCCATCGTGGTAGTTCTTGCGGTAGCCCCAGTTCCCCTCCAGCTTTGCACCATCCGGGCTCATCTGCAGGTACCCCCGGCCCCACTGCCGGCTCTCCACCTGGGTCCAGCGAAAGACGAACAGGTCGCCGTTCGTGTCACCGCTCACGGAGCCGTTGCGGAACCCCTTGTAGGTCCCGTGGACGTGGCGCCCCTCCTGGTGCAGCTCCATCTGCCCCCAGTTCGTGTCCCACACCCCCTCATACGCGGCACCAGACGGCAGTGGATTGGGTTTGGGCAGCTCCCCTCCACACCCCAGAAGGACCAGACAGGCCAGGCCAATCAAGAATCGGGTCATTGTGGCTGCGATTGTAGCGGAGTTCATGGTTGGGTGGCAAATTGCGGGACGGATTGGATGGCTTGTTCGTGCCCGGCGCCGGACCGCCCACCCCAGTCCCCACCGGCAACCCAAGTTGCTGGTTGGGGGATCCGGTGGCCAGTTGGCCTTCCACCCCCAATCGACAACCAGAAACCGCAAGTTGCTGCAATCAGACATTTTAGATCAATTCGCGCCCACTCCATCCAGGGCATGGCTCTTGCTACACCTTCCAGCATCCAGGGAGAATCGCCATGCTGAAAACGAACCTCACCGTGTTGATCGCCAGCCTCATCCTGAGCGCCTGTGGTGGAACCGAGGAGGAGTACTACAATCCGCCGATCCCTGGCCCCGTCTGGGAGAACAAGAAGCCCGTGGTGGTGGTGGCCTCTCCCGGCACGCTCGCCGTGGGTGAGAAGCTGACCATCCTCGGTCAGGACTTCGTGGACAAGGCGCACGGGCGGGTGGTGCTGCGGATCAAGGGCACCTACTTCAACAGCGAGGGCGAAACCAATCAGGTCGACTTCCAGGCCATGCCGGAGATGGTCAACTCGGGCAAGGTGCGCTGGAACCTGTGGCCCAACATCGTGTTCGACCGCACCGGTGACCACCTCGGGCGGTTCGTGGGCCAGGTGATCATCCTGAACCAGGGCAACGACGGCAGCCAGAAGTTCTCCGACGCGTTTCCCTTCAGCCTGGACATCAACCCCTCGATCATCGCACGGGCGGCTCGTCCCACCACTGGTGGCTGTTCCAGCGTGATCTCTGACACGCTGGAGGGGCAGCCGATGATGTTCATCGCCGAGGCCGTCGGCCTGAGGCCCCCGTCGCAGGACAACCCCATCACCTTCTACTGGACGTTCATGGCCGAGCAGTGGAACGTGACCCTGAGCTACAACACGCTGAACCCCGGCTCCGTGGCGCCGAAGACGGGATCGATGATGCTGGAGGACGTGGTCACCTCCGGCACCACCTCCAGCCTGTCGGATGGTGGCGACCGCAACTTCCTGCTCAAGGTCGGGAGCGACCTCATCGGCAACACCGGGCTCAAGGAGCTTCGCACGGGGACCATCGAGGCCAGCGGCAACAACATGCCGGTCACGGTCAACATCGCGGCGGTGGACGCTTCGGGCAAACAGGCCAAGACCTCGATCAAGATCGTCATCCATCGCAAGGCCGACCTGCTGTACGAGGGCGTGTCGATCATCGCCGAACGCTATGCGCCCCAGATGGTCAGCGACTGCATGCCGGGCGGCGACATCGGTCGTGACGTGAACTACCACGAGGGATCCAGCGAGTCCCGCGCCCGCTCGATGTCGTTCAACTGGAACGTCAGCGCCGGTGGCAGCGTCAACCCGGGCGCCTTTCTGCCGGGCTCGTGGAACAACCCGTGGGCGCTGGGCATCAACTTCTCCGTCGGCTTCGGGGTCAATGTCAACGAGCACGCCTCGTCCGACACCTCTCAGAGCCTGTCCCTCAACGGCCACATCCTCCCTGGCGAGTACGGAGCGTTCTATCGCCAGACCTCCAAGGTCTACCGCATCGGCCAGCTCATGGGATACACGGTGTGTGGTCAGGCGGTGAAGCTCGGCGAGGCGATCCTCACCGACTGGATCTGGACTCCGGACCTGGCCACGGGCCCCTCCTGCCCCCCGCCCACCAAGCTGCAGCCGGCGCAGACGTTCAGAGACTAGTAGTAGCCCCCACCAGATCCAGCTCGAGACGCGGTTCGGGCAGAGCCGGCAAATCCACGGCCGGCGGTTCGGCGAGATTACCAATCCGTGCGTGCCGCAGGAAGTCAGCCCGTCGCTCGGGCGAGAAGTCGCCGGCCTCGACGATCTGACAGCCCAGATTCATCAGCTCCAGAGAGTGCCGGTAGGCGCGCTCGTAGTGCCTCATGAACGAGAACGCGTCGCCGTCGTAGTAGCGCCGCCGATTCTCGTCGTTGCCCAGTCGAGCGCTGTTCTTCCTGGCCATGGGCAAGGAAACCATGAAACCGAAATGACGGAAGGCGCGGACCCACCCGGCGAGCTCCCGCATGCTGGGCGCCGATTCGTGGAAGAACCCGGCCAGCACGTCCGCGCACCAGCGGATGACGGGCGGCTCCGGATCCGCGCGGAAGAACGCCCCGTGATCAACGATCCGCGTGGCCTCGGTGAAGACACGGCGAGTCCCGATGATGTCTCGTCCCTGCAGCTCGCGGTGAAAGAACAGGCTCTGGTACTTCTCGGTCAATCGGTGGTGATGGGACTCGTTGCCACCGGACAGCAGTAGATCACGACGCGCACACCAGTTGACCAGCGGATGGATCTCGAGGTCCAGCGCGATGTGCGACAAGAACCCGCCCATGATCGCCAGACGCTGCTGGCGGTCCAGCTGAGCCTGGCGGCTGGTCATTTGCAGAAAATGCCAGGTGAAGAGGTCCGGGTGGTAGCGGTGCATCTTCTGCGCAAAGGGGCAATTCTCCGCGGGCATCTCGAGCCAGTACCCCAGCATCATCTTGACGATGTTGGTGTAGAATGGCAGGTCCACCAGCACCGACCCAAACCGGGTGCAGGTCATCCGGTGGCGCATCGCGTCACGCAACGTCGAAGCGAGCCGGTCGTCCTGGCTCAGAAGCTCGGCATGGGTCAGATGGAGCGTGGCGGATGGCATCGGGGAGCTGTTCTGAGTATCTAGTTTCTGATCCGGCTCACGTCAAGAACGCCGTCGTCTATCCTGGACATCGTGCGATGTGTGCGGGCGCTCCGCTGTGACAATCGCCACACCGCCCGGCTTCCGGGACAATGGCCCCCTCCTGCATCGCCGCCCTCAACGCATCCTGGAGCAGCTGGTGGCCACACCGTTCCAGCTTCACGCGGCCCTTCAGCGGGCCCCCCAGCAGGGCCAGGTCTCCCAGCGCGTCCAGCAGCTTGTGTCGGGCCGGCTCGTCCGAAAACCGCAACCCTCCCGGCGTCAGGGTCCGGTTCTCGTCGAACACCACCACATTACGCAGCGTCGCTCCACGTGCAAGCGCCCTGGACCGAAGCCACTGTCTGTCCTGGACCATGCCAAATGTTCGGGCCGGGGCGATGCGGGAGGCAAACACCTCCGGATCCCACTGGAACACCACACGTTGACGTCTGATGGCGGGATGCGGGAACCAGATCCCGCACTCCAGCCGACAGCCGTCGAAAGGCTGCAGATGGCAGGAGGCCAGGCCAGCCCTCCTCGAGAAGCTCCGAGCCACACGCCAGCCTCTGGAGACGCCCTGGTCAACCTGGCGACTCGCCACCATCAGTGCGCGAACGAAGGGGGCGGCGCTGCCGTCCAGCGCCGGGATCTCGTCCCCCTGAAGCTGGATCTCCGCATCCCAGATCCCGAGGCCGTGGAGCGCTGCCAGCAGGTGCTCGACGGTGTGGATCGGCCCCCCTGCGCCTTGCAGGGTGGTGCACCGGATCGAGGACCGCACCGAGGAGAGATGCGCCGGGATCGGTTGTCCGGGGCGTCGCGTGAAATGAATCCCGTCCCCGGCGCACGCGGGCAACATCCGGACTCGACACCAACGGCCGCGATGAAGCCCTCGGCCCTCCAACACCGTCGTCGGGATAACGAGCTTCCGGTTCATGAGAGTCTGCAGCTTTCGTCAGCCTTGGACTATACTATCCATGATGGGACACCACGATACCCTGGGACTGCTGCTTCAGCTTCGGGCGAACCAGATCAGCCGAAACCGAAGCTTCGACCTGTTCCACCAGCCCGAGGCCCGCCGCGCCCTGCGTGTCCACCTGCTCCTGCGCCAGCTGGAGCGGGACCTGCGTCGTCACACCCGTCAGTCCGTTCAGGTCTGGTCCCACGCCGACGAAAACGGGCCGCTGATGGTGGTGGAGATGACGGATGATGCTCTGCGGCTGCGCCGTCGCGTATACCTGAGCGGCGAGGAGTTCCACCTGCTGACGCGGGACCCATACATCGCACAGCTCCTGCTGTCCGACGAATCTGGCTGATGTCTGCTAGTTGGCTGACTGGTAGAAGATGGTGATGGTGAAACAGTGGAACTCGCGGTCAGAGCTCTGGGTGACGATCTTGTCCACGATCTTCTTCGTTGGGTGCTCACCAGCAGCGTGCGGTACCCGCGCCGGGCCAACCCGGCACACAGATTCACCGCGGTGGTGGTCTTACCCACCCCCTTCTGGTTCGCGATGGTCACGATCACGTACATTGGTCTGCTCCTGCGCCGCACCACATCCTGAGGAGGAATGGGCAACCGTACCACAGCACCTTGGCCAGTCAACGACACCAGCTCCCCGTTGACACACTGTCCCGTCCCTGGCTATAAAGCGTCGTGCTCGTGAAGGATCTCGAACAGCTGCTGTTCAGCGTCCCCGGCACGGTGGTGGATGCCGTGGCCAACCTCCTCACCGAGGAGGGTGCGGGCGTGGAACAGCGAGACGCGGAGACCACTCCCTCACTGGGCGAGAACGTGGCTCAGCTGCTGGTGTGGTTGCCCTCCTCCAGCGTCGACTCCAAGGTCAAGCAGGTCTCGGATCTGCTCGCATCTCTGAAGGCGATGGGCTCCGAGGTGGACCCCTGGAGCTGGTCCTCGAAGCCGGTGGACAGCAAGGACTGGGCCGAGGTCTACAAGCAGTACTTCAAGGTCAACCGCATCGGGCGGTACGTCGTGGTCAAGCCGAGCTGGGAGACGCTGGAACCCAAGGTCCAGGATCTGGTGGTCGAGATCGACCCGGGCATGGCCTTTGGCACCGGCCTGCATGCCTCGACGGTCCTCGTGGTCCACGCCATGGAACGCATGGCCCACCACCAGCCTGCACCCAAGTCGGTGCTGGACATGGGCTGCGGCACCGGCATCCTCGCCATCGCGGCGGCCAAGCTGTGGCCCGCCACACGCGTACTGGCCATCGACAACGACGAGACCGCCATCCAGGTCTGCCGCGAGAACGTCCAGCGCAACGGTCTGGACGCCCGGATTGTCATCGAGCACCGGTCGGCGCGGGAGGCACGAGGGACCTTCTCTCTCATCCTGGCCAACCTCACCGCCGAGATCCTCACCGATCTGCAGCCCACCATGCGTCGACACCTGGACTCGTTCGGCCACCTGGTTCTGAGCGGGATGCTTGCCGAGCAGGCGCCTGCCGTGGTCCGGACGTACTGCAAGGATCTCGTGCTGGAGCCAGAGTACAGCGAGGAGATCGACGGCTGGCGCGCCTACCTGCTGGAGGTTCGGGAGTGACGGTGGGAGGCATGGCTTGACCCGACGGCTGGTGGTGCACAGCGACGCCATCGACGGGGACAGCGCCACCATCACCGGTTCACTGCATCACTATCTGTGTCACGTTCTGCGGCTGCGGCAGGGAGACACGCTGGTCCTGGTGGACGGCACCGGCACCGAGCATGAGGGTACGATCCAGGCCTTCTCCTCGCTCGAGGTGCGCATCGACATCACCGCTCGTCGATCCCCCATCAGTCCTGGACCACGCCTGATCCTGGTGCAAGGCATGTCGCGCCGAGCGAAGCACGAGCTCGTGCTGCAGAAGTCTACCGAGCTCGGCGTGGACTGGGTTCTCCCGGCTCAGTGCCAGCGGTCGGTCTCACGCCCTGCCGAGCCCGGACGGAAGCTGGAGCGGTGGCTGGAGATCGTGGCCCACGCGGCCCGTCAGTGCCAGCGATCGACCCTCCCGTTGCTGTCGTTGCCCCAGCCGCTGGGCCAGGCCCTGGCACAGGCAGGCTCCTCGGCCGACGTCTGCCTGCTGGCCCGCCCTGGTGGCCGTCCGCTGGCGGACCTCGCCCCCAGGCTGGTCCGGACCCGAGGCGTGGCGGTGGCCGTGGGACCGGAGGGCGGACTGACCGAGGAGGAGGTGCAGCAAGCGGAGGAGCTGGGCTTCACGCCGGTGAATCTGGGACCGCTGGTGCTGCGCACGGAAACGGCCGCGGTGGTGATGCTGGCACTCGTGGCCCAGCTGAGCGGACGACTGTCCGCCTGATTCGGGCGAACTTCTTGCCATCCGTACCCAACCCAATATAGTGGCGTCATGTCGCAACTCGAGGCCACCGATCTGGATGGGGCGCCAGTGAGCCCCACCGGGTCCGACGTGGTGCACGTGGCTGGACTGTGGCGCCGTGCCACAGCGCTGCTGGTCGATGCAGCCTGCCTCACCCCCGCCATCGTGCTGCTGGGTTGGCTGGCATTCAAGGTCACCGGCATCCGGTCTCCCACCGAGATCCGCTTCGAGAGCGTGCTCGAGCTGTTCCTCGAGGGCGGGAGCCTGTTCTACAGCCTGCTGGCCATGGCCGTCGTGATCATGATGATCTACGGTTTCCTGTTCATCGTCACCACCGGCGCCACTCCAGGGTTGCGACTGCTGCGGCTGCGGGTGATCAACATCTACGGTGATGCTCCCGAGTGGTGGCGCGTGCTGGTCCGCGGCCTGGGGCTGGTGGCAGGGACGGCGCTGCTCGGGCTCGGGGTGGTGTGGGTCGGATTCGACCGGGAGAAGCGCGGACTGCAAGACTGGCTCGCTGGCACCTACGTGATTCGCTCCCGAGGCGCAACAACGGCCGCTGGCAACGAGCCGGTGTGAGGTCGGAATGGGTTCGAAGCTCAGCTCGCTGCTGGTGCAGGAGGGGCTCATCGCGGTCAAGACGCTGGAGGACGCCTTCGCCTTGCAGGCGATCCTCGGCGGCGAGCTGGATACCGTGCTGCTGGAGAAGAACCTCGTCGGAGAGAGCGCACTGGTCCAGGTCGCCAGCCGCGCCACCGGGATCCCTGCCGCTCAGCCGGAGCTGTTCGAGCGGCTGAGCTCCACGTGCACCGCCGTCATCGACGAGGAGATGGCCCGCCGGCTGGGGATATGCCCGGTGGAGCTGGACCGCAAGAACGTGACACTGCTGGTGACGGAGAGCACCGACTCCTTCGCCCTGGAGGACCTGGCGTTCGACCTCGATCGGCGGATCCACCCCTTCATCGCCGTCGAGCTGCGCGTGGCCCAGGCGCGAGGGGTGGTCTACGGCACCCCCCTGTCGCCGCGCCACACCCGGCTGCTCCAGCAACACGGACCGATACCACCCGGCGTGCCCGAGCTGCCATCCCGATCGGAGCACACCATCGAGCCAGCCCGGCGACCTGTCGCGCCGTCGGCGCGGCCCCTCGGGGTTACGATCCTCGAGCCACTGGCCACCATCGACTCCGAGGTCCCGGTGCCCGAACGGGGCTCCTCCGAGGGGCCGGAGAGGCACGCAACCTCCAGCAACGATCTGGACCTGCCAAAGGTGGTGGTGGACCCCACGCTGGTCGAGCAAGTGGACCGCATGCAGTTCGGTGTGGCGCAGGGGCGGACAAAACACCTGTCCAGTCACCTGCTCCCCGACCGACTGGCCGAAATGCCGCCCATCCCGCGCGACTCGGACAGTGAGGATGCGGGGATCGATGCGCTGGAGATGCTCCCGGAGCAGGAGCTTCTTCCGGAGGACCCCGCCATCGGCGACGCATGGGAGGAATCCACCGACCCCGGCGGGCCCCCGACCGTGGTCGAGATGACGGCCGATCCGGCGGAGCCCGGCGAGGTGATCCAGGACGAGTTCGAGGAGGACACCGATCCAGGCCGTGGGCCGTTCCTGACGGGCCATCGATGGCAGTCGCTTGATGAGCTGGAGCACGAGCCGTCGGAGGAGATGCCCGAGGAGCCCGCCCCCGAGGAGCCCGCCCCCG
>Ga0210044_10006353_pt1 | contig 15615 bp, 10 predicted proteins | sample CryGey13umfilter_2_FD_183959 | JGI IMG/M metagenome (GOLD analysis project Ga0210044, IMG submission 183959) | Groundwater microbial communities from aquifer in Utah, USA - Crystal Geyser 4/9/14 3 um filter (SPAdes) (version 2) | ecosystem: Environmental > Aquatic > Deep subsurface >...
ATCAGCGCCAGCAGGCGGCCATCGCCGATCCTGTGTTTCAGGAACAAAGCCAGCAGGTCGTGATCCAGGCTGTCGAAGCAGGCGGCGATATCACCATCCACCACCCAGCGCAGCCCATTGTGCCGCAGCCCATGCACGTGTGCCACAGCCTGTTCGATCGAACAACCTGGACGGAAGCCGAAACTGCACGGCAGGAAAGCCGGTTCCCAGAGCGGCTCGATCACCTGCTGGGCTGCGCGCTGCGCTACCCGATCGCGCACCGGCAGTACAGCCAGCATCCGCTGCCCGCCGCCTTTTTTAGGAAGCGGGAAGAAGGCCGGGGGGACAGGTTTGTAGCGGCCTCTCAGCAGCATGTCGCTCAACGCCGAGAGCTGCGTTTGCAGGTCACGCTCGAAATCGGCCAGGGAGACGCCATCCGGGCCGGCGGCGCGCTTGCGGCGGTAGTGGGGAATGTTGCCCCGCACGACGCGCCAGGCAGCCAGCAGGTTTTCCGGCGCGGCCACTTGCTCCAACAATCTTTCGCTCATATTGACCTCTTCTCTCTGATCTCACCGCCAAGGACCCCCCAAAGTTCGCGAGCAGTTGCACTGCGAGCCGCCAGCAGTCCAATCGCGAAGCATCCTTTAGGATTGCAGACGGAACACGGTGGGCAAAGCCCTTGGTGTTCTTGTCGAACTACTTTGCGCCTTTGCGCCTTGGCGGTAAAAACCCATTTCTTATTGCACGAGTGCATAGACCGTTCCATCCTGGCTCAATTGGGTGCCCAGCACCACGTGGCCGCTATCCATGAAGAAAACCCAGCGGCAGGCATGTCCGTAAGTTAGGTCAATCAGTTTGCCCTCAGTCCGGGCGCGGCGCACTTCGCGGCGCACGGGAGATGAATCCCAGCGGCCGATCGCCACCACCCGCCCTCCGGCAATGCTCCCGCCCGACCCCACCACGGTAAAGTCACTCATCGCGGCCTCGCTTTCCATCCACAATATCATTGGCCAGCGCATCTGCCAGGCGGTTCTGTTCGCGGGGGATATGGTGAAAAGTAACCCGCTCGAACTGCACCACCAGTCCGCGCAGCCGTACCTGCGCCTGGCGCATGGCCGGAGCCTGCGCCGTTGCTTCTCCGCGCATCTGCCGGACGACCACCTGGCTGTCGCTGTAAACATCCACTTCACGCGGGCGCAGCGGGCGCAAAGACTCCAGGGCAAAGATGATGGCCGCGTACTCGGCTTCGTTGCAGGTCATCCGCCCGGCGCGGCGGCTCCACCAGTAGCGGATCTGCCCATGCTCATCCTGCACGATGGCCCCCAGCCCGCTCTTGCCTCTTTCCGGCCGGATGGCGCCATCCGTGTAGACACAGGCGCGGCGCAGACGAGAAAATAGCCAATTCATGATCACAAACTCCCTGACCAAGGAGCCATTTCCAGATCGATCGCCTGCTTTTGTTCTGCAGCGAGGCTTTCCAGGGCCTTGCGGCCGCGCCGGGTCAGTTCCTCGAGCGCGTTCAGCGGGATCAGGTGCCGCGCCCGGCAGCAGATCGCCAGGTAAGGATCGGCAGTCGCCATGAACTCCCACTCTCTCTGCCCACCTTTGAGCAGCGCCGTCAATGCGGAAGTGTGCGGATCAGCGCACAGGAAATGGCAGGTCTGGAACGAGCGCTGGCCGCCCCCCCGGTCGAAATCCGGCCTGAGCAGCGGCGCCGCGCCCTGGGTCATGGCCGCCAGCAGCGCAGCCGCATCCGCTTCCTGCCGGTGACGGAGCGCTTCCTCCAGCGTGACCTGGTAGAGAGGCTGGAAGAGCTGGCGGCAAAAAGCCAGCAGGCGCGCCTCCAGGGTTTTGATAGTGATCTTCTGCCATCCTTCCAGGAAACGCTGCTCCTGCAGCAGGGTGAAGCGTGCTTCGGCCGGCGGCTTTTGGTGGTGTGAATACGCCCATTCGACCACCGCCTCATCCACCGCGCCCAAGCGAAAGAGCGACTCCGGCTGCCAGGATCGCATTCCCCTGGCCGAAAGCCGTTTGCGCAACTTTTCGAGTCCCTTCTGCAGCCTCTTCACACCCGCGCGGTTCTTCTCCAGCACCTCCAAAAGGGATTGGCAGACCTGGGCGAGGCCTTGGGAAAGCTCATTGTTCATCAGGCAAGCATATTCTCCTTCCAGCGCATGGACACAGGCTTCGCGCAGCAGGATCAGGTTCTGGTGCTCGCGGCGCAGAAACAGCAAGTTGAAAAGGTGCCGGGCGAGGCCGGCCAGCGGCTCGGGCAGAATCTTCATCCAACGCGGCGGCCGGGGCAGGTTCTTCACCGCCTGCTCCAGGGATTGCAGGCAGGCTTCGACACGTGCAGAGTATTGCTCTGCTGTCTCGTCCGAAGCAAAAAATGCCTCCAGGCGCGTCTTGAAAGCCTCTCCCAGTCTCTCGATCACCAGCCGGGAGGCATTCAGCCCGCCGGGGTACAGCGCCGCGTTTTGCGGCAGGGCATCCAACAGGCCGGAAAGTACGTCCATTTCTTCACCGGTCAGTTGCTTTACATTCGACTGCGCCACAGCCCGATGCTCAGGGAAACTTTTCTCGCTATAGAGACGGTCATATTCCCGGATGACCGGCCCCCAGCGTTCCGGCGCTACATCCTCGAAGCGCAAATCGGTAAAATGCACCGACAGATTCGAGCCATCGGCAGCCGCCTGGTATGGCATTCCAGCGCAGCCCGCCTCCAGCCAGGCGCGGGTGGTTTTCAACTGGCTTTCCATCTCGATGGCACTGGCCTCGGCCCGGCGCGGGTCGGCCGCGATTTGTTCCCCAAACTCCACGAAGAGCATGTCCGCGCCCAGGCGCGCCGCGCAGGCCTCGATCAGGGCGGCCGGGTCGAACATCAACACCGTCGCCGCGCCGCTGCTGAAATGCGCCTGCCCTTCCAGCCTGTCTGCCAGGGGAGCCTTGTGCGTCAGATGCTGCGCCAGCCCGCCGGAGAGCATCGCCAGCAGGAGATTTCCAATCAGCAGGCGTAATTCATCCCCATCCTTGACCTCCCACGATCCTTCCTTGTAACGATCCAGGAGATAAACCTGGAAAGGCAGCGAGGAAGCATCGGCCAGTCCCAGCCTGCCGTCTCGCACCGGCGTGCCGCCGTTGTTCGCGGCACGAACGGTGGCGCAGCCCTGCCTGCGGACGGGGTCATCCTGCTGCCGCAGCAGGGATTCGAGATATTCGAGACGCGTATGTACCCGCGCCTCTGCCAGGGATGCCTCCCCGGCATCTCCAAAACTTGCGACGCTGAGGATAAGATAACCGCTGCCATGGGGTTCGTTAACCAGCAGCGATTGGAGCAGGAGCGCCAGTGGAAACAGTTGGCTGGAATCTCTCTCAGCCAGATCCGCCAACAGGAACACATCCAATGGCAGGATGCTTTTTTCACCCAGCCCCACCTCGATCAACCCTTCGTGAGCGCGCAAGTCGTGGAGGGCGGATTCCAACTCGCCTTTCAGCGCGGGAACAGAAGCCAGCAGCCGCTCGAAAACCGGCGTACCAGCCTCCGGCAGGCTCGATGGGGCAGCAGTCCCACAGGGATGCTGCGCGATCGAACTGCCGTTAGTTGGGATCAAATGAAAGCCATCCGGCTGTTCCTGCAACGCCAGGAATCGGGTGGTTACGGCGCGGCGGAGGTCGCTGCGCAGGAAGATGGCCTCGATCTCCGCAGCCGCCTGGCGGGCCATCTTCCCCACGGCGATGACCAGCGCTGGCGTGGTGGTGACCAGAGACGGCATGGACTTTTCGCACTCCTTCTCCATCGAAGCCCTCCACTCACAGCATCCCTAATTGCTGCTGCTTCTCCTGCAAGGCGTGGATCTCATCCTCGTATTGCTTGCGTAAATCGCTATCCGGAGCCATCTTGGAAAGGGCTTGCTTGTACTCAGCGACGCGCTCACTCAGCAGGCGGATGGCTGCCTGATTGCCCATGTTGACCACATTCCGTTCGATCAGTTGTTCAGCCAGGCGCACCAGATCATCGCGCTGTACAAATATGTCTTCAGCCTTTTCTCTTCCCTGATCCAGGCGATTTTCCCGCAGCGGGCGGATGCCGCGCGCAGCGTGCTCCTTTTCTGGATCGAAATAGTAGAAACTGCCGATCTGGATCACATAACCAAAAGCTGCGGCGACAGCGAAGACATGCCGCGCCTCCAGTTTTTCCTCCGGGATGACCTCAACAGCCGAGAACGCTTCTGGAAACACATGCAGTGGATCCAGGCCATGTTTGCGCCGTTCGTCGTAATAGGTTTTGTAATCCGCCATATCGTGCAGCAGGAAAGCCGGCAGGCCGTGCTGGACGCGGGCAAAGTCCACCCGGTGCTTGAAGCCGGTGGATTTCACCTCATACTGCGGGTCCTGCCGGTATTTCTGTGGGATCAGGTCGCTGTGCTCGTCCTCGACGCCGATGATGCTTTTCCCTTCCTGACCCTGGATGCCGCTGTTGGCGTCATACTGCCAGAAAGGATGGCAGTAGCGCACCAGGCGGTCGAACTGTTCCTCGATCCGCCGCGCAGCCTGCCGGCCAAAGTGATCCGTCAGGGCCTGCAGGAGAGAGGTGGTTTCCACCTCTTCACGGAAGAAGGTGTCGGCGTGATCCTGGAACAGGCTGGCCCATTCCTCCTCGCTCCAGGTGGATAGTTTTTCCAGGCTTTCCGCCCTCGTGCGCTGGGCAAATGCGCCGTAGACCGCCGCCGGGTCGAGATGGCTGGAACTCTTCTTGTAGAACTGCTGGATGTAATCCGCGCCCACCGCTTCGACGTTCAATTCGTAGATGCCCTGCTCCGCAGTGGAAGGTTTGAGATTCTCCTGGGCGCGCTCCTCCAGTTTTACCGCGCTGCGTTCCAGCGTTTGCATCAGGCCGGTCAAAACCGCCGCCAGCCGGTGGGATAGATCTCCCAACTGTTCATAGAGATTGGCGGCCTGCCTTTGGGCGTGCAACTGGAGCGAACGCTGGTTGACCTCGTTCATCCAAGATAGACAGTCATTACGGACACGGTTCAGGCTTTCCTGCCAGGATTTGCGCAGCAGCGCCCGCTGCGCGGCCCGCAGGGCGTCGCCGGCCATCGCCCGCAGGCGTTCACGCGCCCGCTGGTATTCCTGTTCGGCCTGGGCAAGGTAGGCCTCGTCAATCCCCTGCTGGAACAGGCGGGCTTTGAATCCGGCCAGCGAACAGGTGGTTTCGGCGACGCGCTCGAGCGTGCCGGCTTCGGCGGTCAATTCGGCTAACACCGCCTGGGCAAAGCGCGCCCCACGCTCGATGGCCAGGTTGGAGATTTCTTGTTGGAGGGCCGCTTGCGCCTGCTGGAGCAGCGCCGCGCCCTGCTCGCCGATCTTGCGCCGCAAGAATTCGCGATCCTTGGCATTGCTTTCTTCCTGCAAAGCCAGCAAGCGGCGGATATCCTCCACAGCCTCGGCCTTGCGGATGGCTGGCACGTTCGAACTGCCCACCTGTTGACCGGCCAGCAGCGACTCGAGAACTTGCTCATCGCGCAGCCGCAGCCTGCCCAGCAAAGCCAGGACGGCCTCCTGCACCTCCTTTGGATTTGGCTCGGCCAGGCAAACCTGGCGGATCATGGCCTGGCTCAGGCGGGCGCCGCAATAGCCCAGGATTTTTTGCGCCGGGTAGATCAGTGAAGCCGCCGCCAGCGAGCTGAAAGCCCGCCGCCTTCCGTGGAATTCCTCGAGCAGCACACTGACGTTGGCATTGAAGCCGCGGATCGCTCCGCCGATGGATGAGCCGGTATCCAGGAAGACCGCCGAGGCGATCATGTTGAAAATGTCATCCTCGGAATTCAACCGGTTGCCAGCCTGGTTGCCCAATTCGATAACGAAATTCATATCGAACGGCTGGGCCGGAATGTTGACCGGAGCGCCTTCGGGGTAAGCGACGTGCCAGGCTGGATTTTCGATCAGGTGATTGCATTCCTTGAACCAGGCGTATGTGTTGGCGCGGATACGCTCACGCTGGATGGGAGTCTCGTTCTTGATCGCCTTGTCCATGATCGAAGGCAGGATGGCAACAGACATGATGGTCGGGTTGGTATCGCGTAGGTAATGGCGGCAGAGATAGGCCAGGTCGAAAGCCATGGAACTCCCCGTTCCTCCGCAGGTGGAAAAGAACAACACCACCCGCACCCCTCCGCGCTCCACCACGAAACGCATCCTGTCATTGCTCATCCGCTCGGTGGCATCAATGTTCTCGATTTGCTGGATGGCTTCCGTTGCCAGGCGGAATTTGTCAATGAAGGCCGGGCCGGCATTGCGGTCGTTGAACATGCGGAAGAGCGCCAGCCGGCCGACCGGGCGCATCTGCCCCGCGCCGCGGTTGATATAGCCGGCCTTCAGGCGCGATTCGTGCGGCCACCAGGCCTTGATGGCCGGGTAATTGTTGATGTTTGCCAGCACCGCATCCCCGTTGAAACCGGCCAGCTCCGCCCGTTCGTGAGGCTGGAACCAGGAAGCCAGGTACGGATCTACGGTGCTGTCCGCGTCCACCCACAGGAAACGCAGGATAGGCGCCTCCCCATAAGCGCGGCGCAGCAGGTTCTTGAGCCGCCAGCCGATTTGCCCCGAACTGGTGCCAAGGAAAATGAACAGGGTGGGTTCGAAACGAATTTCTGTGGTCATTGGGTCTACCTCCTGAATTATTCACCTGTATCGCTCAAGTATTGGAACTCGCGCCCCGCCATGCTGAAGCGATCACCATGGCTGAGGGGGATGGGAGTAAGGATGGCGCGGTAGCTTTTCTTGATCTCTCCAAGCGGCTCGAGCAGGATGCGCGTCCCCTGCGCAGCGCCTTCTCGCTCGATAGTTTTTTCGGCCCGTAGGATGGCATGTCTCTCCGCCAGGCCGCCTTCGGTTATCACCAGGTCGCATGCCTCGCCCCGACCGATGGAAAGGGAATTTTTCCGGAGCGCGGTCAGGTCATCCTCGATGGCATTGGCCATGTTCTCGCCGCTCGGCCAATGGCGCAGCGTGCCGGTGACCGGCGGAGGTAAAGCTGCCTGCCGGATGCGCTGGGCTGCCACCAGCCCGGCGGCGAGAAGAAAGACTAACAAGCCGCCCCATGAGGCGGGCTTTTGGCAGCGCGTCCAGAGAGAAGGAACGTGGTATTGAAGTGCGATTTTCGGGCTGGGGAGAACTTCCACTCCTTCTGCTCCCTCGACCAGCAGGGTCAATTGGCTCTCGCCAGCCAGGAGCGGGTGGTTGGGAGAGGAAAATTCAAGGATAACTTGCTGTTCCTCTGGGCCGACCAGCAGCGAAGAAGGTGACAAGGTCACCCCATCAGCATTTTCGAGTGCGAAAGTGATTTGTTGTGCTTTTGTACTGGAAATATTCACGCTCATCGTAAACCGCCGCGGCGCACTGGAGCAGGCTGCCGGCACTTCTATTCCAGATGTCTGGATAATCAGAACGGGCACGATGGTTACTTGAAACTCTGTTTCAGCGGCCGTGGTGTAAGGCAGTCCTTTATAGAAAGCATCTTGGGGGATGAACGTCACTTTGTAGTTTCCATCTTCCATCGGCATAAAGCCGCCACTGAAAGTGCCATTTTCCTCATTCAATTCCATTTCGTAGCCAGCTCCAGATGGCGCAGTGAGCTGGGCGGTGATTATGCCTTTATCCAGAACAGAAGGGACGCCGCCCTCTAAATGAACTTGTAATTGGATCGGTTGACCTTTGACATCGTACGCGCCGGCCGGCTTGTCAACCACCAGTCGAGGGAAGGATACAATCTCCACCTGGGCAGTCTGCTCGACTGGCACGATCCCCTTCCGCCCTTGAATGTGGAGCGAGTACACGCCAGGCTGCTGCGTGTTGACGTACAGGCGGGTGAAATCCCCATCGTCTGCCACGGCGTCTCCATGCGTGCCATCGTCATAGAACCGATCCAGGCTTTCCTGCGTTCCATCCGGCCGCGTGATCAAAGCCGAGAAACTGGCCTCGCCGATGATTTTCACGGTCTCATCCCCTGTTTCTTCCGTGAGGTTCACCACGATGGGCATCGGCTGCCCGGCCTGGTGGAAACGCGCCGGAGAGATGATCTCGCTGCGCAGGCGGGAATGCAGGATGGCGCGTACCATGACCGCGCCTTGTCCACTCGTGTGGAATTTCCACTCCCCTCCAGTCGGATGGTCACTGGTGACCACCATAAAGCGAGGGTCATCAGCAAGAAAGGCAACCGCCCCTTGGCTCGCGGAGGTGATTTCCTCCCCGCTCGGGGCGAACAACTTTGCTTGCACGTTTTCCGGCTTGATGAGAATGAAACTTGCCTGGGCAATATAGGGTGCCAGGGTCGGTTCGATTTCCAGCGCGGCAAAGCCCGGGGATTGGGTCACGCCGCTGCCAATCACCGTGCGATCCTTGATTTGGCTGAACACTTCCAGGTAAGCATCCAACAGGTCCGCGGCATCATCCGCCGGCACGACCATTCCTCCAGTTTCGGCAGCCAGGCGGTTCAGGAAGGGCGTCTGGGCGGCTGTCGTCAGGGCGATGGAAAGCACAGGCACGCCCAGAGAGCGGGCCGCACCCAGGGCTTCCTCTTCGTAGGCGGTATAAGGCTGGGAGATCTCGGGTTTGCCGTCGGTGAGCAAAACCACCACCGTTTTGCCAGAAGCATTCGTTGTCCCGGTATTGCCCTGGATCATTAGAAGCAAATCCCCGGCATCGAACAGGGCAGCCTTGATGTCGGTATAACCATCCGCTGCCGGGAAGCGGGTATGATCGAGCAATTGGCGTTTATCCGCTTCGCCATGCAGGGTCACCATTTCAGCGGTGAGTTTATCGCTCTGCGTGGAGAAGAGGATCAATCCCACCTGGTCGCCATCATCGAGGAGTGAAATAAACAGGCGCACAGCGGTGAAGCGCAGGTCGGCCGGGTCGCTGGTCTTCATGCTGCCGGAATTATCCAGGATGAGAATGACCGCCACCTGATCCGGCGCGGCCTGTTCAGCCTTGACAGGTTGAGGAAGAAACACCAAGATCAGCGCCATCGTTATCCACACTACCACTACCTTACGCGTTTGCATCTTGATCCACTCCAGCTCTGGGATTCGCCTCAGATCGGGCTTGTGAACGCTTTTTCACCGCTGTGAAGTCTAAATCAAAGGAATTCGCCCGTCATCCCGACCCATCGGGATTTTTCTCCCCAAAATGAGGGATAACAAAAACCAGGTTCCTGGGCGAAACCTGGTTTGGTAGAGAAGCGAGTTGTTTGGGAGTTGTCAGCGTTTCTTGCGCGCCGCGCCGCGCACTGTTTCGAGGTTCAATATTTCTGCCACTTCATAGCGGGTCGGTGTACTGCCCTCCACTGACCTGAGGCGGATGATGGCAGGGAAATACCCCATCCGCCCGTGCAATTCGGCCAGCAGCAGTGCAGCAATAAAGTTCAGGGAGGGAAGGTTGACCAGAATCGGCTCGGTTTGCCATTGTTCGGCGGTCAATGGCACGCTCGCCATAAGCGCCTCCAATTGAGGCGGGAAAGGTTGTTGATTGTCAAATTGAACTGGCAGGGCAATCAACTCGGCCACTCTTTGGCTGAGAATTTCTTCTATGCCGGCAAGCTGTTCGGGAAGTAGCGGATGCGAAAAATTCAACAGGAACATATCCAACCTATTTGGTTGCAGCATGACGGCTGACGAGAATCCCCTCTTGAGTTCTGGGAATAGGTTTGTTCTGGGCGTCATATTTCGAGCGGATGTATTGGGTGTCCATCCCCCACTCCTCAGCCATGCTGAACACCCCCACCGACATCGGCGTTGTCCCGCCGGTAATATCGAGCGATGTTTCCTGGGATTGAATGCCCTGCCTCCGAAGCCACTTCAGGATGGTTTCGGTTTTCTCGCGCACATCCATGATGTCCCAGGGGTCCACGACCATCTTCTGAATGTGTTCGACCTGCAAGCCGCTGGCAGCGATGATCTCCTGGGCGGTTGGCTCGGTGATGTGGGAACAGACCAGCCCGAGATGGGTTGGCTTTTGCGATTGAACCGCAAAAAGGCCGGGTTCCTTCGGCATCCCAACCGTGAGGATGAGCGCCTTACGGGGGATCTGAAATGCTTCCCCCACGCCGATGGAGTTTGCCCGGCTGCGCTTGATATAGCCGGCAACCGAGAAGATGACTGCCAACACCGCCAAGCCACCCAGGCCAGTAATGGCAAGCAGGCTCCAATCGCGGGTCAACGCTGCGCCGACCGTACTTTGCAGCCAGACGCCAACAACGAGCACTTCGACCCAACGAGAGCGTAGGAAACCATAAAGTTCTTTCATGCTACGTTACCCTTTCGATGTAGAAGAAACACAACGCGTCTGCCCCATCCCGATGGTGGTATGATGCCCGGTGCCGCAATAAAAGGCGAACTGCGCCAGGGATTGCAGCACGCGGTCGGCGTCCTCCCAGCAGGCCGCCCAATCGCGGCACTGGCGTTCAGGCAGCAGGATGAGGCCGGCTGTGCCGGTGAAACCGGTCGCCGCGCCGCGCGTCCCTTCGCCGAAAATCCAGCGCTCGGTGTTGACGGCGGTCAACTCGTTGACCCTCACACACGCCGCGGTGAACTCCGGCCAGAGTGCGTGGATTTGCATCGGCTCCGGAACGACCGCGTTCCAGCGCTGCCAGTGGCTACGCAGGATCAGCGCCGGGATGGGCAGCGGCACATCCGCTCCCTCCGAACGAAAGGCGGTGGGACTGGCAAATTCCAGCCGTACCTCACGAGAACGGCCATTCACCCTCTCGGTCTGGGCCAGCGCAACGAAGGAGGTCTGCCCAGCCCAGGGGTGCTGCGCCGGGTCGAGAGTCCAGCCATCCAACCGGAATTCCATTTTGTACAGGCTGAGGCGCGCCGGCAAATCCTTTACCATTTCGAGCAGCATCTCGGACAGGCGCTGCTCGAATGTCGTCACCCGCAGCCAGCAGGTTTGACCGGGCTGCAACCATGTACCTGCCGCAAGTGGCCGTCCGCGATCATCCAGCAGCGTGGAAACCGTATATGGCTTCACACCCTTGTCATCGTGCAGCAATTGCGCCAGATCAGACCGGCGGCGGGTCAGTTCGCGCAGCAACCAGGCGTTGGCCGGCCGCCCCAGCGCGCCGAGGATGGGGTAGCGGTTGGTGGCCGTGAGAGGTAGGAGGAGTGAGAGGAGCATAGATACAGTATTTGTTGGAACAGATAATGACAGGGCAAGTGATGGAAAGCCAAGGGGGCGTGGAGTCAAGGAGTCAGCGAGGTGGGTAAGGGTTATCACTCCCAACGGTACCGAATTCTGGGTGAGGAATCTCTATCAACTTGTCATCGGCAAGTTCCCATTTGGGGTTATCTTGCCATCCAGTGGGCATGATCGCTTTTAAGAAAACGATACCAAGTTGTTTAGCGAGTTTCCATGCACTAACTTCCATATCTGGTCTATTGCTAACAATGAAACTCCTAATCTCAAATTCATTTGAGAAACCTTCCCTGTTTTTTTCAAAACCCTCAGCAAGCTTGATCTTCTTCTGAAGTTGCTTGATATCTCCTGCGCAAATCATCGTGTCTTGATTTTCATCAAAAAGCAACTTGCATTCGCCAACACAGATTAATCGTATGGATTCGCTCACCTCTTGGAAACAATAAACATCAAATTGTTCGCCATTTACTTTTCCATCTTGATTTCTTGGTTGCCTTGTGTGGCAACCATATTTCCTTCCAATAACGCCCTCTACCTGAAGCTCGAAACTATGCACATGTTGGTCAATGCTGGTGATGGATTTGAGCCACTTTTTGATCGATTTGCGGTCGCTGGCATAGCGTACCTCCAAACCAGAAATGTGATCTTCAACACAAGTTTTTACAGTTTCTTGATGCAAGCAACGTGGAGGAGAATTGGGCGGACCGCTAAGCAACAAGGTAAGCCCCGGGTTTGATAGAGTTTTTGCTTGCTGTGAAGCCATACCAATCATCAATTTGTCTAAGGAATCATTGCAATGGGATGAAAGTGTTGGGCCGGTGCAAGTCGGTGGATCGCAAGGTTTGATGCTTAACTTCACCCCCGATGCAAGCAGCTTATCACACAATTGAACAACCGCATTTTTGTATCGTATGTGTTCTGTAATAAAACCTCGATAATTTTCATAGAGGGTGCCATCTTCATCAAGGGAAAGTGTAAACAAGGGTTTGTTTTCGCTCAAATCCCTCAATTGAACCCAGCAATCATCATTGTGATGCTCCTGGGCTGCCATGAACACATTGGGGTCAATTGTTAGGTTCATTGTCTGCATCCCAGGTCTCATCGGCGCGGAATCGCATATCAGAGATTGCAAGCGACTCAATCAAATCGTCCGAAAAGAAATCTTCAAATCCTTCGGGGATGTTCTCAAACTCGCCAAATTTATTGATTGCCAGAAGCGTAATTGCGCTATTTACTTTTCCTTCACCCCTGTGAACAAAATAAGCTGCAAGCTCCTTCAATTCGAGGTATTTATTCTCACTGCTCAACTTCCTTTTGCCTTGTTCATGTTCCGTTGTCCACCTGCGTAACCTGAGAAGTATATGCTCGCTGTGTGTTTCCAGAAGAAAATGCGCATTATCATCTCGACGAAAACCTTCTGGCTTTGTTTTGTCTTCAACCAACTTATAGATTTGATCCACGAATAAATCTGCTAACGATGCTTGTGCTCGTGGGTGCAAATGCAACTCGGGCTGTTCGATGATAACCAACTTTCCGGGTTCTGCCAGCACGCTTTGAACCAGGATTGGCAAAACCTGAGATGCGCCAAAGCCAACATCTACCAAATTGACCTTCAGGTTTTTCAGAGATTCATCAACGTTTACTTCTGACATAAGCCCCAAATCGCCAGCATAATATTTCGTAGGTTTCACTGCCGCGCCCAAATCTAACCGGCGAATCCACTCACTTATTTGATTCACCTTTTCTTCGTCCACATCTTCTGAGAGATAACGAATAAAGGCTTTTAATCCCCTCTGCTCCCAACGCCGTTTCTCGAACTGATCAAGTGAATAGGCGCGTGTAGGCGCTGGTCGGACCGGCCCCAGGTATTCTATTGACCGTAAAAACTCTTCGATGATCGCTTGAAATTCACTAAGCAAGTTTGCAATCAGACCAAAATCCGTGGCGGATTTTGGATCATCTGGGAGTTTCTTACCTGGCAGAGCAGTCAATCGAGGCCAAAAACCAACACTCAACGAAAAGGTTGCTGAAGCCCATGGCGATTCATCTTTGCTGCTTTCATGTTCATACAAGAGTTCGCTCCAAGGAACCCATTCGTCCAACCAAACCCATGAACCTTGCTTTTCAATCTCTTCCATGTGGCGTTCGGCTGAAAAGATAACATGCCTCCCCAATTCCTCAACTGTATCCCATGGACAGATAATCTGAATAGCGATAGGAACAACATATCTATTTTTCTGATCCCATGCAAAACTCAGGCTGATATCCAAATCCGTTGACATATCCTTGCTGGGAATAGGCCGGTGACCACCTCCGATTAGCAAACGGTTTATTCTTTCGCTAAGGGCTTCAAGCACGTTTGTAGTCGCCCTCGATAGATCGCACCGAAAGTGGAAGGTTATAGGCTCTTTCAACGCCTGCTTGTGTACCGTTGTCTCGAACCTTCCCAAATCAACGCCGTTCTCGGATGAAAATACAAAAGGCTTATGTTCTGAGACATGATCAAGGCTTTGCTTCAACAAGCGCAATGCCCTGATAACGACACTCTTGCCGCTCGAGTTACGCCCAAACAACAAGGTGATCGGGCGCAACTCGAGCCAGCCAGTATCTGCAAAGGCCATAAAGTTCTCAAGGCGAATGGCTTTTACCGTCACAGCAATCTCCCAATGGTAAGGCTTCTACGATGTTTCCAATCTCACATCTTCTGCTGCGGGACCTTTCATGCCTTTGCCAACTTTGAAGATCACTCTTTGTCCAGGCTCTAAGGTTGTTATACCGCGCAACTGATTGAGATGCACAAAAACATCCGACCCCCCGCCATCAGGCTGGATAAAGCCAAAAGATTGGCTTTTCCCAAGTCCGAATGACTTCACCGTGCCATGCCGTTCAGAAAGATCAACTGCTTGGCGTCTGATGTTCGTATCAGTGGAACGGGGCCGAGGTGCGGAGGCCTCCCGCAGTGGGGTTTTGCCGGCAGCCAATTCCAGCACGGCCTGAGGGGTGGGCAGCACTGGGCGCTCTTTATATTCATTAACTTTCTCCAGGCCGCGCTCGATCTCCATGTAGCACGTTTGATCCAACCATTTTGCATCGCCCTCATGCCATTGCGTCATGGTAAGTAAGGACTGAATCCTTTCTATTTCAGCTAGATGCTTCTTCTCAGCAGGGGCTCCAATCTGTTCGAGGACATGTTTTTCAAAGGCACTCAAATGAGGCTTTGCATCCTCTTCCGATACTGCCTCATACCAGCTATCTTCCTTGAATAACTGGCGGTAGCGTTCCTGGCGATCTGTCAAGAATATACGAGGAGTAATAGCGACGGCACCCATGCCCAGGGGTTTGCCCATGCCAATGTGGTGGCGATAGGTCTTATTGGGATCGCCGGGCAGGGTCAATGCCCACCACAGCACACCCAATTCCTCCTCGCGAAGATTTTCAAAATAGATTTTGAAGGAGAAACGCACACCCGGTTTGATGGGAACGATGTTCGTGAGCTGCGATTTGTGTTCACGTTCCTTGGTTGTTGCCTCGATATCTGGATTGGCACCTTTGAACCAGTACAGCTTGTGCCCGCGGATTTGGGTCTCGGTGGGGGATGTGCCATAATGCGCAAGGGATTTCTTATCATCCGGATCGTGTCCAGCGCCACGGTCTTGCGCCAGGTAATGCTGAAAAGTTGTCGGTTTCGGGCCGGAAAGCACGTGGGGGGTGATCTGCTTGAGCCACACTCCATCCCTCGCTTCGATGAAGGTCGCATCCGTGAAAAACGCTCGCCCTGCGCGTTGATCTTTCGGCCCCCATTCTTTTTCCTCCACCCACCCAAAAATCGCATCGGCCAGGTCCGGGTCTAACTGATCACGCAACTTATCCAGCACAAAGTCTAAGGGCCGGGCCGCCCGATTCGCGTCCGGAAACGGCTGGCGCGCGGAGATACGAAAGTTCGGGCAATGCCCAAAATAAACCACTTCCTCTGTATTGGTCGAATTTCTCCCCGTCACGTAAAACACCGGATTATCCTTTTTCAGGCAACCATCCTTACTTCCCCAATCTTTCAATTCTTCCTTTTGGAAAGGGGTTAGCCCTTCCTTGTAATCATTTACAGCCTTTTCGTTAATCTTGATCGTATCGGCTTTTGTATCAGACGCCAGCACCAGCGCGTGATTTTTGCGCGGTGATTTCTGCCCTGGTTGGCCGGATTCCATCATATTGCCGGAGCAAACCAATACACCCTGATGGGGATAACCGGCTTCTGAAGAACCAATCTGGCTGACCATAACGAATGGGCCACTTTTACCTCTGCCGAACTCAACGTTAAAGCTGACTTTATGAAGTTGTGGATGATAGTCAGGGCTGTTCAAGCGCAGGAAACCAGGGATATCCTTGCTGCCGATCTGGCGTTCCTTGACTTTAAGATATGCCTCTTTACTGGGCCAGTGTAAA
>Ga0210044_10006354_pt1 | contig 15611 bp, 10 predicted proteins | sample CryGey13umfilter_2_FD_183959 | JGI IMG/M metagenome (GOLD analysis project Ga0210044, IMG submission 183959) | Groundwater microbial communities from aquifer in Utah, USA - Crystal Geyser 4/9/14 3 um filter (SPAdes) (version 2) | ecosystem: Environmental > Aquatic > Deep subsurface >...
CGACGTGCTCGCCTTGGCCCGTCACATGTGCGCCGACGAGCGCTTCGACCCGCTCGTCGTCCTCGAGGACAAAGACGCGTTCTTGAGCGAGCCCATCCAGCAGCTCTTGCCCGTGACGTGTCCGATGCTGGATCGGGACGCCGCCGACACGCTCAAACGCATCAAAGCCTTCGACCCGCGGGTCACCATCGTCGACAACCACTTCCCGGAGAAGAAGCTGTCGCCTTTTCTCTTCGTGCTGTGGCATGGCCTGGGCTGGAAAGGCCCCAACGACATCAAAGAGTTCGCTTCGGTCCACAAGAACATCAAGAAACTGACCGGGGCATCATCCATGGCTCCCAACAAGCACTTCCTGTGGCAGTGCTTCGGGCCGACCGACCTCGAGCATAGACACTCGGTGTCCGGATTCGCCCGCGAGAACCTGGCGAGCTTGGGCTCGGCGTTCACCGACGAGCTGCTCTCGCCGGGGCTCAGCCGGGCGCAGGCCCTGCAGCACTACCCGGACCTGCCCCAGGACAAGAAGGTCGCGCTGATCGCGCTGACCTGGCACTACGGCAAGGCGTTCTCCCATTGGGGCGACGATTTGGCCATCTTCGAGCGCGTCCTCGACCACCTCTCGAGCCGGGGTTGCTCGACCATCTTGCGCATGCACGACCGCAAGCGCTTCGATCCCGCCTATCTGCGTGACCTCGAGGCCCTGGTCGCGCGGCGCGACGACGCCATCATCAAGTTCAAGGATCGCGACCGGGACAGCATGCTCGACCTCGTGGTCTCCGATCTCATGGTCAGCAACTTTTCGTCCATCCTCAACTACTACTACGCTACGGGAAAACCCTCGATTCACGTCTATCCGGTCGGCTCGGCGAGCGAGGCGTTCTTGTGGCGAACCTGGAAGCGGGGCAAGGTCCGCGTCACCACGGTGCCCACCGCCGACTACGTCTGGAAGCTGCCGCCCGAGGAAAACGGCGGGCTCATGGTGAGGACGCTGCAGGAGCTGCTCGACGCCTTCGATCTCGCGCTGAGCAAACCCGACTGCTGCGTTGAGGCGTCGCGGACATACATCGACCGGCACATGGCTCCGGTCGATGGCCACACCTGCGAGCGCATCTGCAATCGAATCCTAGAGTTTCAGGACATCGGATGACCACACAACAGCCCAAACGACGGGTGGCGCTGTTCCGTAACAACTTCCTGCCCTACTCGGAGACCTTCATCCACGATGAGCTGCGCTTCCACGTGCGGTACGAGGTCACCGTCATGGCGCGGACCCTGCGCAACGAAGAGCGCTTCAAGGGCCATAAAATCGTCGCCGTCGACCACCTCGCGGGCCCCAGGGACCGTCTCGGCTCCGCCTGGTATGGCGCGACGGGCCGCAGTCCGATCATCGACACGGCCATCCAGACCGGACACTTCGACATCTTGCACGCCCACTTCGGGCACAACGGCGTTTACGCCTTGGGCTTCGCCCGTCGGCACAGGTTGCCCCTGGTCGTCTCTCTGCACGGCCGCGACGTCACGGTCCTCATCGGCAAGGACCGCTTCCGCCCCAATTGGTGGTACTACTCCTGTCGATGCAAAGCGCTCTTCCGTGAGGCCACCTACTTTCTGGCCGCCTCCACCGAGCTCAAGGAGCTCATCGTGCGCGCCGGCTGCCCAGCCGAAAAGGTCTTGATCAACCGGCTCGGCGTCGACCTGGACAACTTTCATCCGCAACCCGACCAGCGCGCCACCTCGCCGGTCGAGCTCGTCATGGTCGGGCGCTTCGTCGAAAAGAAAGGCCACATGGACGGCATCGCCGCCGTGGCGCAGGCCGTGTCCCAAGGCCACGACGTCAAGCTGGTGCTCATCGGCGACGGTCCCCTGAAACCCCAATACGACCGGCAGATCGCCGCCCTCGGCCTCACCCAACGGGTCGAGTTCACTGGCCCCCTGCCCCACGGCGGCGTTCTCGAGCGTATTTCCAGGTCCACTGTGGTGCTCGCCCCCAGTGTCATCGCCAAGAACCTCGACCGGGAGTCCGGCCTCATCGTCGCCAAAGAGGCCGCCGCCTGCGGCATCCCCACTATCGGCACCCTCCACGGCGGCATTCCAGACATCATCGACAACGGCGTCACCGGCTTCCTCGTGCCCGAACACGACCCTCAGCGGCTCGGCGAGCGCCTCTGCCAGCTCCTCGGCGACGAAGAGCTGCGCGCCTCCTTCGGCCTCGCGGCACGCGCCAAGATGGAACGCGAGTACGACATCCGTCACCGCATCGCCGCACTAGAAGTTATTTACGACGACGCGATCCAAGCATACAAAGGGCGCTGACTTTCCAGCGAGGTGGCCATGCGGGTTCTCAAGAACATCGCCTTCATTCTAGTCGCTTTGGGCTTGTGGGCCTGCCAATCGAAGTCGGGCTCCAAGGATGCTTTGACGAAGGAAGAGCCGTCGAGTTCCACAGCCCCCAAGACGCTGGCGCCAACGGGGATCTCGCCGCTCGCCCTGGTTGCGAAGCACCAAGAGTTGGCGGTCTTTGCGGATGCGGACGGGCTGGTCACCGTCGACGCACAAGGTGGAAAGCAGTCTGTGCTCTACAAGGGCACGGTCGGCGAGTGCCTCCTGGACAACAAAGGGCAGGTCGTGTGGTTCGCCGTTCCCGGCGAGGGCAGCACCGCGCTCTACGCGCTCGATCTGACCGACGGCAGCACCTTTCGCGTGGCATCGGCCCTGGACCTCCAAGAAGAACTGCTCGTCGAGTACAATGGGGACGCGGCGACCCAGCTCAAGATGTCCCCCAACGCCTTCTATGACATCGCCACCAAAGTCGACCTGAAGAGCGGCGCGGTGGGCCCGCAGGTCGGCTGTGATGGCGACAGCTTTGTCTACTGTTTCGATGAATCCATTGTCCCCGAGGGGGAGCTCCCCCAGGACCTCAACGAGTGGGCGCAGTTCCTCGCCCCTGAGAACAAAGCCCGCTTCGACGCCCTCGCCAACTTGACCAGCGACTTCCCCGAACGCCTTCAGGCCATCGGGAAGCGAGGTCATAGCAGGGAGTTCACCCTTCGCGCGGACCTCGACGAGCTCGACATCGCGATGGACAAGCTGCCCAACTGCGAGGAGGTCGACGAAGAGCTCCCCTGCAATCGCGCCCAAGCCATCGCACCAGGCTCGATTTACTACACCGTCACCACCGACGAGAGCCGAGGCGACTTCTACCACCAGGAAGGGCAGCTCTACGATTCGCAGGCCGCCGCCTTCCTCAAGCCGACCAAGCCCGGCGAAAAGTCCGACAGCGCCTGGCTCGATGAGGACAACGTGTTGCACGAGTCGGGCGACATCTTGGTCGGCCAATACAGCGTCTCCAAGAACGGCACCGCATGGGTACATGAGACGCAGATGGTCACCATCGGCCGAGGCGTGACGTTCACCGGAGGCAAGGCTTGCGGCTGGATCGGCGGGGGCTACCCCTTCTACTTCCAGCCCTAGAACGCGCCCCAGAACCTGCGGGTCGTCTCGAGCACACGGCTCGCCAGCTCGCGCACCTCTTCGCCGCGCAACTTGGCCACGGTGGCGAGGATGTGGGGCGTGTTCTTGGGCTCGTTGTGTCGCGCTCTTGGGCGTAAGTCTCGAGGAGCCAGAAACGGGGAGTCAGTCTCGACCATGAGGCGCTCCACCGGGATTTCGGCGACGAGTTCTTGCAGGTGACGGCCTCTGCGCTCGTCGCAGAGCCAGCCGGTGATGCCGATGTGGAGGTCGAGGTCGAGGGTGGCGAAGAGCTCCTCTTTCGTGCCGGTGAAGCAGTGAATCACGGCCTTCTCGAAGCGAGCGCGGTGTCTGCTGAGGATGGCGAGCATGCGGGCGTGTGCGTCGCGCTCGTGGAGGTAGAGGGGCAGGCCGAGCTCGCAGGCGAGCTCGACTTGCGCCTCGAACCAGCGCTCCTGGACGGGTCGGGGGGAGAAGTCGCGGTTGAAGTCCAAACCGCACTCTCCCATGGCGCGCACCCGTTCTTGGGCGAGGAGTGTCCGAAGCGCGGGCAAGGTGGTGTCGTCGCAGCTCTTGGCGTCGTGCGGGTGAACGCCCGCGGTGGCGACGACAAAGTCGGGGTGGTCCGCGGCGAGAGCGGCCGCCTTGCGGCTCCCCGCCAGGTCGCAGCCGATGGCGACAAGGCCGACGACGCCTGCATCTTTGGCCGCTTGGAGGACGTCGTCGAGGTGTCTGACCAGCGACGGGTGAGTGAGATTCACTCCGATGTCGACGCAGGTGAAAGCCGAGCCTTCGTTCATGGTTCGATGACGGTGGCGGTGGTGAGGTAGTCGAGCTTGTCGAAGTTGGAGCGCAGGTAGTCGTTGCCCCATTCTTGAATCTTGGTCTGGTTGGGCCCAGAGCCTGTGGGCGCGCCCTCACCATAGCCGCCGTAGAGGCGCTCGACGACGTCCATGCCCTCGGTCACGGCGCCAAAGGGCGAGAAGCCCATGCGGTCGAGCTGTTGGTTGGCGCCGAGGTTGATGAAGAGCTGTGTGGTGCGCGTGTTGGGCCCTGCGGTGGCGAAAGTGAGGGTGCCGCGGACGTTGGTGGCGGCCACTGGATCGTCGGGGATCGTGGCGTTCTCCCAGGCCGCGTTGACGGCAGGGTCGCCGTTGAGCCCGAACTGCACGATGAAGCCGTCGATGACGCGGAAGCAGGCGACGTCGTCGTAGAAGCCCATCTTGACGAGGTTGTAGAAGCGGTCGGCGCCATTGGGCGAGAGGCTGCGGTCGACGGAGACGGTGAAGGTGCCTTGCGTGGTGTCGAAGAGGACCTGGAAGCGGTCGGGCGCGGTGAGGGTCGCCAGCTGTGGGTTGGTGAGGGCGCCTGTCAGGTCGGTGACGGTGCTGGGGGTTTCGGCCTTTGGTTTCACGGCAATTTCGCCGGCTGGGATAGAGGGCCCACAGGCGGTGGTGAGCAGCAGCGACGCGAGGAGGAGAAGACGGCTGAAGAGGCTCATGGGTGCTCCGGGACAGATAGGATGGGTGAGTGAGAGGCTATATACCCAAAGGCGTTCGAAACTGCATGGGTTCGTGGGAACGAAGACGTTGGAAAATGGAAAAGCGCGCCCCCAAGGGGGGCGCGCTTTTTCGAGAGTCGAGCGGCGACGGCCGAGGCCGTCACAGTTTATCTCGCCGCGTGGAACTTGCCCGTCATGTCGACAGGGTCGCTCGTGGCGCTGAAGCGGAACTTGATGTCCCAGGTGCAGCGGCTCTCCTCGGTGAGGGGGTCGCCCATCATGTCGTACTCGAGGTTGCCGTCGGCGTCCTTGATCTTGCAGTCGCCGAGGGTGCTGAGAACGAGGTTGTCTTCGGTGTCGATGGTGAGCTTGGCGGCTTGGTCGTAGATGAGGTTGGTCAGGTAGGAGATGCCTTCGTTGCAAGCGTATTCGCCGATGCTCTTGGCGACGGAGGAGACGAAGCTGTCGCCAGCGACGTCGGCGAGGACATCGCCAACGGCTTCGCAGCCCGTGGTGGTGATGAGGGTGCCGGTCGGATCGTACCAGTCGACGATGTACTGCAGCAGGACGCGCTGGATGAGCTGGTCGAGGCTGTCGATGAGGGGGTCGTTGAAGAGCGCGGGCAGGGCCCAACCCTCGATGATGGCCAAGAGGATCTCACCGTAGGGAACGGTCATGCCGTGCTGGTCGATGACGATGCACTGGTCGTTGGAGTTGGCACACTTGGTGACGGCGCCGGAGAAGGTGCCTTCGATGGCGAGGTTGGGTTTGCCGAGCTCGACGAAGGAGAGGCCGGTGCGGGCGTTGGAGCAAGCGGCGGGGGTGTTCCCTTCCTTGATGCAGGGCAATCTCCAGACAAAGGAGACCCCCGTGTAGCGATGCACTTGGCCGGCTGCGAGGACTCCGGTCTCCGCGTTGGGCTCTTCGTTGATCACGAACTCGCCGACGAGCTGCAGGCTGGTGACGAGCTCGGTGATGTCGTCGCCGACGGTGAGGATGTTGTTGAGCCAGTCTGGCGCGGCGGCGGTGATGCCGTCGTTGATCATGGCGACGATGACGGGCTCGAGTCCTGCGGGAATGCTGATGCCACCGATGTCTTCGATGTACGGCCCGAGGAGCGTGTAGAGCATCTGGCCGGGGTTCTGGAAGAGCATCACGATCATGTCGACCCAGTCACCCGCCTCCATGCTGTCCGTGGCGACCGCTCGGCGAGGCAGCCCGCTGAGGAGGTTGAAGTTGGAGGTCAGCTTGTAGGTGCCCTTGACGGTGATGGGTACTTCGACGAGCTGGACGGTGACGGTGTGGCCGAGGCCGTCGCCGACGGTGGGACGCTCGTCGTTGCAGCCGTATACGGTCACGAGGCCAGCGGCGGTCTCGGCGTAGCCAACGGCGACGTAGGACTTGCCCGTGGGCAGCGCGATGAACGTCGAAGCGGTGATCGTGCCATCGGCGTTGCGGGGTGTGTCGGGGTTCTGGCGAGCAGCCGTCGGCAGGTTGCGCGGGTCGCGCATCGGCGGGGTGAAGACGTCAGCACAGGTCTGCTGGGTTTCAAAGAGCATGGGCTTCACGACGGTGAACTGACGGGCGCCGCTGTAGGTGAACTCGACCTTGAGGTCGTAGCTGTCCTTGGGTCGAATCTGTACGAGGATCATCTCAGGCGCGACGGCGTCGTTGCCCTCCACGCTGACTTGGATGCTGATGTCGGCGGCCTTCGAGAAGGAACTCACCTTCATCAGGACGACGCCATCAGGGCCAGTCTGCCCCGTCAGGGAGTTCAGCTTCACACACGGCGATGGCGTGGCGGCGCAGTTGTCGGTGGACGAGAGGATCTCGAACGCCAAACTCACGTTCGGAATGGGGAGCGCATCGGGTCCGAAGAAGCCTACCTCGAGGTTGGAGTCGGACTGGAAGAACAGCTTGAGCGCCTCTCCATTGGGTGGATTGATCACCTCGAGGTAGGAACGCTCTATGTCGATCGTGTCCAAATTGGTTCCGTCTTGGAACCCATCGGGGTCGGGGTTGGTGTTCTTCGTGCCTTCGTCACACGCTCCCGCCAAGACGGCGAGGGCGAGGATGGCCCAGAGTAATGTTTGGCGCTTCATCAAGATGGCTCCTTTGGAATGTTCCATGAGGCGAGAGGTTCGGTTGCTGAACGTGCGAGAGATTGCGATGGGAGCTTACAGCAAGGTTGGAAGTTGAGCGAAATCAACGATTTTGTCCCGCCGGCCTCAATCCCTGCTGTCAACTTGGCCATTATATCGGCGCGTCCCTGTCGTTCAAGCCCCTCGACGGGACCAATGAACCTACGTTTCACAAGGCTGCGAAAGTGCGCTCTGTATACAAGGTCGCGAATCGGCTATGAAAGAAAAAAGTGAGGCGTTCGCCTGCAATGTCTGCTAAGACGCCGAGCATACAGGCGAAGACCATCCCCAAAAGCACGTCTTCACTCTTCTCAAGTGTCCCGAAAACTCCCGCCGTGAGTCCTGGTCGTCCGCTCTCTGCGACGAGCAGACTCGAATCGCTGCTGGCTAAGCCAAGACATCTTTGCCCCTAAGAGCGACCATGCCACAGTCCAGACTTGTCTCTATCCCTCGCCTGCTCGTCACCGCGATCATGCTCTCCCTGCTCCTAGCGTCGTGCGCGACGGCGGAGCTCGTCGATCCGGGGGCTTGCGGCGACGGGATCCTCCAAAGCGACATGGGTGAGCAGTGCGATGACGGCAACACCTTCGAAGGGGACGGCTGCTCGGACAGTTGCCAGCTCGAACGGCAAGGGACCGAGCTTTCTTGTGTCAATGGGTCCGACGACGACGGCGACAGCTTCATCGACTGCAACGACCCCGACTGCCGCGGCGACCTTGCCTGCCCCGAGACGGTCGAAGGGATCTGCAACAACGGCACCGATGACGATGGCGATCACGCCACCGACTGCCAAGACAGCGACTGCGCCAACGACCCCGTTTGCCAAAATCCCACGACCGAGACCTTGTGCGACGACGCCGTCGACAACGATGCAGACTTGGCCACCGACTGCGCCGACAGTGACTGCAGCACGCAACCGGCCTGCCAAACCGGCGGCGAGACCATCTGCGACAACCACGTCGACGACGACGCGGACACCGCGACCGATTGTGAGGACAACGACTGCGCCGCCCGTGCCTGCGGGCCCAATGGACTCTCCTGCCAAGGCACGGCCTGCACTTGCCCCTCCGGCACGGCCACCGAGACGGCCTGCGGCGATGGGAAAGACGGCGACTGCGACGGCAAGACCGATTGCCTCGACACCGACTGTGCCGCGGACGTCAACTGCACCGGACGAGAGTCCCTCTGCGGTGACGGCCTCGACAACGACGGCGACACCCTGACCGACTGCGGCGACAACGACTGCGCCACTCAGGCCTGCAGCACGACCGGCAAGAGCTGCGCCGGCGGACAATGTGTGTGCTCGAGAGGCACCACCGAGAACAACTGCACCGACAACATCGACAACGACTGCGACGGCTTGACCGACTGCTTCGACAGCGAGTGCTCCGCGGCGCCAGGCTGCTCGCAGAGCGAAACGGTCTGCAACGACAACGTCGACAACGACGGCGACACCAAAAAGGATTGCGCCGACCTCGACTGCACCGCACAGACCTGTGGAACCAACGGAAAGAAATGCGCCGCCACCGTCTGCGCCTGCCCCGGTGGCGCCGTCGAGACCTTGTGCAGCGACAGCTCAGACAACGACTGTGACGGCCTGAGCGACTGCGCCGACAGCGACTGCGCGACGCATCCTTCCTGCGTCGAGAGCGTCTGCAACGACAACCTCGACAACGACGGCGACACCCAGAAGGACTGCGCGGATGCCGACTGCGCCGGCAAGACCTGCGGACTGAACGGCCGCACCTGCTCGGGAACCACCTGCAGTTGTCCCGGCGGCGCCACCGAGAGCGCCTGCGGCGACCTGCAGGACAACGACTGCGATGGCTCCTCGGACTGCAGCGACAGTGACTGCGCGGCGAGCCCAGCCTGCGCCGTGGCGGGCACCTGCGACATCGACGCCATGATCCTGTGCGGATTGGGCGACCAACGAACCACCGTCGGCCAGGGTTCGGGGGTCAACGCCTACAGCTGCACCGCCAGCAGCGAAACGGGACCAGAGTTCATCTACGAGTTCCTCGCCACCACTGACGTCTCGGTCACCCTCAGCCTCACCGGCCTCGCCAGCGACCTCGACCTGATGCTGCTCAGCGACCCCGGGATCGCCGGCTGCGACGCCCAGCAGTGCCTGTCCTCCAGCACCACCTCGGGCAACGAGTCCATCACCTTCTCTCCCACCCCCGGCGACTTCTACTCCATCGCCGTCGACGGGAAAGACGGAGCCAGCGGTGACTACTCTCTCAACGTCGACTGCACCGGCGGCTCCACCTGTGTCGCCACCTACGCGGTGGATTGCGGCTTCTCTGAGAGCTACACCACCACCTACAGCGACGCGAGCAACAACGTCACCAACTACAGCTGCGCCACCTACAACGAGAGCGGACCAGAATACACCTACCTCTTCCTGCCCACCCAGAGCGGCACCGCCACCGTCAACATCAGCATGGGCTGGCTGGGCCCAGACCTCGATCTCTTCGTGCTCGACTTCAACGCCGGCGTCTGCGACCCCACCCAGTGCATCGAGTACGGCGACGACAGCATTTCCTTCCCGATCACCGCCAGCAACGCCTACTACGTCGTCGTCGACGGTTACTACGGCGACTCTGGGGACTATGACATCGAATTCCTCTGCAACTGACGCGTTTTGGTCGACCGCAAAGAGAAAAACTCAAAAGGCGGTTCGGGGGACAAAGTCCCCCAGCACGTCTGGGCAGAGCCCTGCCTCCTCCATGAAGAGCACCCAGAAGAGCACCCCAATGACCTTGCTGGGAAGCTCTCGGTGACCTGGCAACTCACAGATGACGACGATGGCGCCGCGCTCGGCGCCACCGTCCGCAAGTATCTCGAGAGCCCCTGGGCGAGAGCCAAAAAGCTCGTCCTCGATGGGAAAGTCACCGTCGATGGGGTCGTCTCCGCCTTGCCGGGCTTTCGCGTACGCGCCGGACAGCAACTCGCCGTCGGCGCCGTTCCATCACCCAAGACTGAGCGCATCAGCGGTCCGAAAATTGTCCATCTGGACAGCCAGCTCGTCGTCATCGACAAGCCCGCGGGGATGCTCAGCGTCCCTCACCGCGAAGCAGACCGAGACACAGCGCTCGATCTCGCCGCAAAAGCCATCGAGCAAAGCCTGCGCAGCAGCGCCCATCGCGCCCCACCCCTCAAAGTCGTGCACCGACTCGACAAAGACACCTCGGGGCTGATGGTCTTCGCGCGCACCACCGCTGCGCAGGAAGCCCTCAAAGAGCAGCTGCGCCAGTACAAGGTCGAGCGCATCTACCTTCTCTTGGCCCACGGCCGCGTCGAGCCCGGCACCATCGAGTCCTATCTGGTCAAGAACCGCGGCGATGGCCTGCGCGGCGCCACCCACGACACCAAGCTCGGACAGCTCGCCATCACCCACGTCAAGGTCCTCGAACTCCTCGACGGCGCCTCGCTTTGCACCGCCACCCTCGAAACCGGCCGCACCAACCAGCTCCGCATCCACCTCTCCGAGCGAGGCCATCCCTTGCTCGGCGACCGGGTCTACCTCAAGCCCCACGTCGAACGCGGCCTCGTGCCCATCGACGCGCCGAGACTCATGCTCCACGCGGCGACGCTGGGCTTCATGCACCCAAGCTCGGGTCGGCCCTTTCGTTTCGAGTCGAAGTGGCCCGAAGAACTGGAAGCCATCGTCGCCAGCCGACGACTCCCCAAGATCTGAGAGTTCCTGGGAACCGCAGACGCGGTGATTCCCAGCCCATGTTCCCGCAGCGCTCGCTCGCCAATCCGAGGTACCGGCCCTCCAAACCCAGTGGTGCGTTCCTTTAGCGGTCGCCAATCCAGGGCGGCCGCCGCCCGCCCCTACGACCCCGCGTTGACTCGCCCGCTGGCTCCACCTATACCCAAGCTCTGTTGAGCCACTCGATGTGCACGGTGACCTGAATGAAGCCTACGCTGCAGCTCCTGCTCTGCTGGTTGCTCCTGCTCCTCTTCTCGGTTGGCTGCGACGACGGACCGGCTGCCGCTCCCTGCCGCGACGTCACCTGCTCTGGCGTGGGCACCTGCGCCGTGGTCGGAGGCGTCGCGACCTGCGACTGCCCTGCTGGCACCGCCACCTCAGGGACCGAGTGCCTCGCGACCCCCTGCCAAGACCTGGCGTGCGCCTTCGGCACCTGCGAAGTGCAAGGCCAGAGCGCGGCTTGCACCTGCGACCCAGGCTACGCTGGCGCCCTCTGCGACGCATGCGACGTCGGTTATCACACCGAGAACATGGCCTGCGTCGCCGACACCGCCTGCGGTGACCTCGTCTGTGTGCACGGCGCCTGCTCCCTCGCCGGGGCCTCGCCCGAATGCGTTTGCCAAACTGGCTTCGCGGGAACCCTCTGCGACCAGTGCGCGGCGGGCTTCACGCCACAAGGCGAGCGCTGCGTCGGCGCCTCGGCGTGCGACCCAGATCCTTGTATTTACGGGGTGTGCAAAGACAACAACGGCGTCGCCGCCTGCACCTGCGAGCCCAAGTACACGGGGGCTTACTGCGACAGCTGCGCCGAGGGCTATTGGCCCAGCGGCTTACAGTGCCTCGAAGGGCCGCCCTGCAACCTCGTCGAGTTCGCCTACGTCGACCCCACGGCCACCTCGGTCTGGGTCACCGGCTCCTTCACCAGCTGGGCCGCCACACCGGCCGGCGGCGCCATCGAGCTCAGCGACGATGGGGCTGGGAACTGGACCGGCAGCACCACCATCGAGCCCGGCGGGCAGCACACCTACAAGTTCATCGTCGACGGCACCGACTGGGTCTACGACCCCAGCAACCCGCTCAAGGTCGACGACGGTTTCGGCGGCTCCAACTCCATCGTCGAGGTCTGCTCCACTGGGCCTTCGACGCCGTGCAACGAGATCACCTTCACCTTCCAAGACACTGCGGCGAGCACCGTCTGGGTGACCGGTACCTTCTCCGCCTGGGGCGTCACGCCGGCCGCTGGCGCCCTCGAGCTGGTCGCCGGCAGCGGCGGCAGCTGGTCGCTGACCACCGTCATCACCCCCGACGGCAACCACCAGTACAAGTACATCGTCGACGGCACCGACTGGCGCATCGATCCCACGCACCCGACCGTCGACGACGGCACGGGCAACCTCAACAACGCCCTCGTGGTCTGCGACGGCGGCCCTGTGACCACGACCTGCGGCGACGTCACCGCCTTCGACTGGCGCGACGCCGTCATGTACTTCGTCATGGTCGACCGCTTCTACGACAGCGACGCGCAGCGCGACACCGTCTCTGGTGCCGAAGACGGGCCGGGCAACGGCTCTTCCGCACAGTACATGGGCGGCGACTTGGCTGGCGTCACGGCGAAGCTGGGCTACCTCAGCGATCTGGGCGTCACCGCCTTGTGGCTCACCGCGCCCTACGAGAATCGCGACAGCGCCGGCAAGGGCATGGGCGCGGACAGCCACTACTACTCGGCCTACCACGGCTACTGGCCCAGCCCCGCCAACACCGATTTCGACGCGGCGGGCGGCCCGGCGCCTCGACCTGCGGTGGAGTCACGGCTCGGCGACGAGGCCGACTTGCGCGCGCTGGTCAGCGCCGCTCACGCCGCGACCAGCGCCAACGACGACGGCATCAAGGTCCTCTTCGACTACGTCATGAACCATGTCGATATCGAGAGCGGTCTGTATCAGTCCCACAACGACTGGTTCGCGCGCCGCAATGGCTCCTTCGCGTTGTGTGGCGACGGGCTCTGGGACGACCCCTACTGGAGCCAGCGCTGCGCCTTCACCGACTACCTGCCCCCCTTCGACTTCGACAACGCGGCGGCCCGCGCCTGGTCGGTGGCCGACGCCTTGTGGTGGGCCACCGAGTTCGGCGTCGACGGCTACCGCCTCGACGCCATCAAGCACGTGCCCCTCTCCTGGCTCGTCGACCTGCGCGCGCGCCTCAACAGCGACATCACGACGCCCGCCGGAGATAGGTTCTACCTGGTCGGCGAGACCTTCGATTACGGCAACCGCGATCTGCTCAAGAGTTTTGTGAACCCAGACACCCTGCTCGATGGCCAGTTCGACTTCCCGTTCAAGGCCCAAATCTGTGGCGCGGTCTTCACCGGCGGAGGCCGCCTGGACACTTTTTCCAACTGGATGGACGGCAACGACGGTTTCTACGGCCAGCGCGCGCTCATGACCACCTGGATCGGCAACCACGACATCCCGCGCCCCATCCACTTCGCCAGCCACCAGATCGGCAACTGCATGGAGGGCAGCTCGGGCAACACCTGGGACAGCGGGCGTTTCCCGCAGCCCGCGGACGCGCCTCCCTACGAGCGGCTCGGCGTCGTGTTCGGCATCATGATGAGTAGCCCCGGCATCCCGCTGATCTACTACGGCGACGAGGTCGGCCTGGCCGGCGGCGGCGACCCCGACAACCGCCGCATGATGGTCTGGGACGATACGGCGCTGAACTCCTACCAAAAGGCCCTGCGGGCCCAGGTCCGCGCCATGGCCAACGCACGCGCGGACAACAAGGCGCTGAGCCGCGGCCGACGCACGACCCTGTCCTCGGACCAGGACACCTGGGTCTATCGGATGGGCAGCTGCGGCGTCGACACTCCCGACATCCTCGTCGCCATCAACAAGGGTGATGGGGCCCGCGACGTCCAAGTTCCCGCCGGCACCTACGACGAGCTGCTCGGTGGCGGCACGGTCCCAGGGGGGACTTTGAACTTGCCGGCGCGCAGCGTACGGTATCTGCGGGCACAGTGAATCCAACGAATCGGCTCGATACGCGCAAAAGGGGACCCATGCTCAGGACATTGCTTCGAGAGAGCGCGGTTGGCATCGGCGTCGGGAGCCTTCTGCTCTTCGCCGGCTGCACCAAGCTCTCGCCGACTTCCTCTCAAGACGTGGAGTTGACCCTTGCCCAGGATGGCAACGAGCTCGCCGAAGACCTCTCCCAGCCTGACACCGCTGACGTCGGGCTAGAGACCGTTGACAGAGACACGCTCGCCGACGGCGACACGCTCGCCGACACCGACACGCTCGCCGACACCGACACGCTCAACGACAGCGACACGCTCGCCGACGATCTCGTCGCAGACGCCTGTGCCTGCGCGCCGTCGACCGAGTTCGTCTGCGACCAGGCGGCGCAACACACCTACGACAGCCCCTGTGACGCCGCGTGCGCTGGCGTCGTCGGCTGGACCGCCGGCCCTTGCGCCGCAGATTGCGTCACCACCTGCACCCCAGACGACCTGCAGACCGCACCGCGCTGTGGCAGCGACGGGCTCACCTACGCCAGCACGTGCTCCCTGCGTTGCGATTCGGGCGACTGCTCGCAAGGAACCTGCCCGACCCTCTTCTACCCCGGCGACTGCGCGGACCTGTGCACGGTCTCCGACCCGACCCGAGTCGAGGTCGGCGGCACCGTTCCATCCTTTGCCTGCAACGACCTCAACGTCAACTCGGCGCTGCAAGGGCAGGGCCTGACCGACGTGTATTTGCGCCAACAGGTCTGGATCGCCTACTTCGGCAGCTGCACGTGAGGCGGCTGTGGGCAGCAGGCTGCTGCTCTAGAGGTGCTGATTCACGACCACCTGGCCGCCTGGGGAGAGAACGTCCAGGGCTTGCTCATCGACGCGTCATACGGAGTCGCGGGCCTGGCCAGCTGCCAAGCCGCCACCGGCCTGCCCATTCTGCAAGACAACATGAGCGGCGACCTCTGGGCGGCCCTCGGCAACAACGGCGACCTCATCGTCGTGGACCAGAACGGGGTCCTCGCCGCGCGCCTCAACCCGGTGTCGTTCCCGGCCATCGGCACGGAGTTAGTCCCCTTGGTCGACCAGCTGCTGGGGCTCTAGGTATCGGCTTGTATTCCAAATCTATTCTAAATCATTGCCAAGAATAGACTTTCTCGTTAACTTCAGAATAGTTAGATGAGAACAAATCTATTCTAAGCAACCATGGGCAAACAACAGACCGTCGATTACTCGAGACTCCAGACCGAGCTGCTCCGACAGCTCCGCCTCTATGGACCGGCGTCCGCCAGCGACCTGCGTAACAAACTCGAGCTCAGCCAACCCACCTTCTCTCGGCTCGTCAAGCGCTGCCAGGCCGAGCTCCTCGTCCTCGGCAAGGCCCAACGCACCCGCTACGCCGTGCCAAGGTCCATCCCGGGGCTCCCGACCGCAAACCCAGTATATATCGCCGCACAGTCGCCCGAGGTGCCGGCGAGACGACTCTGTCGACTCCACGCCATCGAGCCAAAGGGCTTCTGGGCCGAGGGACTGACTTCACGAGGAGACGACGTCTTCGACCAATTGCCCTACTTCCTCGCCGATCTCCGCCCTTCTGGGTTCCTCGGTCGCCTCGTTCCCCGCCTCGTGGCCAGTGAGTCCTTCCCAGAGAACCTCAAGGACTGGTCTGACGATCACGTCCTGCGCTATCTCACCCAGCACGGCTGGAACGCGACCGGCAACCTCATCGTCGGCGATGTGGCCTTCCAGCTCTACCTCGAGCACTCCCAGGCACCG
>Ga0210044_10006355_pt1 | contig 15608 bp, 11 predicted proteins | sample CryGey13umfilter_2_FD_183959 | JGI IMG/M metagenome (GOLD analysis project Ga0210044, IMG submission 183959) | Groundwater microbial communities from aquifer in Utah, USA - Crystal Geyser 4/9/14 3 um filter (SPAdes) (version 2) | ecosystem: Environmental > Aquatic > Deep subsurface >...
TATTATAATGCTATTTATCATCTTAAAACACAAGATAAAGACAATGCAGAAAAACAGATAGATAAAGGCATTGAGTTATTAGAAGATATGGAAAACAAAAATTCTGAAGATTATGCACTTTTAGCGATGCTTCAAAGTTTTTCTATGCAATTCAAATCAGGTGTTAAAGCTCCTTTTATTTCTAAAAATGTAGAAAGTAATGCTCAAAAAGCTGAAAAATTAGATGCTAAAAATGTCCGTGCTTATTATGTACAAGCAAGCAATGATTATTATACACCAGAACAATATGGAGGAGGAAAAAAAGCTGAAAAATTGCTTTTAAAAGCCGTTTCTTTACCCGAACAATCCATAAAAAGTCCTTATTTGCCTTCATGGGGAAAAGAAGAAGCCTACGAAATGCTTACAAAACTCTACATAAAAGCTGAAAAATGGGAAGAAGCCAAAAAATATTACCAAGAGGGAATTGAAGCCTATCCCAACTCCTACGTAATTAGTCAGTTGGCTACAAAATTAGTAGGAAAATAATCATTATTTGTATTCACTTTGTGACTTACTCAAAGGAACTTTATTTTAAAATAGAGTTCCTTATTTTCACATAAATTAAAAAAAAATGTATTCAAAAAAAATATTATTATTATATTTGTTAATTTTTAATTTGTTTTTTATTTTTCAAATAAGCAGTTTCGCTCAAACAAATACCATAAAAGGAAAAGTAGTTGATGCTGATAATCAACCTGTTTTTGCAGCTAATGTCTATTCAAGCAGTTTCCCAAATAAAGGAACAACTACCGATTTTGATGGTTTTTTTTTACTTCCTTCTTTTACTTACCCTGATACTTTATTGGTTTCTTATATTGGTTATAAAACGTATAAAATATACTTAGAAAAATCACTTGATAAAGATAGTATTTTTATTATTTTGAAAGGACAAGAAAATGTTCTTAATCAAATGGTTATTACAGCCAGAAATCCAATTTCAGAAGAATTTTCGGTTATAAAATTAGAGAAAATGGATATTTATACCAATCCTATTGCGGCAGGTGACCCTCTCAAAGCCATTACAGCTTTGCCCTCTTCTACCAATACCGACGAATCGGCAAATCCTGTTTTGAGAGGCAGTAGTTCTGACCGTTCTCGTGTAGTTTTGAATGGCGTTCCGATTTACAAACCTGTCAGAAATGGACAAATAAACGGCTTAGGAAATTTTAGTTTGTTTAATGCTGAAATGATTGACAAACAATACGTTTATGCGAGTAATCCACCTCTTACCTACGGAAATACAAGTGCAGGACTTATTGAAATACAGACAAATCATGAACTAATTTATAACCACGTTCAAGCCTCTGTTAGTTTGGCAAATATTGGAGGTTTAATTTCTAGAAAATTAGGCGAAAATACATTTATTCAAGCATACGGTAATTATCAATTTCCAGATGCTTTTCTGAAAGTGAACGAAAAACGCATTGAAAATCTAATTGATTTTACGACAAAAGATGCTGGTCTGAATTTTCATTCTAATTTAACGAATAAAAGTTCGATAAATTCATTTAGTTATTTTATTGATGAATCTTATATCGCCACTAGAAATTCGTATGCTTATGAAGGACAAAATGACGCTCAAAAAAATCGTTTTTTTTCTATTAATAATTATTCTTTAAAAGAAGAAAATTATAATTTTAAAATTAATACATTATTAGATTTTAGTAAACAAGATTATAATTTTGGAAATCTATCTTCACAAATAGAAAATATGCAAAGTTATGTTTCTTTAGATTATAAATATTTACTTCTCAAATCAACTTCTATTCAAACAGGAATTTCGTATGATTATTCGAAGTATAATTTTAATGACAGCCTTCCTGAATATTATTATGCAAATTCCCCAAAAGACCCCAATTATTTTTATAAACATCAATCAGAAAATACGAATATAGAAGCCTATCTTTATTCAAATTGGAATATAAATGATGAATTGACAATGTCTTCTGGCTTTCGTTCAAATATTCCTACCAAAAATCAAGAGTATTATTTGAGTACACAAATGTCATTTAATTATAAACCCAACAAGAAAAACAATTTTATTTTGAGTGGAGGACGTTATCACAGTTATTCAACACCTTCTTTTATTGATGCAAATTATTTTTTATTACAGAGTCTTCAATTTGCTTTAGATTATTCTTATTCTACAAAAAAAGTTTTGTTTACTACGGCAGTTTATCACAAATACGAAACAGGAAATTTTCAAGATTCAGAAACTATTACTTTTGATAAGGCAAAAATCACAGGTTTTGAAGTTTTTGTTAAACATAACCTAAGCAAAAAAATAGAGTATTCTTTAAGTAATACCTTTATTAACCAACAAGTTAGAATCAATGAAAAGTATCAAAAAGGATCAAATCAATTAAATTATTTCATTAAAGCTTCACTTACTTATAGTAATCCTAAATTATTTACGGCAGCTTTGTTTTATATAGACCGTCCAGGAACATATTTTACTTCTATTGATAATGGAATTTTTAGAGATGAAACAAATGCGTATGAACCTGTCTTTAACTCTACCATTTACAATCAACAACTCAATTCATATAAAAACCTAAGTTTGAATATCAATCGTTTTTTTCCTTTTGGAAAATATGCCTTAGTCGTTTATGCTTCTGTAAATAATATTTTGGATAGAAAAAATGAACAAAATGCTTTGTATTCATTTGATTATCAAACCCAATACTTCAATAATTTTCAACGAAGAACTTTTTATATGGGATTAGTTTGGCAGCTCAATAAGTAATTTTACATCCTTATCTCCCCTAAATACAAAAAATCCCTACCTATTTCAACAAAATAAGTAGGAATCTAATATTTTTTATTTTTCAGAAAAAAGACTAACTTTTTCTAATATATCCATAACAAAAACAAATTAACTATTTACAGAACTTTGAGCTGTTTTAGTAGTTTTCTTTGCGTAAGTAGGACATGTTTTGTAAGAAGCACAAGAACTAGCTGTAATTACTAAAAGACATCCAATGATTGCTGATGCTCTGCGTAAGTTTTTGATTGATGTAATTTTCATAGAAGTAAAAATTTTGAAGTATAAAATATCTTTAGGATAACAGGATAAAACCTTAGAATAAACTTGAGTATAAAATAAATGCAATAAATAAGTGCAATAATAGAAGAACTATATTAGTTCAAAAATACGAAAATTTTGATGACTAAGTTGTCTTAAAACTTATTTAGAGAACGTATTTTTTTGTAAATTGGTATATATCAATGTTGTACGCAAATTAGAGCAAATAACTTGCCTTTTTGGTGTATGGAGCTTAATAAAGATACTAAGTTACAAATAGTTGTGAATTTGGTTTTGGATGATATTCTTTCGTCGAGTATTTCAGATTATTTACCGACCGTTTTGATTGTATAGCTTTTTTGTGGCTATAAGTTTGAAAAGTATAGGCAAAGACAAAACTAAAAATCCTATCTCCTAAAAGCCTAATACGCAATTAATTATTTGAGTTATGAAACCTCTATCTTCTTTGTTATCTGTAAAGAATTATCTTACCAAAAATAATTTATATAACCTATATAAAAGTGTTTTTGCACTTCCATTTTTTACATTGCCTTTTGTGGGTTATCTAATTATTCTGATTGTCTTATTTTTTGGAAACAGTTCTTCTGTTTTTGCTCAAAAAACTACCTCTAAGCAAATAAAAGCAGAGCAAATTCAACAAGCACAAGCAATCATGGGCTTGCGTTTCAAATCATTTAATTCTGATGACGGTTTAGCTCAAAATAATGTTACTGCTATTTTGCAGGACACTCGTGGCTTTTTATGGATAGGAACAGGCGACGGACTCAGTCGTTATGATGGTTATGAATTCAAAAATTATACACACATAGTAGAAGATTCTTCTTCACTTTCGGCTGGAATGGTAACAGCTTTACACCAAGATAATAATGGAGTGCTTTGGGTAGGAACAACAAACGGAATCAATAAATATGACTTTACACAAGACCGTTTTGTTCAATATAGACTTAAAGAAAATAAAATTTCGAACCTAAATATGCGTACTGTCAGAAGTATTTTCCAAGATAGTCGTGGAATACTTTGGATAGGAACTGAAAATGGAATCAAAATTTATGATAAACTCAATAATAGTATTGAATATTCTCAAGAATACAATGGTCTTTTAGATGTGCCTGTTTTGGCTTTGTTTGAAGATGCTGATAGTACATTTTGGGTAGGAACAGAAAATGGACTTTATAAACTAGATAGACACAGAAGAGCTTTTGTTCCTGTTTTTTTAAATGAAAAGCAAATTACACAATTTCCTGTCTATACTTTTTTTGAAGACAAACAAAATAATCTTTGGATAGGAACACAAGAAGGTGCGTTTAGATTAGACAGAAAAAGAAAAGAATTAAAAAAATATTCTTCTACAAGTTATCGGAATACACTTAGCAATGATATTGTCAAAACAATAGCACAAGACCAAAAAGGAGATATTTGGATAGGGACGTATGGAGGTGGAATCAATCGTTTTATCCAAAAAACAGGACAAATTATCAATATTCGTCAGAATGATGCCGAGCAGTATTCATTAAGTGATGATATTGTACAAACTATTTATCACGATAGAAGTGGTATTATTTGGATAGGAACGTATGATGGACTCAATAAGTACGACGAAGAAAAAGAAGTTTTTTATAATTATCCAATTCCGTTGCAATATGTAGCACATAATCTTCAAACTGAAGTTTGGACTTTGGAGCAAGATTATTTAGGAAATACTTGGCTAGGAACAGAAAACGGTTTGTATGTCTATATGCCAAAACCTGAATCAACTCAGTGGGAACTTATCAAAATTGGCGATAAAATAGGACTCAAAAACAAACATATTTTAAGCCTTTTAGAAGACAAAAAAGGAAATATTTGGATAGGAACACTGCAAGATGGATTGTATAAATATCCTCTCAAATCACTTGGGTTTGCAGGAAATTCTACTTCGGAGGCTATTCCGTTTGACCTTACAAATTTAGCTAACAAACAATCAAAGACAGACCCTCAACTTGCCGATAATAGCATCTGGACAATGATGCAAGATACCTATAATGATATTTGGATAGGAACAAATAATGGACTCTATGCCATCAAAGACAAAACAGAAAAAGTAAATAAATACACAGAAAGAGATGGCTCTGGATTGAGTGATAACTCAGTTTGGGCATTATTACAAGACCGTTATGGTATTTTGTGGGTAGGTACAAGCAATGGACTGAATCGTTTTAGAAAACAAAGCAACGATTTTATTACTTACAATCAAGCAAATGATGATTCTGGTGGACTTAGTAACGGTTATATTGTTACTCTTTTTGAAGATGAAACTGGCGTAATTTGGGCAGGAACACACGGAGGAGGCTTAAATCGTTTTCACAAAGAAGCTGATAATTTTACGCATTATACCGAAAAAGATGGTTTGCCTGATGGTGTAATTTATGCCATCGAACAGGATAATAGCCGTCATTTATGGATTAGTACAAACCGAGGTTTATCAAGATTTAATATTGATACACAGGTTTTTAGAAATTATGATGTAAATGATGGACTTCCTAGCAATCGTTTCAATCACAATGCCGTAGAAAAAACAAAAGATGGCGAGCTTATTTTTGGTACAGTTTACGGAATTACAGTTTTTCATCCAGATAGCATTAAAGACAATAGTTATATTCCACCTGTTTACTTGACCAATCTGAAAATATTAGGTAGAGATATTCGTGCAAATGACGGAACAGGTATTTTGAGTAGAAATATTACTCAAACTGATATGATAACACTTTCTCATGGACAAAATAGTTTTTCTGTTGATTTTGTAGCCTTGAATTACCGTCTTCCTAAAAAAACAGTCTATATGTATAAATTAGAAGGGTTCGATGAAGAATGGCATTATACGTCGTACAGAAATCATGCAGCATCTTATACAAATTTACCTGAAGGAAGAGAGTATATTTTGAGAGTAAAAGCTGCTAATAGTGATGGTTATTGGAATGAAAGTGGTGCAACTTTGCGTATTTATATCAACCCTCCCTATTGGGAAGCAATTTGGTTCAGAATTGCGCTGGCTATGTTTATTATTGGTACAATTGCTGCGTTTTGGTTTTGGAGAAATGGCGAAATGCAGAAGCAAAAAAGCCGTCTTTCAATGGAAGTGCATCAAAGAACAAACGAACTAGAAGAAGAAAAAGAAAAATTACAGATTGCTTATAATGAAATTTCTAATCAAAGTCGTCAGATTTTGGATATGAATGCTGTTTTGAAACAAAAACAAGCCGAAGTAATGGCACAACGTGATGACCTTTCAAAACAAAGAAATGAAATCGAAAATTCGTATCAAAATGTACGTGTACTTTCAGATATTGGACAACAAGTAACAGCTACTTTGGATTTTGACCAAATGGTAGCCGTTCTGTATCAACACGTTAATATTTTGATGAATGCCCCAGGGTTTGGAATTGGTGTTTTGAATGAAAAAACGAATCTAATAGAATTTAGAGGTTATTCTGTGGAAAGAGAACCATTAAATTATGATTTTAATGCAGCTAGAGATAAAACATTGCTTTCTGCTTGGGCAATTCGTAACCAAAAAGAAGTAAAAATGGGAGATTTACAAAGTGAATACGCCAAATATGTAGCTGGCGAAGTGGTTGCAGTAGGTACTACGATACCAAAATCACTTATTTATTTACCTTTAGCTATCAAAGGTCGTCCTGTTGGTGTTTTGACTGTACAATCTTTAGAAAAAAATGCGTATTCTGACCGTCATTTGACTTTATTGAAAGGTCTTGCTTCTTATGTTTCGATAGCATTAGATAATATTCAAAATTATTCAGAATTAGGACAAGCTAAAAACACTATTCAAGAGAGTAGTGTTCGTATTATGGATAGTTTGCGTTATGCTCAAACTATTCAACAAGCTATCTTGCCTACCGATGAAATGCTTGAAAGTAGTTTTGATGATTCCTTTATGATTTTCAAACCAAAAGATGTGGTTTCTGGAGATTTTTATTGGCTTAGAGAAATAGAAGGACGTACTTTTATTGCTTCGGTAGATTGTACAGGACACGGAGTTCCGGGGGCATTTATGTCTATGATTGGAAGTAGATTATTGAATGAAATTATCAATGAAGCCAATGTTCTTGAACCTGCTAAGATTTTGGATGAATTACATATTCGTCTGAAAAATGCTTTAAAGCAAGAAGAATCAAGAAATGATGATGGAATGGACGTTTCTCTTTGTAGAATTGATGCTTTAGAAGAAGATACACTAGAAAGAGAAATTGTTTTTGCAGGTGCAAAACGTCATGCCGTTTGGGTAAGTAGAGGAGAATCACATATCTTAAAAGGCGATAAAAAATCTATTGGTGGTTGGAGAAAAAGCAAAAAACGTCCGTTTATTCAACTTCAAATGACTGCCAAAAAAGGAGATGCTCTCTATCTTTTTACAGATGGAATGACTGACCAAAACAACATTGCAGGTGCAAAATACGGTTCGAAACGCTTACATCAATTATTAAATCAGAATTCAGATTTTGATATGAGCGAACAAAAAACTATTTTAGAAGAAGATTTGGCTCGTCATCAAGGAAATCAAAAACAAAGAGATGATATTACCCTCATCGGAATCAGACTTTAATAAATAGAAATTGGAGTTTGGAAATTGGAGAATGGAAAATTACGAATTACAGAATTCAGATACAGTATTTAACTGGTAACTGATAACTGGTAACTGATAACTGAATATGCTTGATTTATACCCTTCTTTAGCTCACAAAGACGTTATTTTAATGTATCAAGGTGCAATGTCTCAAACTATTTTGGCGACAATGGCAAAACGATTGCGTGAAGCCGAAGACGATTATTTACTCAGTAAACGCCTTTTTGCTATCATTATCGAACTCGGTCAGAATATCAATCATTATTCTGAAAAAAGAGAGTTTTCAGTAGCTGATAGAAGAGAAGTAGGCTATGGAATGTTTGTCGTACAAAAAACAGAAACACATTATATTTTTACGGCTGCCAACAAAATAAAGGTAAGTAAAATAAAAAAAATGAAAGAACATTGCGAACATATCAACTCACTCAATCCAAAAAATTTGCGTATTTTTTATCGCTCTCAAAGACGTGCCACTCGCCAAGATGGACATTATGGAGGAAATATCGGTTTTATAGAAATGGTCAGAAAATCTAATAATCCGTTAGAAACTGAATTTACAATTTCAGAAAAAAATGAAGAACTAGCTTACTTTTCTATTCAAGTAAAAATGAGTCGAATTGATGTTTTTTAGGGTTGATTAAGCTACAAAAAATACTAATACTTCTTTCGTTTTATTTTTACGTCGTGTTCTTTTTCTAAGGTATCAATAGTGTTTTGTTCCATATCTACATGGTCAGTAACAACCCACTTTCTGTCTTTTTTTTCTAATGAACAAGCCAAAATATAAGTAGAACTATTATATCTCGGTTTTTTTCTAGGTAATTTTATCGATGCAATGAATATTTCTGTAGGATTAAAAATACTATTATCTTGTATGCTTACATTGTACAACCATTCTTTTTCTATCTCCCCCAATGTAATTACTTTCGCTCATAAACTCTTTTGTATTTACAAATTCATTCAAAGCCTCATGAACTCCTATTTTGAAAAGTAAACGACGACGACGAACATTTATAAAAACGACCAGTAAAATATAAAGCACAATAAAGAGTAGAATTATTCCACCAATAATATAAAGAACTATCATAATCAAAATTTTATATTAAAAAAAAGGCTCTTAATAGGTTTTGGACTGATAGTAATAATAACTTGATTAATTCATTTATTAGCAAAATATTATTTCGTTTTTTCCATAGCTCAGGGTTTGCAAACCCTGAGCTATGGAAAAAACAACTTTTACAGAATAAAATTTGGTAAATACTAAACTTGTTTATTATCAATCCAATATCAGATAAGAGCCAAAAAAAATATGTATTTGTCAATATCCAATTCCTAATATCCAATATTCATTCCCCATTTCCTAATTCCCATTCTCCAATCCCTAATTTAAACTTTATATGTCATTTTGTAGTGCATAATCCCACTTTCTTCAAAAATATCTCCTTCTTTTTTGAATCCACAACGCTCATACAACGAAACAGCAGCAAGTTGAGCATGTAAATAAATCATTTCGACGGTTTTAAACTCTTCTTTTTTTTGAATTTGCTCAAGGGCAAATTCTACCATTTTTTGTCCTATTTTTTTTCCTCTTTCCTCTTCCAAAACAGCAAAACGCTCTAATTTTATTTTTTTTGGAGAATTATCTTTGTGTTTTTCGGTTACTCTAAAACGAGCCGTTCCGACGGCTTTTTTATTTTCATTTACTGCCAAAATATGCTTTGCTATTTCATCCAAACCATCAAAATCATCTTCTTCTGGAACATCTTGTCCTTCAATAAAAACAATTCTACGAATAGAAAAAGCACGTTCTAAATTTTCTGATGCTGCGAAGTCAAAAAGCTGAATATTCATAATAGAGGACGTAAAATAAGTAAAAAAGATATTTTTAAGGATTAAATAACAAAGATTTTAGAATCTAGTACCACTTTTTAGGCTAAGTTCTGTAATTTTGCAGCCACAAAAATAATTTATTTATTGTTTTAGACTAGGGTAAACGCACGAAACTTTTTATACTGCTTTCAGTGTGTTTAAACACACTTTAACTATCAGAGTAAATTCAATTTGCAAAGTTAAAAACTAGCTTGATTTGCTTTAAACGAGTACATTTTTTTTTCGTGCGTTTACCCTAGTTTTAGACAAACTTTCTTAGTTTTCTAATTCATTTAATTTATAATCGATTCATTCATATAATTCATAAAGTTATGATTCAGCGTATTCAAAGTATCTTTTTATTGATGGTTTCTATCTTAATGGGACTTACCGTTTTTCTTCCTATTTGGGGAAAAGCAGATGGCACAAACAAAATTGAGATAAACGCCATTGAAATGATACAAACTTCAGTAGGCGAAACAGTAATGGAACAAACAACAATTTATCTTGCCATTCTTGCAGGTTTGACAGCTATTCTAGCTTTTTGGAATATTTTTAATTTCAAAAATCGTCGTTTTCAGATGAAAATTGCTCTCTTTTGTACTCTTCTTATTGCTGCTTTTATTGCTGCTGCTACATTTGTAACATTCCAAGCACAAGAAATTTTTTCTCCTGAAGTGGGGGGAACTATGGCTTATGGCTATTATCTACCTGTTGCAGCAATTTTATTTAACTGGCTTTCGGTTCGTTTTATCAAAAAAGATGAAGATATGGTACGTAGTGCAGACCGTTTGAGATAATTTTTGTATCCTATTTACGACAGTTGAAAACTGTCGGCTACTAAAAAGCCATTTCTATTCATTTAGAAATGGCTTTTTTGATATTTACTCTTGAGAGGTAAAAATATCAAAAGTAAATATTTTATCAATTTCTACTTATATCTTCCAAAATCTCTCTAATAAGCTCATTTTCATATCCTTTTTGTAGCGCATAATTAGTTGCTTTATGTTTTCTTTTAAAATTATCATCTTCTTTTTCTAGTAATTCTGACCATTTTTTTTCTAAAAGCTCGGTAAGTGTTGAGAAATATTCTTTGTCATCTATTTCTGAATTCAACGCATCTTGAATCATACTTGAAGAAATATCTTTTTGCAAAAGTCCGTATTTAATTTTTCGTTTTCCCCACTTTTTGTAATTAAATTTTCCTCTTGTGTATGATTCTGCAAAGCGTTTTTCATTCAAAAAATTCTCTTCTTCCAAAAGCGTTACGATGGCATAATGGTCGCCTTCATCCATTTTCCATTCTTCTAGTTTTGCATAAATTTCTTGATAACATCGTTCTTGATAAGCACAAAAGGCAGCTAATTTTAAAAATGCTTCTTTTGAAGTGAGTTGTACAAATGGTTTTGGTTCTCGTGCTTTGAGTTCTCTGTAATCTTTTACTTTGTACTCTTTCTTCTTATATTTCTTCGCCTTATACTCTTTATTTTTGAAATCTTCTGGGTTGTATTCTTTTCGTTTTAGTAGTGTACGTTTTAAAGGTGTTCTCTTTAATGGTTTTTGTTTTTTTGCCATACTTTAATAATTTTTCTAATCGCACTCTAAAGAGTACGGTACATTTTCACACTCTAAAGAGTACGGTACATTTAATTTCTATAAAAAATCTACAATAGACTGTTCCGAAACTTCGCCCCATTTTTTGACCTGCTTTTTAAAGGTTTTAAAACTCTCATACACACGCCTAGTAAACTCATCTTTTGAAGCAATTTCATCTAAAATTTCTGTTGTTTTCTCTTTTAATAAATCCAATACTTCTTTTGGAAATTGTCTTAATTCTACGTTTGGAGCTTCTTTGAGGATTTTTTGTAGATAAAAATTATTTTTTGCTTCAAATTCTGACAAAATCAAAGAATTGTATTTTAAAGCTGCCGTTTTTACTATTTCTTGTAAGTCTAAAGGTAATTTTTCAAAGGCTTTTTTGTTTACAATAAGTTCCAAAACAGAACCCGGTTCGTGCCAACCGGGGTAATAATAATATTTCGAAACACGATGAAAACCCATATTGTAATCGTGATAAGGTCCTATCCATTCGGCTGCATCCACTACACCACGCTCTAGGCTTGTGTAAAGTTCGCCACCGGCCACAGTAACAGCCGAACCTCCAGCAGCAGAAATTACTTTTCCACCTAACCCTGGTATTCTCATTTTCAAACCTTTCAAATCATTAGGTGTATTAATTTCTTTGTTAAACCAACCTCCCATCTGTACGCCCGTATTTCCACACGGAAAGGGAATCAAATTATAAGGTTCATAGAGTTCTCTCCAAAGCTCCAAACCACCCCCATAAAAAAGCCAAGCACTCATTTGTTGGGCATTCATTCCGAAAGGAACAGCCGTAAAAAACGAAGACGCAGGCAAACGACCTGCCCAATAATACGCAGCCCCATGTGCCATCTGAACACCTCCCAAAGAAACTGCTTCAAAAGCCTCCAACGCAGGAACAAGTTCACCACCACCAAAAACAGTAATTTTGAGTCTTCCTGCTGATAAAATATCAATTTCCTTTGCCATTTTTACAACACCTTCTCCCAAAACAGGAAAATTAGGAGGCCAAGTTGTGGTTGCTTGCCACTCAAAAATCTCGTCAGAAGTAAGAGGAACATCGGATTGCTTTTCTTTTATGATACTTTCAGGCGAACAAGCAGAAAATCCTCCAGTCAAAAGTGCAGCAGCAGTCAGTGAGCCTTTTTTTAGGAAATCTCTGCGATTGGTAAAGTTGTTTTTTTTATTGGAAGGGTTTGGCATTTGTGTTTGTTTTGTTGATAATATGGCTAAATTTAAGCATTTTCTATCATTTCTCCCACAATTTTGGCAGACGATAAGGCTAGTGGAATTCCTCCCCCTGGGTGTACGCTTCCACCACAAAAATACAAACCTTTCGTTTTGGAAAAATTAGCGTGTCTTAAAAAAGCTGCATAACGATTATTGCTACTATTTCCGTACAAAGAACCACCTAAAGACGACGTTCTGAGTTCGATTTTTCTTGGGTCTAAAATGGATTCAGATATAATATTTTCTTCTACATTTCTCATGAGTATTCGTTCCAATTTTTTGATAATGTCTTTTTTTGCTTTCTTGATAAGAGTATCCCAATCTTGCGAACCGTCATTGCGATTGTGAGGCGCATTTATCATTACAAACCAATTTTCACAACCTTTTGGCGCATCAGTTTTGATGTGTTTGGAGGAAACAAAAATATAAATTGTTGGGTCTTCGTATAATGTTTTTCCATTAAAAAGCGCATTAAATTCCTTTCTATACTCTTTTGTAAAGAAAATATTATGCAAATCTAATTCTTTGTATTCGGCATTCATTCCCCAATAAAAAATGAGGGCAGAAGACGATTTTTGTTGTTGTAATAAAAATTCAGGAGCTTTTTCTTGTGGTAATAATTTCTTGTAAGTATGAACAATATCCATATTCGAAACAACGACATCAAAATCTAAATTTTCTGTTTTTTGATTAACTGAATTTTCTGTTTTAGAATCCTTTACTCTTATTCCTGTAATTTTATTTTGAGTTTTATCAATCAAAATCTCTTCTACTTTTTTATTGAAATGATAAATTACTCCCAAATCTTGACCTAATTTTACAAGACTTTTTGTAATGTCAAACATTCCACCGGTAGGCAAAAAAGCACCTTTATTAAACTCTAAATGAGGAATTACATTCAGAAGTGCAGGAGCTACATAAGGCGAAGAACCGTTATAAGTTGCATATCGATTGAAAAGCTGAACCGTTTTGTCTTTCTCAAATTTAGAATTATTAGCTTGATTCATGGTCTTGAAAAGCTCTAATTTCCAAATCTGTGAAACGGCTTTTAAAGCTGTTTTATTAAAAAAAGTTTCTGCTTTATGAAGCGAACGAGTAAGAAATAAATCTGCCGTCAAATCATATTTTTCTTTACTGTTTTTGAGGAATTTCAATACGTTTTCTTTGGGTTCGCCTATTTCTTTCTCTAATTGACGAGCAAATTCTTCTATATCTGCACTAGCTTCTAACTTTGTACCGTCTTCCCAAAAATATTTATTGATTGTATCTAGTCTTTTATACGAAAAATAGTCTTCTACCTTTTTTCCAGATTTCAAAATAAGTTCTTCGACACGTTCTGGCAATGTAAAGAGAGAAGGTCCTGCATCGTAACGAAAACCGTCTTTCCAAAATTCTGACAGTTTTCCACCTGCATAACTATTGGCTTCAAAGACTTCTACTTGATAGCCTTTGTTGGCTAAATGAATAGCCGTTCCTATTCCTGCAATTCCTGCTCCTATGATGGCTGCTTTTTTCATTTTTTATTTAATCAGTTTCAAACCTTGCTTTTCATAATAAGAAAATTTACTATCCTGTGCAATTAAGTTGATGATTCATAGTTTAAGGCATGTATTCTTTAAAATCATCTAAAGGCTCATCAAAATCATCTGCAACATTTTTATATGTTCCTTTTCCAAATCCTAAAGTACGTTTGTGAGCTGTTGGACTAATTAGAGTTTCTTCTTTTTGTAATAAATTCATTAATTGTTCTAATTTCTTAGAATCATTTAGATTGACAATCCAATTTATCAATTTATATTTTAACTCCTCTTGTTTTAATTCTTGTGGATACATAATTTTTATTTTTTAGTTGAATTATAAAAATAATGAAATTTAATTAAAGTTACAATTTCATTAAATACCTGTTTCAAAAGTCGACCCTTAAAAACAGGTATTCAAAAAAATCTATTTTTTACAACTGTCCCAATTCATATTCAAAACCACTAGACAAAATAGGAAAGCGACACCATGTTTTTGGGTCAAGATTTTTATCGTCTAAATGGAAAGAAGGCGCATAACGTTCTCGTTTCCATTGGTTTCTACTCCAAAGCCTGAAAAATTTGATTGTCCATTCTTTGAGTTGTTTTTCATTGTATTGGTTGAATTTTAATTTTAACAATTTCAAACAATCAGCAGGGGATTTTTTATCACGAATAGCAGCTTCTTCAATCGCATCAAGCAAATCATAAGGCATCAAATCATCTTCATCAGTTTGTTTGTTTTCAGAAGGACGAAGTTCGGCTGTCGGTTGTTGTACATTGACAGAATGTAGAGCTTCAATTTTGAAATAAGAAGATTCAGAATTATTAATCCACGTCAAAACACCTTTTGTTTCTAGCCATTTCAGCCAATTTCTCAAAAAGTGTTTATCAATTCCTGCAATCGGACTCAATCCACCACTTGTATCTCCGTCCATTGTTGCATATCCTACGGCAGCTTCTGAACGGTTGCTAGTAGAAAGCAAAAGCGCATTATAAATATTTGCAATCATCCAAACAGAAGGCGCACGAACCCGAGCTTGAATATTTTGCAACGCAATATCATCAGTTTGCCAAGTCAGTTTTCTATCCAAACCTTGCTCAATAATTTTGTGATATTCCTTTACAACTTCATTGATATTGAATGTATAATGAGTTGCATTTAGTGCTTTTGCTAATTTTCCTGCTGCATTTTCGGTGGTATCAGAACTATTTTCGGTGGGTTGATAAGCTGTAAGTAATAATTTTTCGGCAATTTCATCAACGCTACTTAAATTTTGAATGGCAGAAATATAATAGAGTTTTTTCTTAAATTCTTCTAAGCCAATATTTTCAATTCCCAATTTTATCAACAAATACACACAACACGCAACGGCTGCCGAATCTGCACCACCAGAAAGCGAAACAACAAAACCACTAGAACGACTTTTTCGAAGATAATCAAAAAGCCCTAACGCCAAAGCTCGTGTAAATTCTTCTTCTTGAATAAAATCGCTGTATTCCCACTTTGATTCGCTTGGGTCATAAGGCTCTGGGTCAATATTAGGAAAAGTATAATCTATCCTAATTTTATTATCTTGATTATCAGCCAAATCAAAATTCATACTTGCCTGTGATTGTGCAATTCGGTTGGCATTTATATCAATAACGGCACTCGTTACAAGCACATCATGAAAACTCAAAC
>Ga0210044_10006356_pt1 | contig 15607 bp, 22 predicted proteins | sample CryGey13umfilter_2_FD_183959 | JGI IMG/M metagenome (GOLD analysis project Ga0210044, IMG submission 183959) | Groundwater microbial communities from aquifer in Utah, USA - Crystal Geyser 4/9/14 3 um filter (SPAdes) (version 2) | ecosystem: Environmental > Aquatic > Deep subsurface >...
ACATTTGAGATGGAAGATGCAAAAGGTTTTGTTTTAGATGGATATCCTCGAAACATTACTCAATTTGAGACTTTTTTTTCGTTTCTTAAATTAAATGGTTGGCCGTTATTAAATGCTTTTTATATTAAAGTTGGCGGGGAGGAAAGTCGAAAAAGACTTTTAAAAAGAGCTGAATTAGAACATAGACTTGATGAAACACCCGAGGCTATAGAAAAAAGGTTGTCTATTTATCACAGCGAAACTCAGCCATTATTAACAAGATATGACGAAATGGGAATTCTTACAAAAATAGACGGAGAAAGGTCAATTGAAGATATTCAAATGGATATTCAGTCTCGCATAACTACAAAAGAATAATGATTTATCTAAAAACCGACGAAGAAATTTCCCAAATGCGAATTGCTGGGAAAATCTCGAAGGAGATATTAAATAAAGCCATTGATTTATGTATTCCCGATAAAACATCAAATGAAATAAATTTGGAGATTGAGAAATTAATGAAGGGAAATAATGTTGAACCTTGGTTTAAGGAGGTGTCTCATTATCCTTTTGCATCGTGTATTTCAGTTAATCATGTTTGGTTGCACGGTATGCCAAATAATAATAAATTAAAGATAGGAGATGTTGTATCAATTGATATAGGCGTTAAATATAACGGTTTTTATGTTGATAATTGTTGGACGGTTATTGTTGACGACACAAAAAATAAAAGTGCAAAAAGAAATAAGTTTGAGCACGAATTGCAATATATAAATGATTTCTTGGATGTAGGAGTATTGGCGTTAAATGATGCAATTGATCAGTTTGTTGTCGGAAATAGAGTTGGAGATATTGCCTATGCAATGCAAAAAAAGGTTGAAGATAATGGGTTTTCGGTTATTAAAAATTATACTGGGCACGGGGTTGGCTATCATCCTCATGAAGATCCATCAATTCCATGTTATGGGGTTAAAGGAACAGGAGATTTGTTAAAAAAGAGGATGGTTTTTGCAATAGAAGTAATGTATGCTATGGGAAGTTCAAAAAATGTGGTTGGTCGAGATGGCTGGACTATATCGTCAAAAGATAAAAAACTTACAGGAATGTTTGAGCATACTGTTGCTCTAACAGATAACGGGCCTGAAATATTGACCGATTAGGCATTTATGCTAGAATATTGCAGTGGCAAAAAAAGATTTTATCGTAAAGGAAGGTGTTGTGACAGAATCACTACCTGGTAGCAAATTTATAATCAAACTTAAAGAAGAAGAAAAGGAAGTAACTGGGTACTTGTCTGGCAAAATGAGAAGGTTTAAAATATGGATCTTGCCTGGCGACTTGGTTAAGGTGGAATTTAGCGAATACGACGAGAATACCTGCCGAATTGTTTACCGTTTTAAGTAGTTTCAATATTGTGAATTCATGTTAGCAAGGCCGTACCTTGTTGTTATGAGTACGCAATAAATGATAAAAATATAATGAAAGTAAGGTCAAGTGTAAAAAAAATCTGTAGAAGCTGTAAAGTTGTTCGAAGATCTCAAGTAGTTTATATAATTTGCAGTGCTAACCCTAAGCACAAACAAAGACAAGGATAAACAGCTAAGTTATGCCAAGAATTAATGGTGTTGATATACCTGAAAACAAAAGAATTGTAGTTTCATTAACATATATTTATGGAATTGGCGTTTCGATGGCAAAGAAAATTCTTGAGAAGGCTAAAATCGACGGCGACATTCGTGCAAAGGATTTGAACGATGATCAAATCTCGTCAATTCGAAATTCTATTGAAAAATTGCAGTGTATGGTAGAAGGTGAATTGAAAAGAGTTGTAAGCCAGAATATAAAGAGATATAAGGATATACAGTGTTATAGAGGTACTCGTCATCTTAAAAATTTGCCGGTACGAGGACAGAAAACTCAGAAAAATGCTAGAACCAAAAGAGGAAAACGGGTTGCAGTTGGTGGAGCAAATCCAAAGGTTGTTGCTAAAACATAAAATATGGCAAAAAATATTACTAATAATAAAACAAAGAGCAAAAAATCAAAGAAAGTCGTGCCAACTGGAAATGTATACGTTTTCTCTGGATATAACAACACAATTGTAACGGTTACCGATTTAGACGGAAATACAATATGTTGGGGCACGTCGGGTGGAAATAGTTTTAAGGGATCAAGAAAATCTACGCCATACGCAGCTTCAATTGTTGGTCAAAATACAGCTAAAATAGCCGTAGAAAAGGGTGTTAGAGAAGTAACTGCATTTATAAAAGGCGTTGGAAGTGGTAAATCACAATGTGTAAAGGCAATTCGAAATGGAGGATTAATAATTAATAAAATAGTCGACGTTACGCCAATTGCTCATAATGGTTGTAGACAAAAGAAAAGGAGAAGAATCTAATGGCAAGATACACGGGAGCAAAATGCAGATTATGTAGACGCGAAGGAGAAAAGTTATTCCTAAAAGGTGCAAGATGCTTATCAGAAAAATGTGCAATAACAAGGCGTCCTCAGGTTCCTGGTCAACATTTTAAACAAAGATCTAGATTATCCGACTATGGAAAACATTTAAGAGAAAAGCAGAAGGCAAAAAGAATTTATGGCATGTTAGAGGCTCAATTTAAAGGCACTTTTGAAAAAGCAGCTAAAATTAAAGGAGTTACCGGAGAAGTATTTTTACAAATGCTTGAAACAAGACTTGATAGTGTGGTATTTTTATCAGGTTTTGCTACATCAAGGCAATCGGCTAGGCAAATGATTTGACATAAAAAAGTCAAAGTTGATGGAAAAATAATTGATATTCCATCGTATCAGATTTCTAAGGATAATCTGATCTCTGTGGATACTATTCAATCGAGAACAAAAGTGGTGGAAGATTTACCAGTTTGGATTTCTTGGGACGAAAAAAAGAACGGAATCTCGGTTATAAACTTGCCAAATCGAGATGATATAAGTTCAGATATAAATGAGCAGCTAATAGTTGAATTTTATTCGCGCTAAATCGAAGAAAAATCTTCGGTAGAGTTCGATGACCAAAATACAGATGTACAACATGCCGCAAATAAGTCTAAAAGTAATTGAGAATGAAAAAAACAGAGCAGTGTTAAAAATAACACCTTTGGTAAGAGGTTTTGGCTATACAATTGGAAGTGCTTTGCGAAGAACTTTATATTCTTCAACAAAAGGTTCTGCCATAACTAAAGTTGTAATTGAGGACGTTTTTCATCAATTTGACACAATCGAAGGGGTAAAAGACGATGTTTTACATATTCTTCTTGCGCTAAAGAAAGTTAGAATTAAAAAATTGGTCGAAGGAGATGTAGAATTAAAGTTAGACGTAACAGGTCCTATGGAAGTTAAAGCTGGAGACATTGAGGTAACAGGAGGAGTTGAAATCGTTAATAAAAATTTAGTAATTACTTCACTTTCGAATAAAAAGTCTAAATTAAAAATGAAACTTACCGTATCCGATGGATATGGATATGTTCCAGCAGACGAAAATAGTTCAACTCCTAAAGGTCATATTATGTTAGATGCAAGTTTTTCTCCAATAGTAAATGTTGTAATGGAAGTAGAAGACACAAGAGTTGGTCGCGATACAAACTTTGATGAGCTCACACTTACCGTTAGAACCGATGGAACTGTTGATCCTGTTGAGGCAGTAAGGTTTGCAGCAACCGATCTTAAAGAATTTTTCTTTAAAATTCAAACGGGAGAGGATTATACAGAAGAAGAGGAAAAGTTATTAGAGGCAACCAATCGCGTTGAATTAGACGCAACTTCAGAAGCACAGGCAGACGAAGTAGTTTTGGAAGAACTTCATCTTCCTACAAGAACTATTAATGCATTAAAAAAGGCTGGTATAAAAACTCTTGGAGATTTGGGTGACAGATCAGAAGACGAACTTTTAAAGGTTCGAAACTTAGGAGAAAAGTCTATTAGAGAAATTCTTTCGTTGTTAAAAAAAGAAGGCTTAAGTAAATGAGACATAGAGTAAAAGGCAAAAAATTTGGAAGAAATGCTTCGTCACGAAAGGCAATGTTACAAAGCCTAATGGTTGGAGTAATTACACACGGCAAAATTGAGACAACAATAGAAAAGGCAAAATATGCAAGGCCTGCCGTAGAGAAGCTTGTTACCGCAGCAAAAAATGATACTTTGCATGTTCGAAGAATTTTAATAAAAAAGCTTCAAGATATGAATGCTGTAAATAAGTTGATTGATGAACTCGGTCCACTATTTAAAGATAGAAAGGGTGGATATACTAGAATAACTAGAACAATTATAAGAAAAGGTGATAAAGCTCAATTAGCTGAATTTTCTTTTGTCGAAAAGCCAGAAATAAAAAAAGTAGAAGACAAAAAAACTAGTAAAACAGAAAAATTGACTAAAGATTCAAAAAAATCACCTGTGACTGAAGAAAAAAAGCAAAAGATATCGCAAAAAGCAGAATCGCAAAAAAAGGTAAATGTTAAAGAAAATAAGGCCGTTAAAAAGAAAGTTACAAAATAATGAATACAACAACTGCTACAAAAAAATCAGATTTGCAAACAAACTGGCATCTTATTGATGCTAAGGGAAAGGTATTGGGACGTATTGCGACTGAAATATCTAGCCTTTTAGTTGGTAAACAAAAAGTAAATTATGCTCCATACTTAAACTGCGGAGATAAAGTTGTTGTAATTAACGCTAAATTTATTGAATTAACTGGAAACAAAGAATTAAATAAGGTTTACTATCGACACTCTGGAACTGTTGGAAATTTGAAAACAAGAACTGTTAAACAGTTGCGTGAACATAATCCAAATAAAATTATTTTAAGGGCTGTAAAGGGCATGTTGCCCAAAAATAGGCTTCAAAACGATAGATTAGCAAATTTATATATTTATGAGGGGTCAGAACACAAACAACAGGCCCAATTAGGAGGAAAATCTGATGCCAAGTAAGTCAAAGTTTTTTTCAGGAACGGGAAGAAGAAAAAGATCTGTAGCAAGAGTATGGTTGTATGAATCAAAGGGCGAAATAATGATTAATGACGTTCCTGTTGGTGAATTTTTTACGGGACGAGAAGAAACTCTTGAATGGGTAAGGCCTTTTCATGCTGTTGGCGTTTCTCATCCTCAAGCTAAGTTTAGTGCAACGATAAAAGTACATGGGGGAGGAATTGCTGGTCAAGTGGGTGCTGTTCGTTTGGGTATTGCAAGGGCTTTAATAAGTTATAATCCAGAATTTAAAGCGATATTAAGAACTAGTGGCTTGGTAACTCGTGATTCAAGGGAAAAAGAGCGTAAGAAGCCTTTCTTAAAGGGCGCACGCGCAAGGCCACAGTATTCGAAGAGGTAAGAGAGTTGGAACTCGGGGTTATCCCCGATAAAATCGGGGTAACCCCCGGATAAGATCAAAACGTATCAATTTCTAAAAGTTGCAAGTGCAATGTTTTTGGGTCCGGAGAAGTTTAAGGTTATCTTTTCATATTTCACATTATTATCATCATAATATTTTGAGATTTCGTTGATAAGTTCATTGGTATTTAAAGGCGTTGTTTTATTCCAAAAATTGCAACATGGAATTAATAATGTATTTGTTACCAGCGCAGATTCAGCTACGACTCTTGTTGCTTGGTCTGGATGAAGTCCGACGACCAAGTCATAATACGAGGCATCCTCTAAATGATATTCTTCTTTAATATTTGAAACGCCAACTAGAGAATATCCTCTTGGGTCAATTACGGTTGATTCATAATTGAATTTTTTATTTAATAATCTTGAAAGCATTCCTCTTCCACCTGCAACATCAGCAATATATTTAATATCTCTTTTCCATGTTTCAAAAATGAAATTTGCAACAACTTCAAACCTAATTGGATCGCCGTGAAATCTATGTCCTTTGTAAGTTCCACTTTTAGTGCTCATTATTTATCTTTCCCCAAATTAATTTATTTTGTCCTTTAAAGTTTAATGTATCTTTTTTAATTTCAAATCCTTTGTTTCTCGCATATTCTTCTAGCGAATTCATCCAATTTATTCCCCCAACTTTTTCAATTGGTTCATCGACAACACAGCAAGGCATTAAAATAAAATCTTTGGAATATTTTGCACAAGAATCAATGATTTTTATGTTGCATCCGTGAGCATGAATTCCAACTATTAAATCATAATCTTTTGTCATTTCCTCTAAGAAAATATTTTTGATTCTGGGAATATTATTTTGTTCTTCTTTTGAGATTTTAGATCGTTCGCCGGATATTAAATCAGTATATTTCATTGGTCGAAATTCTGAGGCTGGATCAATAACCGTTGAATTATATCCAGATTTATTTAATAAATAACTTAACAATCCTTTTCCTCCTGCTACGTCTAAGACTTTCAATGGAAGATAATTAGCAATAATCCACTCGTGCAAAAGTTGAAATCTAAACTTTTTATTCATCTTTGGTTTCTTCCGAATCGTATGCTGACTCATAGTAGAAGATTATACACAAGATAGTTGAAGATAAACAAAAAATAATCTACTCAAAAAGTAATGTAGAATATTATATATGAAGAAAATGGGAGCAAAATATTTTGATTATTTAGATAGCAAAGGTGTTAAAGAAAAGATAAGTATAAAATAGAAAAGGGTTCTTTAGGTAACAAACCTTTCGGATCCCTTTTCGTATGAATGACGAGATTTTAGCAAATTAACAATTTAATTTCAATGTTTTTTTGACTGAGTAAGATATATCATTTCGGGGTGTGGCGCAGTTGGCTAAGACTCAAAGGGCTCCCTTCGGGACGCGTACGGCGTGGCGGGGAGGTCGTCCCGTTTGACGGGATCACTCCGACCAAGAAAATTCAAATTGTTTGTTTATTTCGTTGATATATCAACAACTCTAACCCCTACATAAGTTGTCCCCTTTGGAGCATATTAGAGTTGGATAGCAAGAACTCTTCATGTGCTTTATAATGAACAAAGCAAACGCCAACTATTTATGATTATAAACAAGCCGACACCTCAAACTGAATACTATAAGCTTCTTGCCAATATTGGTGATATTTTGCAAAAAGGTAGAGATAAAGTCTACAAATCAATTAACAATATTTTAGTACAAACATACTGGAACATCGGTAAATCAATCGTTGAATTTGAACAAAAAGGTAATCTCAAAGCTGAATACGGCACAGAACTTTTAGATAAACTTTCCAAGGATCTTAAATCGCGTTTTGGGAAAGGGTTTAGCAGACGCAATGTTTTGGATATGAGGCGCTTTTATGTGGCTTATCCAAAATGGCAGACGGTGTCTGCCAAATTAGGATGGAGCCATTACGTTCAACTCATCAGTGTTTAAGATAAACTTACGCGTAGTTTCTACGAAAAACAATGCATCAAAGAAAATTGGTCAATTCGTGAATTGAATAGACAAAAAGATTCGGCACTATTTGAAAGAATTGCTTTAAGTAAAGACAAAAAAGGTGTATTGGAAATTTCTCAAACAGGTCAAATAATCAAAAACGCTAAGGATATAGTCAAAGAACCCTATGTACTTGAATTTCTTGGAATCCCAGAAAATTATCGCTACTCAGAGAAAGAATTAGAACAAAAAATTATCGACAATCTACAAATGTTTTGTTTTGATTGATTTGAAAATCAATGAAGTTGACCATAGTGATATTGGTCAAATGAATATGTATCTGAATTATTTTGCTAAAGAAGAAAATGAGAGCAACGACATCGCCCCAATTGGTATTATTCTTGGTGCTGATAAGGACGAAGTGAAAATAGAATATGCACTTGGAGGGATTTCCAACAAACTTTTTGTATCTAGGTATCAACTTTATTTACCGAAAAAGAAAGAGCTGGAAGAAGAGGTAAGAAAGTTGTTTGAAATAAATTATTGAAAAGCTTTTCTGATTTATTATCTTTATGCATTCAAAAATTCTTTCTCATTTTAAATTAAATGACGTTAAGATTTATAAGATTGGAAAGAGTCAATTTCTCAACCTTCGGGGTTGAGATTCACCTAAAAAGTGGAATTAAATAGCGGGGTGTGGCGCAGTTGGCTAGCGCGTATCCGCCTTAGGCGGATGAGGTCGTCCAGTTTATTAACGGGATCACCCCGACCAAATATTAATTCTAATTTGTAGGATTAGACTTATGCTAAAGTTTATTTGTTACAAAAAATTATGAATGATTTTGAATATTTAAAACTTGCTATTGAAATGTCTCATCAGTCATTTGAAGCGGGAGCTTTTCCAGCAGGTGCAGTAATTGTTAAAGACCGAAAAGTAATTACTAAAACGACCTCTGCTACATTTCCCAAAATTAATTTTCATTCTGAATCAAAATCTATTGATATAGCAATAAATGAACTGAATGAACAACTAATTGACTGTACTCTTTATGCTTCTATGGAGCCTTGTTTAATGTGTTTGTCGAGATCATATTGGGCAGGAATCAGAAAAATTGTTTTTGCTGTAAAAAAGGAATCCGTTCCTTATTCATTATGTTATGAGAGTAATCTAAACCATTTTGATCTTATAAAAAAATTTAACGAAAAAATAGACCTTGTGCATATTGAAGAATTGCAAAAAGATGCAATAAAAGATGTTGAGATTTGGATAAAGAGGAATAGTTAAATTTATAATTCTTTGTGATATATTGCCGATCCTAATCTTAATTTTAAACTATATTTTTTTACTAATTCCAAAACAAGATTACTCAGTTCTTCTCTATAAGCTTTATTTTTGGATGTATAAAATTTTTCTAAAACATCTTTGTCTAAATTTGGCATTTCTTTTAACAATCTTTCTAGAATATATTTACTTAAATTAATGTGTTCAACATATAATTCTTTTGTCCCGGTTTCTGCAATTGTTTTAAACAAATTATCAAGTTTTTCTCTATTCGAAACAAAATGAGGTAAAAGAGGCCCTACGAAAGCATAAGTTTTAATCCCTTCTTTATTTAATTTTTTCATTGAATCTAATCTTTGCGAAACATTAGGAGCCATTTTTTCAAAATAGCGAGATATTTTGTCATCCGTAGAAGTAATAGTAAATCCAACTTCAATATTTTTGAACTTTTTAATTAAATCTATATCACGAAGTACCAAATGAGATTTTGTTAATATACTAACCTCTCCTTTGAAATCAAAATCTAAAAGAACTTGAAGACATTTTCTTGTTAACTGATATTTTGCTTCCATCCCTTGATATGGATCGGTAACAGAACTAAAGAAAATGGATTTGCCTATGCCTTTATTTTTCAGTTTTTTCAAATCTTTAATTAATAATTCTGGTGCATTTGTTTTAACATATACAAATTCGCCCCAATCGTCATTAGTTTTGCCAACATATCTGCCCATAAAACTTGCATAGCAATATGTACATCCAAAAGCACATCCAGTGTATGGATTAATAACATAATCAGTATCGGGTAGTTTACTTGGTGTAAGAATCGATTTACTTTCAATTTCGCGAATTTCCATGTTTTTATGATATGAGCTTTAATGTAAAATATCAATTATGAAAAAGAAAAATATTACAAATCAAATGATAATTTATCAAGCTAAAAATGGGGCGATTGAATTGAGGGAGGATATAAAAGCAGAAACAGTTTGGGCAAGCCAGCAACAAATAGTGGACCTCTTTGAAGTCGATCAGTCTGTTGTTTCTCGTCACATTAGCAATGTTTTTAAAGACAAGGAGATTGATAAAAAAAGCAATATGCAAAAAATGCATATTGCAAAGTCAGATAAGCCGATTATTCTTTACTCTCTTGATGTTATTTTGTCAGTTGGTTATCGAACAAATTCAAAAGTCGCTATAGCATTTCGCAAATGGGCAACAAAAACACTTAAGCAACATTTAATTCAAGGATATACGATTGATCGAAAAAAGGTTTTAAAAAACTATAAAAAATTTATGGAAGCTGTTTCTGATGTTAAAGCTTTGTTGCCTGAAAAAGATAAAATGGTAGGACTTGTAATGTTGCTTTTAAATCGTTGACTACAATAATTCAAGATTTACAATAGATATTGGAAAGTTGAGGATTGACTAAAAAATAGCGGGGTGTGGCGCAGTTGGCTAGCGCGTACGGCTGGGGGCCGTGAGGTCGCAGGTTCAAGTCCTGTCACCCCGACCAATGCGGTTTCTCAAACTTTGAGACGGCGTTGCGCCGAGGCGGATGAGGTCGTCCCGTTTGACGGGATCACTCCGACCAGGAAATTAATCTTATATGTTAAAATCTTTTTATTATGAATAAAGTCGCAGTTGTTACTGGATCGTCAAAAGGTATTGGATTTGCAATTGCTGAAAAGCTTTTATCTCTTAATTATAAAGTTTATGGAATATCTAGGTCTAAAACTAAAATTAACAATCTGAATCTTGTAAATTTGAATTTTGATCTTACTAATTTTGAATCAATCGAAAAACTTGTATCACAAATTAAAGAAGATAAAATTGATGTTTTAGTAAATAATGCAGGAACGGCAATTATTCAAGATTCAATGGAATTTACAAAAGATGCTTTTGATGAAACTTTCGCATTAAATTTTATTGTTCCAATTCAATTAACACAATCATTATTAAAGAAGATTTCTAATTCGACAGTAATAAATATTAGTTCTTTATCAGATCGGATTCCAGAGAATTCTGTCGCCATGTATTGTGCATCAAAAGCAGCTCTAAATATCTACTTTGATTCAATTTCAACAAAATATAATGAGATTAGAATTTTGCATATTCTTCCTAGTTATGTTGACACACCATTACTTCATCGTCTTGTTGATGAGGAAGGCTGGGAAATAGAATGGAATAAAGTTCTTAAACCGGATCATATAGCAGATCTAGTCGTGCGTTTATTAGGAAAGAGTGATGTTCCTAATAATTCAAAAATAATGGCATTAACTAATTATTTACTTGAGGATAGAGATTTTAAGGAGAAGCTTTTTGTTTATAATGCTGATGATAAGAGTTTGGAGAAAATTTCGTAATTCCATATGCATTCTAACATCCTCTCTCACTTTAAATTGAATGATCAAAAGATTTATGAAATTCTGAATCGTCTAAATCCTGATGATTGGTTTTCTTCCATTAACAAAGATAATTTAGATGAACATTTTTTGTTTACAAAACTTTGTCGTGAAATTATTTCTCAGCAACTTTCGGGGAAGTCTGCGAGTGCAATTTATGCAAGATTCACAAAGTTATTTCCGTCTGAAGATATTGATCCTCAAATTTTAGTTAATTTAGATTCGCAAATATTGCGCAATTGTGGACTTTCTTGGGCAAAGGTTTCGTATGTTAAAGATTTGGGAGAAAAATTGATTAATAAAGAAATTTGTTTAGATAGTTTAAATTCTTTGAGTGATGACAAGGTTATATCTGAATTGATAAAGGTTAAAGGGATTGGTCGTTGGACGGCAGAGATGTTTTTAATGTTTACTTTAGGACGCGAAGACGTTTTTTCATTTGGCGATTTAGGATTAAATAAAGGTTTTTGCAAAGTCTATGGAGTTGAATCCCCGTCAAAAAAATATATTCAGAAGGTAATTAGCAAATGGTCTCCTTATAAAAGTTACGCAAGCATGGCACTTTGGAAGAGCTTGGAGGAGTAGCAAACAGTTAAAACGTTGAATTTAGAAGCTTATGTCAATGAATATCAAGATGTTATTTCTAAATCTTTTTTCACAAATAATGCATATATCCAAGTAAATGGCACGGCACCTATTAAAATTTTAATAATATTTGTTGAAATATTGTATAAAAAATCAACGCTAAAAATAGTTTTGCTAAATTGATTAAATAAAACAAATGGAAAACTAAATATCAAGACCATTGTTATTGAAAAAATTAAAGCCATAAATAATTTTTTATTACCAAACCCTTCTACAATTTTTACCAATACAAAAACACCAAATATAAATATTGGTGCCGAAATTATTGCATAAAAAAAGACTTCTCCTATTTTTACATAGACAGAGTCGATATTTAACAAAGTAGTAATCCAAAAATTATTAAGATTGCTAAATAATAAAGATCCCAAATAAACAGACAAAGCAAAACTCATTAAAAAATTTATATATGGAGGATAAATAAAAAAGTCTTTTGATTTAGGTTTTATGAATAAAGGTTTGTTTTTATTAACTAGCTCAAACTTATTGTCAAGGTATTTTGAAACATTCTCTTTCAAGGAGGAATTTGTCCGCATCCCACGATCTAACGATCGGGGATTTAAGCGAGCATTATATATAATTAAACTTACAGAAAGAATTATAGCTAAAGAAAAAAGCAGAAACAGAGTTTGTACTGAGTTTGAAAAGATAATCGTATAATTCATTATGGATAATCCAACAATAAAAATGGACGAAATGGCATTAAAATATAATAAAAGATATTTCAAAACGGTTTTTAAGAAATCGGAATATAAATTATAAAAATCAGCAAATTTTACTTTTTCCATAATTTAAATTATATCAAGTATTTGAAATTAAATTTGGCCTAAAGCTTGACTAAAGGTTTTTTAAAACGTAACATTGGCAATAATTTAGTTACTGCCTAGATATTTTGACATTCCCCGTAAAAGAGGCTATTGCTATTGAAGTTTCTCCACCTCAAGACGTAGTGGCGGTTTTAAAAGACAATTCATATATATACGGATTTGGTCGTGATGGGATTCTTCATGTAACATCTTATCCGACTATGTTAATGGTTCGAGGCAGGTCAAAGCGTCCGGAAGAATTTCAACATACAGTAGGAATTCAATTTTTAGCCAAATCAGCGGTTAATGATGGAGAGCCACCGACTATTACCGCAAGATATTCACCAAGAATTGCAGAACTTAATTCAAACGTGGAAATGAACATTCCAGATGGAGCCAAAAGGGCCATGCTGATTACTTCAATGGGGATTTTAGGTCACCTTTCAACAAATGGTGGTGGTTTTAATACTGGGAAAGGACGATTTATTCCTCGCATTTACAGAGTTGTTTTAAATGTTAATGAAAAAATGATTCTCGAAGGAATGGATCCTGAATCTGGTTATAGGGCATATATGGCCGAAAGGTTTGGACTCAATAAAGAGACCGCAGAATTATTTCACTTAGAAGTGGATGATAAATATGTTGATCCCGAAACGCACCAATTTACTGGAAATTTGGCCTATATTTCATTTAATAATATGTTGCGAATTGTAGATGATTATCCAGACGCTAAAACTTTTCGTTCAAGATAATATGCTACTATTTTTTTAGTACATTGTTATTGTGAATTTATGTCTATTTACACAAAAACTGGAGATGGGGGAGTAACTTCGTTGGGAAATGGGCAGAGAATTTCGAAGTCGTCTGCGGTTATTGACTTTGTAGGATCATTAGATGAATTAAATTCTGAATTGGGAATTTGTGCAGCAAATTTAGAAGAAGTTCCAAATGTAGATTTTACCGAAGAAATAGAGGTGTTGCAGGAAATTCAAAGAGATTTATTTATAGTTGGAGCTGTTGCAACGGGGGCAAAAATGGAGTTTAGGTCGGCGGCGGAGGTCGTGAATATTGAAAAAACGATTGATGATTACGAAAGGCTTTTGCCGAAGCTAAACAATTTTATTCTTCCAGGCGGGACGACCTCCGCCGCCGCAGTTCATTATGCCAGAACATTAGTTCGAAGAATTGAACGAAATGCAGTTTCACTAAAAAGCGACAGTATTAAACCATTTTTGCCATATTTAAATAGGCTTTCAGATTTATTGTTTGTTATGGCAAGATACATAAATCATAAACAGAAAGTGCAAGAAGAAATTTGGAAAAATTAACAAAAAAATAAACTTTTTGTTAAAAAAGCCTAAACAAAACGGGGTAGCCCTTTTTAGATCGTGATATAGTCAGCATATGACTTCAAATAACAAACTTTTACTTCTTGATACTTTTTATTTTCTCCATCGCAGTTTTCATGCGTATCCAAAAGATCTCAAAAGTCCTTTGGGCGAATCCACTAACATAATATTTGGCTTTGCAATGTCACTTTTGGATTCAATTTCAGAATTTAATCCAACTCACATCGCTTGCGGATGGGAAAGTGAAGATCAGCCCTCATTTCGTAAAGTTCTTTATCCAAAATATCAAATTACTCGGGCACAAATGGAAATTGACGATGAAAAATTATTTAGTGAACAACTTCCTAAAATAGTTGAATTATTAGAAGCTTTTAATATCCCTCGCCTTTCTGAAAATGGATTCGAAGGCGATGACGTTGTTGGAACAATTGCAAATATTGCATCTGAAAATGCAAAAGTAATAATCTCAACCGCCGATCAAGATTTATTACAATTAATTACAGATGAAATTAGTGTTTATAGACCTGCAAGTGGTCAATTTATAAAAAAACAACTTTTTGATGAAAAAGCATTTATTGAAAAGTATCAATTTAGTCCTCGTCAAATGATTGATTACAAAGCATTAAGAGGCGATCCTAGTGATAACATTCCTGGAGTTAAAGGTATTGGCGATAAAGGTGCGAAAAGTTTAATATTAGAATTTGGCGAATTACAAAAAATTTATGACAATATTGAAAATATTAAATCTGAATCTATAAAGCAAAAACTTATTGATTCAAAGGACGATGCGTTTATGAGTAAGCAGTTAGCCACAATAATAACCAACATTCCTATGAAATTTAATTTGAATGACTGTGTTGTTCACGATTTTGATATTGATAAAGTTAGAATGTTATTTAACAGATATGGATTTAACAGTTTGAACAAAAGATTAGATCGTTTAGAATTAATAAAAGGGATTAAGGAAAAAGAGCAAAAATATATCGAGAATGCACAACAAAGTTTCTTGTGAGATAATTTTGACATGAAAGTTGCAATTGTTCACGATTATTTGCACGAAGTTGGTGGAGCCGAAGGAGTTGTAAATGCAATTTGGGAATTATTTCCAAAGGCAGATATTTATAGCGCAACTTGTGATAAAAAGGCTTTAGATAAAGCGGGAATTTTAAATGGGGCAAAAATTTTTTATCCGAAGTGGAAAGATAGCATACCCGGAAAATTTAAAAATTTTTTGCACAAAGTTTTAATTGCAAACCTGCCTTTTTATTTTTCAAATTTAAATTTATCGAAATATGACTTGATAATTTCTTCCACGGCGCATTTTGCAAAAGGAGTGAAAACTGAAAAGGGAAAGCAAATTCATATTAGTTATATTCATACTCCGTCTCGATTTCTTTATGGATTTAAGGGCGAAATTCGTAAAAGGTCTTTGTGGTATTGGAGAATATTATTATTTCCATTAGATTCATTTTTAAGAGTTATGGATCAGAAGTTTGCCAAAAACCCCGACTATTTAATTTGCAATTCTAAAACTGTTCAAGATAGAATTAAAAAATTTTATAGAAGGGATGCAACTATTATTTATCCATTTCCAGAAGTTACGGTTTCTGAAAAAGATTTTAAAAAGGCGATTGAGAAAAAAGGACAATATTTTTTGGTTATTTCTAGGTTGGCTCAATATAAAAATATCGATTTAATAATTAAAGCTTGTGGAGAGAAAAATATTTTATTGAAAATTGCAGGGAAAGGTCCTGCGTTTGAAAGGTATCAGGAATTAGCCAAAAATTATAAAAGTGTTGAACTTTTGGGTTTTGTTTCGGATG
>Ga0210044_10006357_pt1 | contig 15606 bp, 20 predicted proteins | sample CryGey13umfilter_2_FD_183959 | JGI IMG/M metagenome (GOLD analysis project Ga0210044, IMG submission 183959) | Groundwater microbial communities from aquifer in Utah, USA - Crystal Geyser 4/9/14 3 um filter (SPAdes) (version 2) | ecosystem: Environmental > Aquatic > Deep subsurface >...
GATGGGATTTTCCCAATACTCTGCAATGCCCACCGGTAAGGCTAAATAATCCAAATGCGCATTCGTAAGGGTTGTCTCGTACCTGGAGTGAATGCCATAATTGCCGGTCATCTGACCATTATAGTTTTCCGTCAGGTGCATCGGTTGATGAGAATCGGCGACATAATGCCCCAAATCCGCCACCGCTTGCCAAACCATCGTCCAATTCCCGGCAGCCATGAGCGCACTAACACTGTCCATTTCGGTGGTGATAGCCCAGGGCACCGTTCCGTTATTCGTCACCGTGTATGAGTTGTAGAGATTGATTAAGGCGTTAAGATCGGTAGGCAGTGTGCCATTAAAAAATTCTGGGTAGTAATCAATGTCAATGTAGTGCCAGTAACCGGGGCGATTGTCACTCTGGTCCGGATCCACAGCATGTTCGCGAATGAAAGTGCGCTGATCTTGAAAAAACGACATTTCGGTGGGTAAATAATCCAGTGCATGATCGTTGATATATCGATGCGATCCCCATCCCCAACGGGTTGGAGCGGCGCTAATTACGATAGGTAAAATTAGCATTAATATATATTTATGTGGTTTCAAATGTTCCAACTTCCTGTAAGTACGGTTGTTTTTCCGGCAGATCTCTTTTATACGGGACGTTTCCAGTCACCACCCCGGGTTAATTCATCGCTTGATACGCTGCCCGGATTGCCTGGGACAAATCAATACCCGCCAGCCCTGTGTAAATCACCCAACCCGAGAGCAAAATCATGACCAGCGGGAAAATCCAGCCGTTTGTGGACCAGGTTTTTCGTTCCAAAACTGACCAAATTCGAAAAAGACCAACCGCCACGATCAACCAAACTGAGGTGTTCCCGAGACTCGCATGATGGGTGAGATTATCTGCCACAGCAGCCAGAATTTGAATATTCTGTTCCAGGCGTGCCTCAGCGGCATAGCCGGAAATGCCTACAATCACCGCCACAGCGGTTGCCACCAGGAGCATTGCAAAAGCCGACCTGGTAAAAAATTGGCGTTTCCATAAAACCCCGATCAAATCAAAAAGTGCTGCAACCGTAATGAGTGCAATGGGAAAATGGACCAAAAAGGGATGTATTTGAAAAGATGGCATTGGAAAAACTCCTCGGGTCAGTTCAGGGAAATTTGTGTCGCTTGCAGTAACTTTTTATCAGAATCATTTTGAACAAAAACGATGACCTGGTAGCGTGATCGGTCCGCACTGACCGCCGTCCATTTTAAACGACCTTGTCCCAGGAACTGACCATCCGGTGCGAGGGATGCCAGCGGCATATAGTGGTAGTCACGCATCACCTGCATGTGCATGTCTTCACCATTCTCCCCTAAAAACTCCACGCTGTCTTCCGTCACGGCAAACATGATCCGCAGGTTTGTCAGCTCCGTTTCAGCATAAGAATCCATTTGGAAATCAATGGCAATCGAATCAACGCCTATATCGGTCACGTCGGAAATTTCGATCCTGATTAATGCGTCATTCTCCGAAGCCTGTTGAATCTGAGTGGACCACAGGTCGGTGGAACTGGGTGCAAACACGCCATCAATCACAAACGTCGGAGCCTGTGAAACACCATAATAGAGAACCCGGGCGGTGCTTTCGGACCGATTGTAATGGTACATGGGGTCATTGGGACTTGGCCAGGAAACATGATACCGTATAACCGCGAGTTCTTCCTCAGGTGATGCCGAATTGATCGCATTAAGCAGCTCGTTAGCGGGGGCGCAGGGAATGCAACCGGCGTTGGTGAAAAGTTCTGCCAGCACCATTCGCTGGATAAATACATCAAGTTCTAATTCAATCATTGTTCGCGTACCCGACTGCCAGACCTCAATCACCGCGCTTGTTTCGCCGGGGCGAATGGTGGAAAACGAGAGTAATCCGTTCTCAAATCCCGTCTGTTGACAAATTCCTGGCGTCGAAAAATTCAAATGTATCGAATCAATGGTGGTGGATTCCACAACACCGTAATCCCACAAATTCACGACCAGGGTATCACCCAGGTTGATGCTATTGGCGGAACCTGATTGATGAACTGATGAAACACTTATTTTTAATGCTACCTCATAGCGACTACTCCCGCTGGAAGCAAGCAATGTCAGATCGCATACTCCGGCCTGCCCTCCCATCACTTTGAGTGAATCGCCGGACAAATTCCAGACCTGAGCGATAGAACTATCACTCAATCCCGTCACCTCGTACGTGAGGATTTGGTCGTTTTCCAAAGCCATTAATTGTGTTAAAGAAAGGGTGCTGGAGTCTCCGGGTGCGAGCATGATCAGTCCGGAAAAATCTGGTTTGGATACCGGTTCCACACCCAAACTGCAGGTCCAAACAAGTAGGGTGAACAGGCTGGCGCTAATGGTCATGAAGGTTCGCCGAATCAAAACCTAACCTCCAAGGTGACTCTTGTGCCCTCGAATGGATTGACAACCCGACAAACGCCTCCCGTACACCGCACGCCGCCTTTTTCAGCGCCATAGGATGCCCTGATCTGAATATCCCTGGTGGGGCGTAAGGAAACCTCGCCGCTCAACCAGTTATCTAGTGGCTGTCCGGCTTCATCCACCTGGGTCGGATCATTTGTATAATCCCAGATGGCAGCAACACTCACGTTTGAACCATAGTCTGCCGAAATGATGTGGTGAGCCGAATTAAAATCAAAACCACCGATTTCAATCTCATTCTGATCCATACTTTTTATTGAGGCAGTTTGCAATTCGCTCACCAACCCCAGTACCCAATTATCATTTAGCCGAAAGGTCAGGTAGGCTGGAACAACGGTTAAATATTGGGCAGTCTCGTTCGTCAGTCCACTCAGAGTTGACTGTGTGAATGCAATAATTTCCCGCGTTGCAAAATTTTCACCGGCATACTCCAATTCAATCAGGTATTCCTGAAACGGAGCATAATTGGCGTGAAATGTTGGGAGGGCACGGCCTTGCAGACGATCTGTGATCGGCGCGGTGATTGAGCGGTCGTCACTTGAACTTAATACGCTTACCTGTCCCCGAACCGTCCATTCAAATGTCAATGGCCAACGGATTTCCAGATTAAAACCTGCTTCGTCGCCATAATCAACCGGATGGGTAATCGCCCCCAACAAGCTTACGTCATGCTGACTCAGCCCGGTGGGTCCCACCTGATACGGCAGCGGTTTGGTGGCTTGGTGAAAATGGTCTGTTTTTTCATTCGCTGATTCAATACCCAGTTTGTAATTCTTGTATTCAAGCATCAGGGAAATGGCATCGAAATAGCGATTGAATCTGCCATAAAACGCGTAGCCCGATGTACCGGAAATCATATCCTTCGTAAAAATTCCCTGGGAAGTGCTGGTCACCAAAATGTATTGCTCACCATGAGGTTGACTAAAAATTTTGCTCGTCCAGGCGCCATCTAGCATCAAATCCCAATTTTTCCGGGAAAATGATGTTGACAGACCCGTTGTTGAAACCGCGACATCCAGCATGAGGGTGTCAATTACAATTTTTTCGCTGGTAACATCCACTGAAAATTCCTGAATCGGTGACGATAGCAGACTGACAACCAGGTAGGGCGTCATTTGCAGATTTTGGTTGCGACTTGAGAAAATGCCTCGTACAGCGCCCAGCCAATAGTCCGCTTCTGCATCGGGAATCCGGCTGTTGGATGACGGTGAATAGAACTGGAATGGTGCTTTACGCCCCACGAGAGCTGTCCACCAGACACGATCGGACTGCTCGTAATCGAGCTTGATTCCGACTGGAAGATTGTTGAAATCGATATTGCGTTCTTCAAAGAGATTCAGACTGATGCCGCTGCCAAAAACCTGAGATAGGTTTCCAAGTTCGACCGTAAATGTATTTCTTTGGTAGGTGAGCAAACCCTGACGCAGACCGATGAGGGAATAACCATATTCAGGTGGTTGATTATAAGCAAGTTCCAGTTGCAGGCGCAGGGAACCCGCATTTGCCGAAAGACTCAGGAAATTTTCCAGGTAATTGTAACGGACACCCAGTTGATCGCCTTCACCCAAACGAGAATTCAGGGAGCCATTCCAGGAAAACGGAAAAACTCCCACCGTAAAAAAAAGCAGACTCAGAAATACAATTTTGGTTTTGATCGTGAAGGGTAACGTGAAACTCACCTAAATCAATCCGCGTGAGTGGAATCCGGAGCAAGGTATGTTTTGAGGATTTTTTCAAGTTCAACTTCATCGCCGGGAATGTATCCGGTGTGTTCCCAGATAATCTCACCTTCTGAATTCACCAGCACGGAAAAGGGCATGGCATTGGTGTTAAAGGTGCGATACAAGTTTTGATCGGTGTCAAGCAGAACCTGATAATCCAATTTTTGAGACCGAACCAGACCGCTCACACGACCAACCGTTTTTGAGTTATCAATCGCAACACCAACAACCTGGAATCCCCGGGGGGCATACTGAGTGTTGAGCTGATTTAAAATTTTCATCTCTTTGCGACAGGGTACGCAATAGGTAGCCCAAAAATTGACCAAAGTCAGTTTCCCCTTAATGGTGTCATGAAGTTCCACTCGCTGTCCGGTAAGATTTTTTACGGCTGCCCGGGGAAATTCCTGACTGCCTGCCCAAATCAAACTGAACAGTAATACCGGTGCGAGTAAACGAAGAATCACTTGACGATAGTGATTTGTTGAAGCCACACCTTTCCTCCTCCCCGAACTTGAACGAAATAATTTCCGGAACTTAGAGCATTGGCATCCCAATTGACATTTTGGCGAGTGGAGTGAGAGATATGAATTGCGCGGCGATCCACCTCGTGCCCCAACAGATCAAACAATGACAGGTTATAATCACCCGGGATCATCTGATCCAGCGTAAGGGTGAATGACGCGTTGGTGGGATTTGGGAAAAGATTTAACAACTCAATATCTTGCGGTGTCATGGGTTGAGTCGTCTCACTCTGTATACCCGTGGAACCATATGTGACACCATATTGAGCGGTATCAGCATCCATCGTGCTGGAATCAATGATGGTAATCGACCAAACACCTGTGCCATCCGTTTCAAATGGATAGACATCCAGACTAAACCATGCCGAATCCCCGGGATTTAATGTAAAATCGTAAACATCAATAAACGGCGGCAAACAATATACCACACACATGCTACAGCTCCATTCCAAGGGTGCTTCAGCAAGACTGATGCGGTTGGCCGTCAGTTGGAGAGTATCATCGGAGGTGTTTATAATAAAAGCTTCGAATTGATAAAATTCACCGAGCCCGGTTATACTGGAATCCTGGTGATCAAAGACGAACCGTGATTCCGCCGATACTGTGATTAATGACAAAACAAAAAATAAAATCGCTACTCTACGCATGTTCGCTCTCTTCCAAATCTTTTTTCCCAAACGGAATCGATTCGATACTTTTCATTTTCTCTCCCGGAGAATAAGGGCCAGCCCCTCAGGTAGGTGTAAAATTAAAGCGGGGAAAAATCCAGCGTGAGATTATGCCCCACAAAATCACACCGATAATAAAAATAAGAATGTCCATTATTCCAAATTCCCCTCTGAGGATGTCCGGGTGTGAAGATAGAATAAAATGGATGGGAATTGAAATAAGAACAGGAAAGTGATAAAAACTTCAACTTTTAAAAAATGGTTCACCGGGGTTGATCTGTTGCTGTTCCCACAAGTTTCTTTTTAGATGGCCAAGCAAGTAAAAGCCCCATCACACCACCATAAAGTGTGGAGATGAGCGGACTTGAAGTTATGGGGCAGGTGCCCGTTTTGCAGCCGACAAAGAAATAATAAGCAAATCCGACAGTTGCACCGAGAACGACTCCGAGAGTGAGTTTTAGCCAGACTTTCACTTCACAACCTGGTTGGTGTCACCAGCCAGCAAAGCACGCCACTCCTTCATGCCACCTAACATATTGATCGCGTTGAATCCCTTTTGCCGTAAAATTGCCGTTGCAACTTGTGAGCGATTCCCACTGCGACAGTAAACCACGATCTCTTTTGTTTTGAAGGAAGATAGTTCGGTGAAGCGCGTGTTCAGTTCCTGTAATGGAATTAATAGCGCGCCACTCAGGTGACCAAGTGGACCGTCCCATTCGCTATGCATCCGCACATCTAATAACACCAGATCAGCATTCATATCCAGCTTTGCCTTTAATTCAGGTGCCGAAATATTGGGAAATTTTGCTGCTGGCGTTGATTGCAGAAATCCCAGCACCACCAGTGAGGCGAAGAGAAAAATGGTAATGATGATAATACTTTTACGCATGGTCTAGGTTTCTTATACACCTACCGCAGTGTTATGATTCTCTATTTTCACAGAAATATCCACGGTTTTCGAAAGCATGGCACTGACGGAACAGTATGTTTTTTCAGAAAGATGGACCGCCCGCTCGAGCTTCTCAAGTGGTAAATCGTTGCCATAAAAATGGTAGGTCATTTCAATTTTCGTGTACACTTTGGGGTGAGTTTCAGCGCGTTCTGATTCAATCGCGATGTGAAAATCTTCGAGCGGCACTTTCATTTTGTTCAGGATCGAGACAACATCCATTGCCGTACAACCACCCAGCCCGAATAAAACCAATTCCATGGGGCGTGCAGCGGCATCTGATCCACCGACTTGTGCGTTGCCGTCCATCGCAACCCAATGTCCCGAGTCACCCTTGGCAAGAAAGGTTGCTGCAGTTCCGACCTGTTGAATTGTTACGGCCATCGTACTTAAATCCTTCGGTTTTTTATTATCAGGTAATTAATTCTCTGTCAGCTCAGTAGCGCTCAAAAAGGTATTCATGCGCGCCACCAGATCATCTATCTCAGTGATTCCCTTTTCTTCCGCCTGTGCCCCAAGGGTCCCCCATACGGGTTCACCGCAAGCCAAACAGACGATTCCTTCATCCTTTAGTGGTCCTACCAGCTCGGGAAATTCATGAACCAAATCCTCAATCAGCATGTCAGGGGTGATCAATTTTTTCATGCTATTCGCAAATTTTTAACGTTTGCCGGCGACACTGCCAACAACATTGACGGGATCATAGACCGGAGCGAATGGTGGTGCGTAAGAAAGATCCAGCATAGCAAGATCATCGGCAGTCATTCCACCGGAAATCGCCGTTGCGATCACATCGATGCGCTTGGCTACTTCACCTTTACCAACAATCTGGGCACCGATGATTTTTTTGTCGCGTTTATCGAAAACCAACTTGATTTTCACCGGCTCGCCACCCGGATAGTATTTGGCGCGATCATTTTCGGTGATGACGACACTCGTGGCATGGGTGAATTTTTCACTATCCAGTGCTTGTTTTTCGGTTAAGCCCGTCATTGCCAGGGTGTAGTCAAAAACTTTGACGACATTCGTACCCACGATACCCGGGAAAATCGTATGACCGCCGGAAGCGTTATCGCCAGCGATACGACCGGTTTTATTGGCTGAGGGAGCCAGGGGTAACCAGACACTTTCGCCCAAAACACGATGCTCTAATTCTACACAATCACCTGCTGCCCAAATTCGGTCAACATTGGTTTTAAGTCGGTTGTTGACCCAAATTGCACCAGATTTTCCCATTTTCAAGCCAGCTTCTTTGGCGAGATCAGAATTAGGTTTGACACCGGTAGCCAGGATGATGATGTCGGCGTTGAGACTTGCTGTCGGTCCTTCCATCTCCAGCTTCAGACCGGTTTTCTGCTCTTTAATGGCTTTAACCTTAGATTCTAAATAAAGCTTTACACCATTTGCTTTGAGGTGCTCGGTGACCTCTTCCACCATTTCAGCGGAAAAATTTGGCATGATGTGCGGCGCTAATTCAACCAAATGAACTTCGATGCCCTTGTTGCGAAAGGCTTCAGCCATTTCAAGACCGACATAGCCAGCGCCAACGATAACAGCTTTTTTAGGGTCATTTTCTTCGAGAAATTTGAAAATTGATTTTCCGTCGGCCAGTGTTCGCAATGTGAAAACACCGGTGGCTAATGCGCCGGGAATATTAGGTCGAATGGCCGATGCGCCGGTAGCAATAATGAGGTGATCAAAACTCACATCGTCCAGCTCACCTTTTTTAAGATCATGGACTGTGACATGGCGCTGGGCAGCTTCGATGGCTACAACTTCATGATTAACAAAGACATCAATCCCGCGTTTTTCCTTGGCAATCTCAGGTGTCATCATCTGTAATTCTTCGTCGGAATTGACAACACCACCTAACCAGTATGGTATTCCGCACGCTGCATAACTGATATAGGCATCGCGTTCGTAGACGATGACATCAGCACTTGGGTCGTTTCGTTTAATTCGGCTGGCGGCACTCATGCCGGCGGCATCACCGCCGATGATAATGTATTTTGTACTCATACTCTGGTTCGTTCCTTTTGCGAGGGTGGAGTGTTCGTCTTCATCTGCACGAGATATAAACCTAAATCACTAAAAGTCAATAGTTTCAAATGGTCCCGACATCTTAAGAGGGAATTAATAAAGTAATTTATTTTCAAAAAAGCATAAGGGGCTCGCCTGAGCCCCTTATACCCTGAATTAATTTGTTCAGGCAAGTTTGGCGAGAATATCACTCCGGGACAGGATCAGATAATCCTTACCGTCATATTGCAATTCGTCACCGGCATATTTACCGTAAAGTACCGAATCACCAACTTTCAGAACTTTTTGGAGTTCTTCATCATTCCCCACAGCAACGACTTGGCCACGACGGGGTTTTTCCTTGGCTGTATCTGGAATGATAATCCCTGAAGCAGTTTTTTCTTCTTCAGTTGCTGGTTCAACTAATACTCTCTCATCCAAAGGTTGGATTTTCATTCGTTCTTACTCCTATAAGTTTAGTAGTCGTTCAATTTTGGTCTGATCGAATCCGACCACTGACCGATTATTTATCCACAGTTGCGGCACACCCTGTTGTCCGGTCTTCCGAACCATATCCTGGGCTGCCTTCTGATCACGACTGACGTCGATCTCTTTAAACTTTAATTTTCTTTCCACTAAAAACCGTTTTGCAGTTTTGCAGTGCGAACAGGTTGGTGTCGTGAACATGATGATTTTCGGCTGAGTTGCTGACATTTGTGACGCTCCATGCGGTTACTTTGGATTATCCAGTTGTAAGACTTTGAAGAGTCGTTCAGCTATTTCATCCGGAATCCGTTGATCGGCTTCCGCGGTACGATACAGTTTTACAGAGCGTTTCATCGTGTCATAGTATATTCGACAATCAGGACATTCATCCATCAATTTACCAACTTCTTCACAAAGTTGCGAATCCAGATCTGCTCCGAACTCGGAGCAAATTTGAGCCTGCAAGCCAACATCTCTTTTTCGCTCACCAGCCATTTTAAACCACCCATCCTGCGCGTTTAAAATAAGCATTCAAGCGGTCTCGCAGAAACAAGCGAGCCCGCATCAACCGTACCTTAACATTGCTTTCAGTCAACACCAGCATTTTCGATGTTTCGGCTGTAGAGTGACCTTCCAAATCCCGCAACACAAATACGGAGCGATATTTTTCCGGTAAATCATCCAGGGTTGCATCGAGGGCGATACGAAATTCTTTATCAGTGAGCTTGGTCTCTATATAAACCGGCCAATCTGAAATCGCCATTCCGTGCAGGTTTTCAAAATCAGGTTCCTGAATTGAATAGGCGATTTTCATCTTCGATTGCTCGCGTAACTTCCCCAACGCAATGTTTACCGCAATACGGTAAATCCAGGTGTAGAAACTGGATTTTTCCTTAAACGTATCCAGCTTCCTGAAAGCAGTAATGAATGTCTCCTGCAACATATCCTCGGCATCTTCCCGATTCCGCAACATCCGCAGACCAAGATTGTAGATGCGACTGGAGTACATTTTCACCAGTTGCGACTGCGCTTGGGCATTACCTGTTCGCGCGTCCTGGATTAGCTCAGGCGACTCTTCCATTGTCAAATTGCGTTACTTGGATGGGTTACTGGCATTTTGGTTACACCTCCTGAAACGGGATTTAGAGAACCACCATTCCAGAAGCTATGAAATTGTAATTGATGCGTTTAGCGTTTGCTTCACAACAACCCGCTTCACCACCTGCAAAAACCTTGTCTTTCAACTTAGCCTCTTCCGGGCAGGTTTTTCCTTCAGCAGCATCAGCACATTTGATGTCACCACTATTGGCCAGGAAAACGCCTTCTACTTCCACAGTCTTGCCCGCAACATCTTTCGGTGCACGGAACGCATCATCCTTAAAACGAACGGTGATAATCCGATCGCCATCGATCATTTCAATTCTGCAACCTTCATCCGGGCAGACATTAGCAACTGTTCCCTGCATTCTAAGGGTCTGACCCTTCATTGCCTGAGCCTGATTCAGAACTTCCGGAACGGTCATGGTTTTTGCCAATGACACACCGTTGCCAAAAGATTGTCCGTTGGTCATTTCGTCACTTTGGGAACATCCGCTCATAAAAAAAGCGCCAAGTGCAAGTACCAGTAATAGATTTCTCATCATTCCTCCTTTTTTGAATTAGAACCGATAGTTTTTACGAATCTTGAAAAACATATAAAACCCTGTGCTCGCCAAAACGGTGAAAGCCACAGCGATTAAATCGTAATACCAACGCCCCCAGGCGCCCCAAAAATCACCCGTATGCAAATCCAAAACCAGCCACTTTAAGGGTACCCGTGTCTCTCTAGGCAAAATCTCTGTCAATTGTTGCCTCTCCCGCGTTTCGTCCAACCGGGCTTGATACTTACCCGGTAGCATATTCGACGGAATCCGGGTGTTCTGGACAAACGGCAACTCGTCCTGATGCGTCAAAAGTATCCCGGTCAATGCCAAAACAACCATAGTGAATGCCGTGAATAGGCTTATAATTTTAAAATATCCAAAAGAGTACCGGTGAAATTTTCGCCAGGTTCGCATACTGCGCGATTTCAATTCCGCGGTCACAAATCCTCCAGATGATCTGCTAAATCGGCGGCAATGAGCGCTTCAAATAACTCATCTAAATCGCCATTAATGAGTTCTTCCAATCGATAGCTGGTAAAGTTGATGCGATGATCTGTCACACGCCCCTGGGGAAAATTATAGGTTCTGATTTTAGCACTTCGATCACCTGTGGAAACCAATGTCTTACGCATGTCGGCACGCTGACTTGCTTGCCGGTCCTGCTCCTGCTGCAATAATCGTGCACGCAAAACCTTGAGCGCTTTCTCTTTATTTTTGTGCTGCGATTTTTCGTCCTGGCAGGTTACAACCAAACCAGTAGGCAGGTGGGTAATGCGAATTGCAGATTCAGTTTTATTCACATGCTGACCACCGGCACCGCTGGCACGATAGGTGTCAATTCGTAAATCTGCCTGGTCAATATCAACATCCACCTCTTCGGCTTCCGGCAAAATGGCAACCGTAGCAGCAGAGGTGTGAATGCGACCGCTCGACTCGGTCGCAGGAATGCGCTGAACACGATGAACTCCGGACTCATATTTCAACCGCCCGTACACGCTGTCACCTGAGACTTGAAACGAAACTTCCTTGATGCCACCGCCACCCAATTCATGCAATCCCAGAAATTCAATTTTCCAGCCTGCGAATTCGACATAACGCTGGTACATCCGGAGTAAATCAGCAGCAAACAGTGCGGCTTCATCGCCACCTGTACCGGCACGAATTTCAACAATTGCGTTTTTGTAATCAATAGGATCACGTGGGACCAACATCAGTTTTAGCGTCTCCACGAGTTTTTCTTCACTGGCGTACAATGCATCTAACTCATCTCTGACAATGCCCTTCAGTTCATCATCGGAACCATCAAGTATCTCTTCATCATCATGAATTTGTTTCATGACCAGGGCATATTCGTCCAACTTTTTGAGGATGGGTTGAATTTCCCGGTGTTCCCGGGCAAATTCCGCGTAAACTTTTGGATCAGCTATTATCGCCGGATCAGCCAGGCGGCCTTCAATTTCTTCAAATTTCATTGTCAAATGGGGTATTTTTTCAAGGAGGTTCATCCGATCGCCTCCGCTGTAAAATTTTTACCCTGGTAGTTCACCAAATCTTCACCAAACGCTGTTTTTAATGACTCAAGTGCGACGGTGAGTTGCTCATCATCAGGTTCTGATGTGGTAATATTTTGCAGCCATAGTCCCGGTGCCGCTAATGCCCGGACCCAAGCCCAGTTTCGATGCCGGGCGGTAAATTTTAGCACCTCGTATGAAATGCCCGCCACCAAAGGAATCAACGGCAGGTGCACCAATAATCGTAGTTTCAACGACATATCCCCGGCGACCATCCAAATTAAAATGGTATCAATAATCGCAAACAGCAGAATCGCTGACAGCAAAACGATGAAGAGAAAACTGGTGCCGCAGCGTGGATGTTGAGTGGGAAATGGCCTGGCTTCTTCAAGCGTCAGTTGTTTTCCAGCTTCAAATGTGTAAACGGCTTTGTGCTCAGCACCATGATACTGAAAAAGTCGTTTCACATCTTTCATGAGCGAAATCGCCCAGAGGTAGATCAGGAAAAAGGCGATTCGCATACCGCCGGAACTGAGATTAAACAGTAAGGCTGTTTTCTCCAGATTGAATAGCTTGGTGGTGATAAAAAGTGGCAATACGAAAAACAGTCCCACCCCCAGCACCAACGCTAACGCTGTTGCAAGCCAGGATTGGATTTGCTCTTTCATTGTTTTTTCAGTAGTGGTCACTTCATCAAAGGCGATATCGGCTGATTGATTCAGTGTGGCGAATCCAATTTTCATCGATTCAAACAATGCCACGACACCCCGTATCACCGGCCATTTTAGACGTGGGTGGGATTCGGTGATGGAGACAAACGGTGTCCGTTGCGAAATGATTTCATTGCGGGGATTGCGTACCGCAATGGCATAGGCACCTGGTACCCGCATCATCACGCCTTCAATAATTGCCTGACCGCCCACAAGAATCGTCTGGTGAGCAGCAAGGAAATGAAGCCAGATCGCTTTAAATCTTACCAAAATATGTGACTGGAACTGCGACTTATTTGTCTGAATCGCTCTTCTGGTATTTTTTACGGAACTTGTCGATACGGCCAGCCGTATCCAGCAACTTTTGTTTACCAGTAAAGAAAGGATGGCAATTCGAGCAAATTTCTACACTGATGTCGCCAATCGTCGTGTAGGTCTCAAAACTGTTTCCACAGGCGCAGGAAACTTTGCTCAATTTATATGCAGGATGGATACCGGTTTTCATTTGATGATTCTCCTCTTCAGGTTATCCGTTTTCCAAATATTTTTTTCAATCTAATTCAGTTTTGACAAGGCTGACTTAATTCGTTCGACTCCGTTCTCAATCTCCGTCATGGAGTTGGCATAGGAGAGCCGGATATAGTCATCGGCTCCGAATGCAGAACCTGGTACCGTAGCCACGGCTACGGAATCCAGTAAGTACGCTGCTAAGTCAAGACTGTTCAATATCTTTTTGCTGCCGTATGCTTTTCCGAAATACCCGGAAACTTTCGGGAACGCGTAAAATGCTCCCCCGGGTGTGAAGCAGGTTAATCCCGGAATGTCATTAAGTGACCGGACGATATAGTCCCGACGCTTTTTAAATTCGTCCCTGCGACTCTGCACAATGGACTGGTCACCTGCTAAGGCTTCTACTGCAGCAGCTTGTGCAATGCTGTTCGGGCAAGAGGTGGATTGCCCCTGGAACTTCCCCATTCCAGCCACAATCTCAGCATTTCCAGCCACATAGCCGATTCGCCAGCCGGTCATTGCATAAGTTTTGGAGCAAGACTGAACCGTTAATGTTCGCTCATAAGCACCCGGGATCGTCGCCAAACTGATGTGTGGTTCGTCGTAAGTGATGGCTTCGTAACATTCATCTGAAATAAGCCATAAATTGTGCTTTTCTGCCACCGCCACCAACATTTCCAGCGTATCCGGCACCAAAACACCCCCTGTCGGATTAGAAGGTGTATTAACAATCATGCCCCGTGTGTTCGGTGTAATGGCAGCTTCAAGTCTGTCTCTTCTGATTTGAAAATTGTCTTCCAGTTCGGTTTCAACAAAGACGGCCGTAGCACCGCTCATGGAGACAAATTCAGGGAAACTCACCCAGTAGGGCGAGAAGACGATTACCTCATCCCCTTCCTGAAAAAGCGCTTGGCAGATATTGTAAAGCGAATGTTTCGCGCCGTTGGAAATGATGACCTGTTTAGGTTCATAGTCCAGACCATTATCACGAGCCAATTTTGCAATGACGGCTTTTTTAAGCTCAAGTGTTCCGGATCCAGGTGTGTAGCGGGTTTTCCCTGCGGCCATCGCTTTTTCTGCTGCCCGAATCACATTTTCGGGAGTATTAAAATCAGGTTCGCCAGCTCCAAAACTCACAACATCGACACCCTCAGCGCGCAATTGTGCCGCACGTTCAATGACAGCCATGGTTGCTGATGGTGCTAAACTGTTGATTCTATTTGCATATTTAAGTTTCATAACTCACTTATCTCTAAAAAAAGCGGCCGAATTTATTCGCTCCGGTCATGGTTTGCAAGCGATTAAGGAAATTAGTAAAGTGCGGGAAAAACAAGTATCTATGGTCAGTTTTCAGCCCAATCGGTGGACGGCACCAAAGCCTTTCGAAATCATATTGCCAATGCTGATGTAGTCCGGTAGCTCAAAATTGGCGCGAAACTCTCCAACAAATCCACCTGTGGGCGACGTGGTCAAAGACTGATTGGTCAGGACTCTGATCTTACTCTTGATAACAATTTTGTTGTCAATGGGAATATTGTATTCCTGGGACAGAAAACGCATGTTCTGCATCAGTAAGCGGTTGATGAATGCAATACGCTCTTCACGGTAATAATACTTGAATTGCAGAAAATTTTGCTCGTTCAGGCCAATCCAGGGAGTCGCAAATTCATAATTGATGAAAGTTCGGGCTGGACCTAATTCTTTTTCAGCATCAACGATCTGTTTTTCCACAATGTGAAAGGCGACGCCTTCAATGTGAACCTCTTCTAAATCGGGCATGATCTCCCGCATGGCATTCACCGCATCATTACCGACAGCGATCATACACGGATCGCCCTGAATAACCTTGAATTGTAACTGCGGGTAGGTGAATTCAGCGCGTTTGTCCCCATTAATAAAATCATCAATAGGTCTGCCGCTGAATGTCTCGCCAATGTATTGACGCACATGATAGGGTGCCCGATTAAACATTACATCGGTTTTCATGCGTAGGAAAAATGTCTGAATGAGCACTCGGTCTCAACCCAATCTTTTATTTAAATGTTTCCGTGTACAGCTTTATACTTTTTTTCTGTTTAGGAATTCATTGCCTGCAAGAATTCTTTATTCGTGCCTGAACGACCCATCCGCTCCAGTAAAAATTCCATTGCTTCCACAGGTGTCATCTCATTCAGAAGTTTTCTCAAAACCCACACACGAGTCAATTCACCTCTGGTCAGCAACAATTCCTCTTTTCGCGTTCCTGAACGGTTGATGTCAATCGAAGGGAATATTCGGCGATCACTCAAACGGCGATCCAGGACCAGCTCCATGTTGCCCGTCCCCTTGAATTCCTCGAAAATGACATCGTCCATGCGACTACCGGTTTCGATCAGTGCAGTGGAGATAATGGTTAAACTACC
>Ga0210044_10006363_pt1 | contig 15601 bp, 11 predicted proteins | sample CryGey13umfilter_2_FD_183959 | JGI IMG/M metagenome (GOLD analysis project Ga0210044, IMG submission 183959) | Groundwater microbial communities from aquifer in Utah, USA - Crystal Geyser 4/9/14 3 um filter (SPAdes) (version 2) | ecosystem: Environmental > Aquatic > Deep subsurface >...
GGTAATTTTTCTGACCCAAACTTTATTGCTCCATCTAACGGCGCACATTATAAACATGTTTACAATAATAGTATAAGTAAAAATATTGGATGTTTTGATTGCCACACACAAACTGTTAGTAGTTCTAATTTTGTTTACGCCCATATTTCAGCTCCTCCAGCAGATATTGAACTTGGTAGTATTGCATTCTCAGATAGCTTAGGCTTAGACCCAAATTATGATTTTACTAATCAAAATTGTTCAAACACATACTGCCATGGTGGATTTAAATTTGCGAAAAGTGCTTCCGCTAATCAATGGGGTTATAGCGAAAATTATATTGTTGGCAATAATTATTCTCCTATTTGGAATAGTACAACTGGAACAGAAGCCTCTTGTGGAACCTGCCATGGTGAAATTGATGGCGATGGTAATTTAATAACTCCACAACCCAAAGGTCACTTCGGAAGTTTTACACTTAGCGATTGTGCAAACTGCCATGGAACAGTTGTAAATAGTAGCGGTGAAATTATTGACAAGGATAAGCATATTAACAAAGCAATAGATAGATAGTATTTATTTCAAAAAAAAACCGCTTTAAAGCGGTTTTTTTTACAATTCCAGTTTGCAATTTACCTTAAATTTATATTAACAAATTATGTGTTCCCTTTTTAATATTTTTTGTATGTAGCTATTTATTTATTTTGCTATATTATTTAAAATTATATTGGTGTGAAAGTGAAAAAAGTAAAATATTTTGTTCAAACAACACTTTTTGGCGGACTTTTAGTAATTATGCCTCTAATTGTTTCATTACTGTTTTTAAAATGGGGATTTAATTTTCTACTTGATGTTATTGAACCAATAACAACGATTATTATACGAACAGCTAAACTCAACTATTTGGTTTCGGCAACTATTTCCATCCTTATTATTTTAACATTTTGCTTTCTAATTGGTTTATTTGTAAAAACCAAGCTTGGAGTATTTTCATACAAATATTTTGAGGATAATTTTCTTAAACGTATTCCATTTTATAAAATTATTAAAGAAACAATTATCCAACTTTTTGGTACAAAAAAGAGTTTGTTTAGAGGCGTTGCTCTTGTTGATTTATTTGGGTGTGGAAATTTAGTAACTGCCTTTATTACAGATATCCATGAAAATGGAATGTACACAGTTTTTGTTCCTTCGGGACCTGCACCAACCGCTGGATTTGTATATCACATAAAACCAGAATTTTTAACCATTATTGATTATCCTTTAGACCAATCTATGAGAACAATTATTAGTTTAGGAGTTGGGTCAAATGCTATTCTTAAAAAATATTCAGAATTGTAGAAAACTAATATTTAGTTTTAAGTGGTTTTTTGTGTCTTAATTAAATATTAAAAATTTTTCATAATTCATTTTTAGAGTATTTTCAGCACAATATTTCTTTATCTTTATAAATATCAAAAAAAAACAATTTATGGTGTAAAATATGAGATTTAGTCTTCCAGATTCAACAAAAAATTGGACTTCAATAATTGGCGCTACAATTGCGATTATAACCCTTTTTATGATTATTTTCTTGTTTACAATTTCCACCTTTTTAAATAGAGGTGGCTCATATATAGGAATTATAATTTATATTATTTTACCTGCACTTTTAATTGCTGGATTATTGTTAATTCCTATCGGTATGTTTCTGCAAAGAAAAAATCGTTTTAAGAACAAACAAGGTTCAGAGCTAAAACGTCTTCCTCATATTGATTTAAATAATCCAAAACATAGAAATGCCACTGTAATTTTTGTAATTGGTACTCTTATTTACTTTTTTCTATCAGCTTTAGGAAGTTATGAAGCTTTCCACTATAGTGAATCTGTTGAATTTTGTGGTACAACTTGCCACAATATTATGATACCAGAGTATACTGCTTACCAAAACTCACCTCACGCTCGTGTAAAATGTGCCGAATGCCATGTTGGTGAAGGAGTTGACTGGTATGTAAGATCTAAATTATCAGGCTTAAGACAAGTGTATAAAACAATAATTGATGAAGTTCCAAGACCAATTGAAACACCAATACATAACTTAAGACCAGCTCGTGATATATGTGAAAAATGCCATTGGCCAGAAAAATTTTATTCTCGCTCAATTAGAATGGAAAGACATTATTTAAGAGATGAAGAAAATAGTGAATGGGATATAAATCTTGAAATGAAAGTTGGTGCAAAATTTAGTGCTTTAGGTTTGGAAGAAGGAATTCATTGGCATATTAATCCAGATGTAAAAATTGAATATATTTCCTCTGACGATAAACGGCAAACCATTCCATGGGTAAAATATACTAACCTATCCACAGGAAAAGAAATTATTTTTGAAAACGATGAAGATAAGATTGAACCAGAAAAATTAAATTCGTTTGAACTTAGAGAAGTAGATTGTATTGATTGCCATAATAGACCATCGCATAATTACAAAGCTCCAGAGTTTTTTATTAATAATGCAATTACGGCTGGAGTAATTTCAAAAGATTTACCAAATATTAAATCAGTTGCTATTGAACTCTGTTCTGAAGAATATGATTCTACAGATATAGCAATGCGACAAATTGAGCAAAAACTAATTGAGTATTACTCCGAGAACTATCCAGAAATAATTTCAGAAAAAGCAGATATTTTAAAATCAACTATTGTTACATTGCAAAAGGCTTTTTCTCAAAATATATTTCCCGAAATGAAAGTTAGATGGGATAAATACCCAATTAATATTGGTCACATTAAATCAAATGGTTGTTTTAGATGCCATGATAATAAACATGTTACTGAAAGTGGCAAAGTAATTTCAAAAGATTGTAATATCTGCCACTTAATTAATGCTCAAGGTTCTCCTGGAAATATGGTAAAAACATCTATCGGAGAAGGATTAGAATTTATGCATCCAGGTGGCGATGTTGCCAAAGAAGACTGGGAAGAATCGTTATGTTCCGAATGTCACAAAGGAAATGGTCCTTAAAATTATAATTTGTTCCTTAAAATAATTATTTTTTGCTATCAAATATTTTTGTATCTTTGTTTACTTTTATAAAATAGGATTGAATACTCAATCCTATTTGTTTTTTATTTTAGCATTTATTTCAACTATTGTTGATAATTATTTAATAAGTGACAATGCAAAATTCTTCTGATAACTACAAAAAAATTCTAAAAAATTTAGACGATATTAACGAAAGAGTTCTTCATATAGAATCGTATCTAAATATCTCAGAAAGTAATTTTTCTAATACTCATGAAATTAAAAAAACCGAAAAAATCACTGAAGAACAACAGACTTCAATAGAATTTGATATTGGACAATTTTGGTTCGCAAAAGCTGGAATTGTTGTTCTTGCAATTGGAATGGCAATAATACTTTCGCTCCCATTTAATTCTTTACCTTCATTTTTGCCAAGTTCGTTTGGATTTGTAGCATCATTTATTTTGTTTGGCATTTCCAAAATTTGGAAAGATTCGTATAACTTAATTTCTCGTTATTTGTTTGGAAGTGCATTTCTACTTCTCTTTTTTTCTGCATTAAGGTTACATTATTGGGGAAGCCAACCATTTATTACAAATCCCATTATTGAATTTTCCTTACTAATTATCATTTCATCTCTCATGCTTTTTATTTCACATAAAAAAAAATCTATATATCTTTTCAATTTAGGATTAACATTATTAACTATTTCAGCATTAGTTTCTAATGAAACGTATTTAATATTTTTTACAGTATTAATTTTATCAGTATTAACTTCATATATAAAAATTAATTTTAATTGGGGACGCCTTTTCTATTATACAATTTTTCTTGTTTATTTTACCCATTTTAATTGGTTTATTAATAACCCAATTTTTAGTGTATCTAAATTTAGTATAGTTCAAGAAACATATTCTAATTTATTCTTTCTAATGTTATATTTAGTAATAATTGAATTTGGCAATATTTATAGAAAATCTGAGTTTGGCGATGAGAAGACAAAGGTTATAAGTAGTTTTTTAAACAGCTTTGGATTTATTATTCTTTTTGCTTTTATAAACATTGAAAATTTTAGTGCAGATATAACAATCTCTTTTATCTCCGTTTCCATATTATATCTTTTGTTAGCATTTTTGCATTGGAAAAAAGGGATGCCTAAATATTCAATTTTTTTCTTCTCTATTTTTGGATATTCAGCATTAAGTATTGCAATTATAAATGCGTTTGAAATTCCAGAATTATTTATTTGGTTATCTTGGCAAAGTATTCTTGTTGTTTCAACAGCTATTCTGTTCCGTTCTAAAATTATTATTGTTGCTAATTTTTTTATATACTTAAGTATTGCATTAGCAACTATTACATTATCAAGTAATTCTTCAATTAGCTTTACTAATATGGGCATTGTAGCTTTAGTTAGTGCCCGAATTTTAAATCTGAAAAAAGATAGACTTGAGCTTAAAACTGAAGTTATGCGAAATGCGTATTTAATCATTGCATTTTTACTACTTCCATATTCAACATATTTATTAGTTCCCATTGAATATGTTGGACTTACTTGGTTAGCTCTAGCCATTTTTTATTATGCCTTTAGTTTAGTCCTTTACAATAAAAAATATAGATGGATGGCAATTTTAACTCTTGCTTTAACAATTTTATACACATTATTATTAGGAATAATTCATTTAGAAAATGAATTAAAAGTTTTATCATTTGTTATAGTGGGTATTGTTTTAATCATTATATCAATTGTTTATACTAAGATTAGGGCAAAAGATAAAAAAGAGATAGAAGAATAATCAATTATTTATTAATTACTAGGAAAGGTGGTATTATTTTATGGGAACAAATCGAAGAAAATTTTTAAATTCACTATTAGGAATTGGAGGAATTGGAGCTTTATCTGCCATTATTTATCCAATTATGTCTTACCTAGTGCCTCCCAAAATTGCTGAAGTTAAAGTTAATTCTTTGAAAGTTGGACCTGTTTCCGATTTTGCAAATATTAACTCTAAGATTGTTAAATTTGGAAGGACGCCGGTTATTTTATTAAAAGATAATCAAGGTAACTTCAAGGCTTTGTCAGCTACATGCACACATTTAGATTGTATAGTCCAATTTGATAATGAGCAACAACAAATCCTTTGTGCTTGTCACGGTGGCAGATATGATTTAACTGGAAAAAATGTTAGTGGACCACCACCTAAACCATTAAAAGAATTTAATGTAAATATAATTGATAATGAAATTAGAATAACTTCCCAAGAAGCATAATTATGGAAAAAAACAAATTACAAAATATTGAAAATTGGTTAGATGAACGGTTTGATTTAACCCCTATTAAAAAACTTATTACACATAAAAAAGTTCCTATTCACAACCACTCAGTTTGGTATTATATGGGTGGAATTAGTTTATTCCTTTTTATAGTTCAAGTTTTATCTGGATTACTTTTATTAATGTATTATATTCCCGGTGAAGATAATGCTTATGAAAGTGTTCAGTTTATTGTAACTAAAGTTGATTTTGGCTGGTTAGTGCGAAATATTCATAGCTGGTCGGCTAACATGATGGTCTTTTTTGTTTTCTTACACATGTTTAGCGTTTTCTTTACAAAAGCATTTAAAAAGCCACGTGAATTAACATGGGTAAGTGGGTTCCTATTATTATTACTTGCATTAGGATTTGGATTTAGTGGATATTTACTACCTTGGAATGAATTAGCATTTTTTGCAACTAAAGTAGGCACAGATATTGTTGGAGTAGTTCCATTTATTGGTGATGCAATAAAAGTAGTTCTTAGAGGTGGCGATGATGTAACCGGTGCTACATTATCTAGATTTTTTGGAATTCATGTGGCAATTTTACCGGCACTATTTTCTGTTTTCTTGGTAATACACCTAATTTTTGTTCAGAAACAAGGAATGAGTGAACCTGAACATTTTGAGAAACTTGATGAAAGTAAAAAAAAATACATCCCATTTTTTCCTAATTTTGTTTTACAAGATGCATTATTATGGATTATTGTTTTAATTATTCTTCTTAGTCTTACTCTATTTTTCCCTTGGGAATTAGGCTTAAAAGCCGATGCATTAGCTTCTGCACCAATTGGAATTAAACCAGAATGGTATTTTATGTTTATGTTTGAAACATTAAAACTACTTCCAGCTAACATATTATTTATTGAAGGTGAAGTTTTTGGAATATTAGCTTTTGGTCTTGCGGGTGTAATATGGCTTTTTATTCCATTTATAAATTTTTCAAAAAAGAAAGAGTTGAACAACAAAATAATTAGATGGATAGGTATTTTTGCCATTTTATATATTGTGATATTCACTATTAAAGGATACTTAATATAGGATAAGAAAATGAATATTAATACAAAATTTATATGTAATATTTTTGCAATTGTTTTAGTATTTACGGCTATAACTTTTGCAAATGATAACTTGCAATCTGCTCAAAATTCAAAAAAATATACCGACGAATGTATAAAATGCCATTCTGAAAATGATATGATGCCAGAGCATTTTTCTGAAAATGATATACATTTACAAAATGGTCTTTCCTGTGCTGGTTGTCACGGCGGTTTATCAACATCTGCTGATGAAGAAATTGCAATGAGTAAAAAAAATGGTTTTGTTGGGGTTCCAACAAAAAAAGAAATTCCTAATTTCTGTGGTAAGTGCCATTCAGATATTAGTAAAATGCAAGTATTTCAGGCAAGAATTTCTACTGACCAAGTATCTCAATACTACATTAGCAAACATGGCATGCAACTAAAAATTGGAAATAAAGATGTAGCTACTTGTATTGATTGTCATACTTCACATTCAATTTTGCCTGCATCTGACACAAGGTCAACAGTTTATGCAGCTAATATTCCAAATACTTGCAACAATTGTCATGGTAATTCTGATTTAATGAATAAATACAACCTAAAATCAAATCAAGTTGAGGAATATTCAAAGGGTGTGCATGGAATTGCATTATTAGAAAAACATGATAATAGTGCACCTGCTTGTAACGATTGTCATGGAAATCATGGAGCAGCTCCTCCAGGAGTTAAATCTATTTCGCATATTTGTGGTTCATGTCATGTAAATAATATGAACTTTTTTAACAATTCAAATATGGCCGAGCCATTTGCTGGATTAGAAATAAAAGCTTGTGAACAGTGTCACGGAAATCATCTAATTGCAAAGCCAAGTGATGAAATGCTAAATGTAAAAACATCTACAACATGTACTGAATGCCACGACAAAGGCGAAGATGGTTATATTGCTTCAGAAATGTTTTATGAGAAATTAACACAATTATCTGAACTTTATGATTCAACAAAAGCGATGTCTGAAAAAATAGCCATTATTGGAATGAATAATATAGAGATTGAATATGAATTGAAAAATGTAAAACAAGCTCTTATTCAATCAAGAACTTTAGTTCATACTTTTGATACGTCAAAAGTTGTTGGTAGAACTAATGAAGGAGTTCTTGCATCATTAAATGCCTTGAAATTAGCCGATCATGAGATAGAAGAACATGATAATAGGCGTATTGGATATGGAATTTCTACACTTATTTTAATTCTTTTAGCTGGGGCACTTTATTTGAAAATAAAGGGATTAAACACATAATATAATTTTTATTTTTATTACGAAGGGATTTACTTAAAATCTCTTCGTAATATTAAAAAACACGCGAGAATATGAATCACTTTTCTCAAATGTTCCTTCATAATTTAATGAAACTGATAATTGTTTCATTATTCTAAAACTTAAATCAACTCCTATTATGTGTTGTTGCAAGTTTGGAGTTCCATTTACAAAATCATAATTAATATTTCGATAATTAAGAGCAGCATAAACCAAATTAGAAAACAAATCTTTAGAATATCGTGCCCCATAAATATTTCCATCAATATACGAAGTTTTTAAATTATTCCAAGAAACACCAATAGAGCCTGAAATAAATGGAAGGTTTGAGTACGAAACATTTCCAGAAATATTTTGAGTTTTTCTTAAATCATTTGACTGAAATCTAAAACCATAATTTCCACTAATATATAGATTATTAATTGGTCTGAAGTTTACACCAAATCTAACACCTTGGCGAGTTGCATTTTCATAAAGACTATCGGCATAATTTTGAAATGATTCGTAATAAATTACATTTTTTCTTGCATCATAAGATGCATTGAAATTAATTATTCTTGAAGGGCGGTATCTCAATGAAAAATAAAGTCCCGTAAGACTAAATGTTGACGAACTAATTCCAAGCTCCTTTTTATACAAATCAACTTCACTTGAGAAAAATATATTCACTTGTTGAATAATATTGCTACTATGTTGATAATAAAGGAATCTTCTATCGGTTTTAAAATTGTTAGTTTGCTGAAAAACAGCTATGGAATTTTGCATAATACCAAACCCAACATTATTAGAATGGCTAACGAAGCCACCATACTCAAACATTTTATAGTTAAATCCATAATTAGAATAATCTGGTCTTGAGCCCACAATTATGCCAGTCTCAAAATTATTTAGCTTTTGCGTCAACTGGAATCCATCAACAGCCCCAATATTAGATGTGTTTCTGTTAATATCTCGTCCAACAATAAGATTAAGATTTTCATTAAAATCGTATTTAACAGATAATGAATAAATTTTTAGTGCGTCACTAATATGGTTTTTAATGTAATTCCAATTTGTAGAACGATAGTTAAATGATATATAACTGTTAAATGAAAAATTAGATGAAGAAAAGTTATCTGCTTTTGCCGACAAAGTATAGCGCCATCTTACAAAATCGGAAGAAGAAACATTAGAAATATTTGAGTATGAAGAAATTCCAAATCGCCCATAAATATCACCTTCATTCTTTTTCTTTTTGATTTTTTTCACTACTTCTAAGGATTCTCTTTTTGAACTGTCAATAACTTCAACATTTTCAACAACTTCTGTTTTCTTTAGAATTACGTTTAAAATTTTTGCATAAACCTTATCACCAACATTAAAATTAGTTTCAACAATTTTACTTCCAGCACACGAAGTTGAAGAAATATGTTCAACTAAAATAGTTGGCACTTCAATTCTATTAATCTTCGAAAATAAAGTGTCCCCAATTTGTATGCCTTCAGTAATGCTAAATTTTACATATACATTTTTTGAAGATATATATGTTACTTCCCCTTCAGAAAATTGAATAGTATTTTGAGAAAATATTATTCCTTTAAACAGCACCATTAAAAATGGTATTATAAATTTCAGTTTTATCATTTCAGTATATTTGGTTTTAATATTGGTTTCAAACCGTCTTCTGTTCCTTTTGGATGACAGTCGTAACATGCAGTTGAAACGTATTGGTAATTATTTACTCCATTGTGATCTTTATCAACTTCTGCTTTATTATTATGTTCGTGGCAGTCAATGCATGAAAACAATTTATAATTTGTTGCCGTTGTATGACATTCCGAACATTGATTCCATTCGCCACGATGTTTTCCTGAATAAATTGGGAAATATTGCAAATCATGATTAAATGATGATGGATTCCAAACATTTTCTGTATGACACGATTCACAGTCTGTGGAAAATTGGGCAATTAAATGTGCAGGATCATTTGTAGCATTATAATCAGCTTCATGGCAACCAAAACATTGGTTTGGAGTAACATTATAGTTCCCTTTATGACAATCAGAACAATTATTTGTAATTGTTGCATGAGCCCCAAGTAGTTGAAAATAATTATTATGATCTGGGAACAATGCTGGTTCCCAACCTGGATTTGTGGAATGACATGTAACACAATTTGTTGATAATCCTAAAGTTTTGTGGCTTGGATTTATTGAGTTATCAAAATCTGTTTGATGACAACTTGAACATTCAGTACTTGTTCCAACATATCCTGCTGAATGACATTCACTACAATCTGTGCCAAAATGTGCCCCAGTTAACGGAAAATTTGTTGCACTATGATCAAAAGTCGCTTCCTGCCATGCATTTGAATTATGGCAAGTTTCACATGTTTTTGGATAGTTTTGTGCCAAATGATTTGGTGCAATATTATACGAACTTTCATGACAAGAAAAACATTCTGGAGATGCATTACTTGTATTTACAGAATGGCAATCAGAGCAAGTTGCTGTTAAGTGACCACCTAATAATTCAAATCCAGTTGTTGTATGATTAAATGTTGACGAAGTCCAATTTGATTCAGTATGACATAGTTCGCATTGTTGCGAAATTCCGGCAGCTAGGTGATTTGGATTTTTTGCTGAAGAATAACTTGATAAATGGCAAGAATTACATTCCGTAGATGTATTTGTATAGGTTGTTTCGTGGCAATCACTACATAAAACATTTGCATGCGAATTAACTAATGGAAATGTTTGAGTATGGCTAAAACTTCCTTCTTTTTTACCAGTTGGATGACAAGAAAAACAACCATTGCTCTCATAAACATATCCATTAACACCAGAATGTTCTTTTTTCATATCTGATTGATTATGTTCATGACAATCAATACAAGAGAATACTGCATAATTACTATTATTGGTATGACAATCCGAACATTTATCCCATTCATTATTGTGTTGACCAGAATAAATTGGGAAGAACTTTGCATCATGATCAAACGTTGCTGGGCTCCAACCGCTTATTGAGTGGCATTCGGCACAATCAGTAGAAAAGCCCAAAGTAATATGAGAAGGATTTGTTGTAGCATTGTAGGTATCGGTATGGCACGAACTACATTCTGGGGATAATCCTTCAAAGCTATTTTCATTATGGCAACTGAAACAATCGCCAATATTATGTCCACCCGTTAAAGGGAAAAAGTCATGCACAATTCCAGCACCTGAAAAAGTTACAGCATCTATATTGTGACACTCTTCGCAGGAAGTAGAATAATTATTTACAACGTGATTTGGTCTTGTAGTAGCTTGATAATTATTAATATGACAATCGTAACAATTTACACCAAGAGGTTTAAAATCTAATAATGTATTTGAAATATGGCATTCATTGCAATCAAGAATTTTATGAGCTCCAAGCAATGGAAAACGACTCATCTGATGAATTTCATCCACATTGGGCACAAGCCAACTTGTTGTATTATGGCATCTTTCACAATCAAATCCGACACTATTTTGGTGAATATCTTTGTGACAACTTTCACAATTTTGTTTAGTTTCTGTAAATTTAAGAGATGCGTGGCATGATTTGCAGCTAACATCCTGATGTTGCCCAACTAATTCAAAATCCGTTGTACTGTGGTCAAACTTGGATTCCTTAACTTTCCAGCTTTCAGTTGTGTGACAGACTTTGCATTCTATTTTGAAACCATCTCCGTGTGGCGAGGTTTGCGAAAACATGATGCCATTAATTAAAATAAAAAACAGAATAACTATGTATGACAGCTTTTGCATGATATATCTTCGAATTTATATTGTATTAGTTTATTACCTTCTTTCTCAATAGGCTTATGACATTGTGCACATTTTACTTTTTGATGTGCACCATCCAAAACAAACCTTGTTTTAGAATGATCAAAATTTTCGATTTTCCAAGATTCAGGTGAATGACATGTTGAACAATCATTTTGATATTTAGGAATAAATTGTCCAGCATGTTTATCTGTGTGACAACTTTCACAATTTGTAGAAACTGTTACAAATTGATGTTTCAATTTTTCATCTTTAAAATGACATTTGGAACACAAAACATTATTGTGCCTACCAATCAAAGCAAATTTTGTTTTATTATGTTCAAACTTTATTTCATTCCATTTTTCGGTTGTATGACACGATTCACAATTTTTAATAATACCATTGGTATAATTTAAAGATGTTTTATGAATATTAGTATGACATAGCTCACAATTAATTGCTTGAAACTTAAATTTCCATTTTTCATCAACAAAATGACAAGCATTACATGGAACTGCAAAATGGCTCCCAGTTAACTTAAACTCTGCTTTTTCGTGATTAGCGATTGTAAAAAGTGAAGGAGTAAATCCATTTTCATTATGACATACGGAACAATCATCTGTTTTATTTTTCTTCTTAAACTCTCCTTTGTGGAAATCAGAATGGCAATCGCTACACCTTTGGTATTTAAGTTTTGAGGTTATACCTTTTGTATGACATTTATTGCAAGTAACATTTTGATGCCTTCCAACTAACTTAAAATTTGTTTTAGAATGGTCAAAAGATTTAATGTTTTTCACATTTTTAAATGACTCAACAGAATGGCATTCTTCACAATTAGTACCAAATTTTCCCTTGTGAATATCCTTGTGGCAATCAAGACATTGTTTAAATTTAAGCCCAGTAAATTTTTGGAATTCTTTACCTTCTTTCACTTCTTTCATATGGCATTTTTCGCAATCAACTTTTTTATGCGAACCAATTAGTTTGAACTTAATTTTATCATGTAAAAACTTTGGAGCCGGTCTCCATTTTTCAGTATTATGGCAATCAGTACATATTTTTGACGAAAGAGTTCCTTGATGAAAATCTGCATGACAACTTTCGCAAGTTGTTTCAAGTCCAAGAAATGTTTGCTCTTTCTTTTTAATCTTTTCATTTTTAATAAACTTAGAAATATGACATTCTTCACATTTAATTTTTGAATGTTTGCCTGTAATTTTAAATTTGGTTTTTGAATGATCAAATTTATCCTTATCAAATTTTATCATTTTGAAATTCCTTCCAAAATGATCACTATGGCATCCAACACAATCTTCGCCTCTAATTTCAGCCGAGCCGTGAAACCCTGATGAATTTACAATAGTTTGATTTATTTCTTTATGACAATCTAAACATTTATTGCTTTCAACTTTTTCGCCTAATGAATGACATTTTGTACAATTACTAATTCCTTCCAAATCTTTATGAGCATTTGACAAATCACCTGGTGAAATTTGTCCATAAATAAATTGTGAAGTAAAAATGAAGAATAATATTTTAACAAATAATTTTTTCATAAGATATTAATTTTTTAAAATGGCTTCACCATATTTAGTAGAAATTTTAATTCCAACTTTATTTAAAAATTGAGTTGGCAACTCACCACCTGCAAAAACATATACTAAATCATTTTCAATAATTTTTACACTTCCATCAATTTCCAATTTAACAGAATCTTCCATTATTTCTGTTACATTTGAATTAAGAATAATGTTAAATGAGTTGTTTTCTTTTGCTTTTTTTATATTTTCAAAATTTTGTGGTTTTATTCTTGAAAAACTATCTTTTCTATAAGATAAAGTAACTTCGTTTCCTTCATGAGTCAATAATATAGCTGATTCTATAGCAGAATCTCCACCACCAACAACAATAACTTTTTGGTTTTTAATCAACTCTGGTTCTAATAATCTGTAAGCAACTTTTTCTTTTTCTTCTCCAGGAATACCAAGTTTTCGCGGGGTTCCTCTTCTTCCAATTGCTAACAATACTTTCTTTGATGTATAATTCCCTTTTGAGGTTTCTACTGTGAAAATATTATTTAATTTAGTAATTTCTTCAACTTTTTCTCCCAAATTAACTTTTATATTGTTTGTTGAAAGTACTTTTTCCCAAATTTCTAATAATTCAGTTTTGGTAGTTTCAACAAGTTTCAATTTTCCAAATAATGGCAAATCCATTGGTGAAGTCATTACAATTTTAGCTCTTGGAAATGAATATACAGTCCCACCAAGTGAATCTTGGTCCAAAATTAAAAACTTTAAGTCGTTCTTTTTTGCTTGTAACGAAGCTGAAATTCCGGCTGGACCACATCCAACAATTATTAAATCGTAATCAGTTTCAATATCATTTTTAATTGTCTTAGTTAAATTTTCAACAGCTTGCTTGCCTTGTTCTACAGCATTTTTAATTAAACCCATTCCTCCCATTTCACCAGCAATATAAATACCTTCAACATTTGATTCAAAATTTTGAGAAACGTGTGGCAAATCAACTCCACGCTTTTCTGTACCAATATGCAACGAAATTGCACCAACCGGACATGCACTAAAACATGCACTATGACCAACGCATCGTGAAGCATTTATGGTAACAGCTTTTCCGCTTCTTATTCCAAGAATATCTTTTTCGGGACAAGCTGTTATGCAAGCACCACTTCCGATGCACGAATTTGCATCTACCATTGGATGAAGACTAACTGGTTCGTGGAGACCTAGTTCTTTTGCTTTTTTAATTTTTTCATCAACAATTAGTGAATTACTATTTTGCTTTTTTAAGTAATAAAAAAGAATAATAAACACTAGTAACCCAACAAAAAGATATGTTAAAAGATTTTCTAGTAATACTTCCATAATTTAAAATATCCATTTATAACCGAAAGTAATTGCCACAACAACATGAACAATCATAATAATAAACATAATAACTGCAAATGGAAAATGTGCAACATGCCAATATCCAAAAAGTCTTTGGGTTGTTTTTAGCAAAATAATTTTTCGTGCTAAAACTAATTTGGCTTTACTTAAACTTAAAATCTCTTTTATTTCTTTTGTGGAAATATTTTTATTATGCAAACTCTGCTTTATATAGTCTAATTGCTTTCTATTTTTTAATGAATCTTTAATTATAAATGAAATTATTCCCGAAATTTTAACTTTTTTAGTTGAATCAGAATCTGATTCTAATTTGTTTATAATTTCGGCACCAACTTTGTATTTATCTTGTAGCGTAATTCTTAAATCAAAATCCAACTTTGAAATATCGGCTTGTGAAAGTTCATTTCCTTCAATGCTATGGGGAATTAGTTGATAAAGATATCTTCCTATTATTCCACTTGCAAGTACTGCAACCATACTCCAAAAACTGACAGAAACAATTCCACCAAAACGAAATGCAGTATGAAATAATATTAAAACTGGTCCCAAAGTCGCTAAATATATGTGAAATTCCAACCAATACTTCAGTTTGCCCAATTTATGAAAACGTTTTACACGTTTACGAATAATATAAACAACAACGCCAATTGTTAAAAGGATTGAACCAATTATACCTAAACCATGCCCAATTAAACCACTCGATTTTAACATTTTATGATTTAGATGATAAAATTTTTCACTTAATGGCAGCGTATAATAATCGCCACCCAAATATAGAAGTGCCATAAAGACTACAATAATAGACAAAATTGCTAAAAAAACTACAATTTGATGAACTCTTCTACTCATTTTGACCTTATTAGTTAAAAATTTTAATCGTAATAATAATACTACTTATATTATTATAGATTTCCAATTCAATAAATAATATGATGATTTAGCTCACAACAATTTGTTTTTGGAAATGTGTATATATTCCTACATTTTCATTTCATTTAGCATCTTTTATTTCTATTTTTAGCAGTTGATATTACATGAGTTCACTCTAAAAAGCTAATTTCATGAAGTAATGCTTTTTTAGTTTTAGTGTTGAAAAAAAACTGTTGATTAAATTTTTTTTGGCTAATAAATCCAAAAAATGCCGTGTAATATTTTTTTATTGAGTTATATACTTAAGTACATTTAATCATTTCAAAAGGAAAAGGTTCTTGAAGTACCATTCGTTGAACAATTTTATCAAATATAGTTTCTTTAAATTGTGATCGATTTAATCTAAAACAA
>Ga0210044_10006365_pt1 | contig 15598 bp, 14 predicted proteins | sample CryGey13umfilter_2_FD_183959 | JGI IMG/M metagenome (GOLD analysis project Ga0210044, IMG submission 183959) | Groundwater microbial communities from aquifer in Utah, USA - Crystal Geyser 4/9/14 3 um filter (SPAdes) (version 2) | ecosystem: Environmental > Aquatic > Deep subsurface >...
CCCGGCAGCAGCACCGTCTCGGCAATCTCGCCCGGTTTCGCGCCAATGTGAAACGTCATTTTCGGCCCCAGCTTCTTGTGCCGCACCATGGTTAGCAGGTGCCTGCCCACGCGCAACCCCCGCCGGGGTCGGACGGCACCGACACCGTGCCCGACCCACGCGTGCCCGACCTACTCATGGCGGTCGATATCGTAGCGCCGCATCTTTTCCCACAGGGTCTTGCGCGACACTCCAAGCAGAGCGGCGGCAGATTGCAGCGCGCCATCGGTTTCGTCGAGGGCGCGCAGAATGGCGGCGCGCTCGGCATCCTCGACTTGGGTTTTCAGATCGAGAGTCGCCTCGTCCGGCACCGGGTCGTCGGCGGCGGCCTCGTCGAACAGCAGATCATAGTCCTGGATTCGGGGGCCGGCGGCCAACGCCACGGCGCGCTCGATCATGTTGCGCAGCTCGCGCACGTTGCCGGGAAACTCCATGTGCAGCAGCCGCTCTTCGGCCGCTGCGGCAATGCCGGTGATTGGTCGCCCGATCTGCCTTGCCTGTTCAACAACAAAGCGGCGGGCCAGAAACAGGATGTCCTCCGGGCGCTTGCGCAGCGGCGGGATCGGAATCTGGATGACGTTCAACCGCCAGAACAGATCCGTGCGAAACCCGCCGGCGGCCACCGCGTTTTCCAGATCCACCTGGGTTGCCGAGATCACCCGCACGTCAAGCGCCACCGGTTGCGCCCCGCCAAGCCGCACCACCTCGCGCTCTTGCAAGACCCGCACCAGCCGCACCTGCGACGTCAGCGGAATTTCCCCGACCTCGTCAAGAAAGATCGTGCCACCCTGCGCCTGCTCGAAGCGCCCGATGCGGCGCCGGTCGGCCCCCGGGAAGGCCCCTTTCTCGTAACCGAACAGCTCGCTTTCCATCACCCCCGGTGCCAGGGCGGCGCAGTTCACGGCCACGAACGGGCCCGCGCCGCGGCTGCTGTTGCGGTGGATGAAGCGCGCGACGACCTTCTTGCCGACCCCGGATTCACCGCTCAGCAGGATCGGGCTGTCCACGGCGCGGATGCGCGCGGCAATCTTCTCGATCCGGTGCAGCGCGGCACTGCGGCCAAGGATGACCGAGCCCGCCGGCGCCTCGGTGCCATCGGGTGCGGTCATCGAGCTGGCACGAAGATCTTGCAGGCGGTCGATCGCAAGCCGTGCCTTGGCCACGAATTCGTCCAGATCGAACGGCTTGGTCAGGTAATCCACCGCCCCCGCCTTGGTCAGCGCCACCGCATCGGCCACCGAGATATAGGCGGTCATCAGGATCACCGGGGTGCCGGGGGCGCTGCGGCAGACCTCTTCGAACAGCGCGCGGCCATCGCCGTCGGGCAGGCGGATGTCGGTGATGACCAGATCAATATCCTGCTTGCGCAGCAGCTTGCGGGCGCTGGCAAGGTCGGGCGCGGCAAGGGTCTCGAACCCCTCCATGCGCAGCCGATCGACCAGCGAGACCCGCATGATCTCGTCATCGTCAACCACCAGGACGCTGGCCGGGGCGGTTTCATGCGGCACGCTCAGTCCCCCCGGTCGTGGCAAGCTCGGTTGTGGCCAGCGTGGCCGCCACCAGCGGCAGGCGCACGGTGAACCGGGCCCCCTGCCCCGGCGCGCTGTCAACGCTGATCCGGCCACCCATGCGCTGGATCAGATTGTAGGTGATCCACAGGCCAAGGCCCGAGCCTTGCCGCGACGTGGTGTAGAAAGGCTCGAAAAGCTGGCGCTGTGCGCTCGCATCAATGCCCGGCCCGTTGTCGGCAACCTCGAGCACGATCTCTTGCCCCTCGCGCCGGGTCGCGACCCGCAGCCAACCCGCACCGGCCAGGGCGGTCAGGGCGTTGCGGGTCAGGTTGAGCACGATCTGGTTGACCTGCGGGCACGAGCACCGGATCGCGACACCGCTCAGGTCCTGCGGGGTGACGGCCCACTCCAGCGTGACAGCAGATTCGCCGATCGCCGCCCGCACCATGCCTTCAAGACCGCCCAGACAGCCCATCTCGCAGGCATGCAGGGTGCTTTCGCCCCGCAGTTCGGCCAGCAGCGACTGAAGGGTGGCGGCGATCCGGTTCAGGCCGCTGTCGAGCAGCGGCACGTATTTGCGCACCAGATCAACATCGTCCGGGCGGCGGGCCAGCATGGCGACGCAGTTCTTCATGCCACCCAGCGGGTTGTTGACCTCGTGCGCCAGCCCGGCGGCAAAGCGGCCCAGCCCGGCCAGACGCTCGGCATTGGCAAGATCCTGCTCCAGACGCTTGTTCTTGGCCAGTTCATCGACCATCAGGTTGAACTGCTCGGTCAACTGGCCGATCTCGTCGCGGTCGAGCGCCTCGCCCAGCGGCACCGGGCCGTGCTCGCCGCGCGTCACCGCCCCCAGTCCAAGCGACAGATCGCGCAGCGGGCTGACCATGCGGCGCGAGATCACCGAACCCATCGCACTGGTCACGAACGCCAGCCCCAGCGCAAACGCCAGCACCAGCAGCGCATCAACGCGCAACTGCGCTTCCATCATCCGGGTCGAGCTGCGCAGCAGCAGCAAGCCCACGCTTGATTCGTCAACCCGGATCGGCACCACCGCCGCGATCACGCCGGCGGGGGCGATGTCAACCGGCACCAGATGCGCGCTGACCGCGCTCAGGGCATGGGCGAGGCTTTGCCGCGCGGCGTCATCGCCGATCGGCAACGGCAGCCCGATCGGATTGTCAGTGGGGTTGGTATGCGCCAGCACGATGCCCGAAGGATCAAGGAACATCGCGTCGATCACCGCCGCATCGCCACCCTCGGAAGCAGCGTGATCGACCAGTTGATCGAGGGTGCGATACAGGGCCCAGACATCCCGGCTGAGCAACCCTTCCTGGCCCGCAGCGGCAACCGCACGGGCCAGCGCCAGGGTCTGCTGCTCCAGCCGCGCTGACTGGCGCTTGCCATCGCGCTCGATCACCACCAGCCCCATGATCAGCGCCGCCGCGAACACCATCAGGGTGATGGTCAGCGGCAGTTTGACCATCAGGCTCCAGTGCCGCGGCCAGGCCGGTTTCATGGCTGCTCCTTGGCGGGCGTCAATGCGGGCACCTGCGCCCTTTGGGCCAGCGCGCGGATCGGCTGGTAAAGGGCGGGGGACACTTCGGCAAAGCCGTCGAGTGTCAGCAAGTGCAGGATCGGCGCCGCCTCGGGATCGGTTTTCATGCCGACCAGGGCCGCGCGCAGGCGGTCACGGACCTCGGGGTCAAGATCCTGTCGGGCCACGATCGGCGGAAAGCCGTAGGTCGGCGAGCGCGCGATCACCTGCGTGCCCGAAACCGTATCGGGTTCGTATTTCTGCATGACATCATAAACATAGGAATCAACCGCGCCGCCATCGGCCATCCCGCGCGCCACCGCCAGCACCGTCTCGGCATGGCTGTAGGTAAAGAACGTCAGGCGAAAGAACTGATCGGGGTCAAAGCCCGCATCCGCCACCGCGCCGCGCGGCACCAGATAGCCCGAGTTCGAATTCGGGTCGGAAAAGGCAAAGACCTTGCCGCGCAGATCGGCCATCCGGCGGGCGGGGCTGTCTTTCGGCACGATCAGCAGCGAGCGGTAAAGCGGCGCGCCAAGGTAAACCGGGGCCACCAGCAGCGCCAGATATTCCGGATAGCGCGGCTGGACATAGGGGTAGCCGCAGATCCAGGCGGCATCAAGCTCGCCCCGCGCCAGCATGCCCATGATGTCGTCATACGAGCGCCGATGCACGAAACTGACCGGGCGGCCAAGTCGCAGCGACAGGTAGGCGGCAAGCTGATTGAACGAGCGCTTGTGTTCGCGCACCACCACCGCCGTCAGGCCAAACCGCAACGCGCCACCCGCGCCAAGCGCCGCCGCCTTGCGGGCAGCGCTAAACACGCTGGCCGCAGCCGTGGCCGCGATGAACCGGCGCCGGTCGATCATTTGCTGTCGTGCCCTCCCCAAGGCCACCCGTCAGGTGTCGCCTGCCCAACCTAGCACAGAGTCGCCGGTGCGGCGAAATTTTCGTGCCGCTACGCCGCCCCTGACTGATTGCGCGGCAGGTCGGTCGCGGCACCCTGCCCGCCGGTCTCGGGATCGGTCCCGGCAATATCGGTCGCCGCCAGCACCAGCGCCGCAAGGCCCGGCAGGGCGGTCACGGACTCGAAGTGGCCAAGCGCCTTGCCGCTGGCCGACAGCCAGACGTGCACCCCCGGGGCCGCCCGATTGGCCCGCGTCAAAAGATCGCGCGAAAAGCCTTCGGCGGTGGCGGTGGCGGCACTGTGCAGCCAGACCTCGGCAAAGCCCTGATCCTGCGCCCGTTTCAGCCAGTCGTCCAAGCCGCCGTCCGGTTGCCCCGGCTCGGCCACCACCAGCGATCGCGCAGTTGTCGGATCAAGGTGATAGGTCACGAACGAACTGCTGGACTGGCCGGCGGCAAAGCCGTAGCGCCGGGTGGCATGGCGCACCTCGACCCGCGGCACCACCACCAGCCCGGCGGTGGCGGCGGCCACGCTGGCCGCAAGCGCCAGCCCGCCCTCGACCACGCAAACCCCTGCCCCCGCCGGCAGGACGCAGCCCGGTGTCCAGCGCCAGATGATCGCGGGGCTGGCGTCATCGTCATCCCAAGCGTCCTGGCGGGCAGCATCCCAAGCCTCGGGCACGGCGCAGATAATGGCATCGGCCCCGGCATAGGCCAGCGGCTCAGTGCATTCGACAAACAGGCTCGGGCGCGGTGGCGGGGGTGCCGGGGTATCGTTTGCGGTCTTAACTGCCATTGATCATCTCCCAGAATTTCTGTTGCCGACGCTTCTTCTCGATCGAGTCATGCTCGCGCGCGATCGCCTTGACCACCGCTTCGGCCAGCCCGGCAAAGGCCTGCCCGGTTGGCCCCTGCGGTGCCGCCACCATGATCGGCACCCCGAGCCCCGCCTGCCGCGCCGCGCCAAGGTCGGCGGGGATGCTGCCCAGATCGACGACATGGCTGTGCCTGGGCACATCGACCGGCTGGCCGGGCTCGAACAGCGGTTGGCGTTCGCCGCAGCACGGGCAGATGAAATCGGCCATGTTGCGCACGATGCCGAACACCGGAATGTCGTGCTCGTGGAACAGGGCGACCGCGCGCTCGGCGTCGATGCTGGCCATCCGTTCCGGCGTGGTCACCACCACCGCCCCGGCCAGCGGGATCAGTTCGACCACGTTCAGCAGCACATCGCCGGTGCCGGGCGGCAGATCGGCCACCAGAATGTCGAGATCGGGCCAGGCCACCTCGCGGAACAATTGCGACACCGCCTGCGCCACCAGCGGCCCCTTCCAGGCCAGCGCCTGCTCGGGCGGGATCATCCCGGCCAGCGAGATCACGCTGACCCCGTGGCGCTGCGGCGGCACCGCCAGCCCGTCGGCCTGAAGCTCGGGGGTGCCGTCCACGCCGGTCAGGCGCGCCACCGAAGGGCCGCCAAGGTCGAGATCGACAATCCCGACCCGCTTGCCGCTTTGCGCCAGCGCAATCGCGAGATTGACCGCCACCGTCGATTTGCCCACCCCGCCCTTGCCGCTGCCGACCAGCACGATGTCGCGCACCCCGTTGACCGGAACCGCCGGCACCGCTTCATCCCCGTCGCTCAGTTCGGTTGCCATTGCGCCGCTCCTTTCATCTCAGCCGACAGGGCATCGGCCAACTGCCGCGCAAGGCCGGTGATCACCTGCGAATAGGGCGCGTCGGGCTGGGCCAGCACCATCGGGGTGCCGGATTCCGAGGCCAGCAGAACGTCACGCAGGAACGGGATGCGCGCCAGCAGCGGCAGTCCGGTTTCACGTTCCAGTTCCGCCCCGCCTTGCGCCCCGAACAGCGCGAGCTCAGTGCCGCATTTGCGGCACGTCACCGTGCTCATGTTCTCGATCAGCCCGAGACAGGGCACCGCGATATCGGCGAACATCTCAAGCCCGCGACGCACGTCGTCGGTCGAGATCTGCCCCGGCGCGGTGACCGCCACCACCCCGGCAATCGGCACCGCCTGCGCCAGCGCCAGATGCACATCCGAGGTGCCGGGCGGCAGATCGACCACCAGCACGTCAAGCTCGCCCCACTCGACATCGGCGATCAACTGCGGCAAGCCCTCGGTGACCAGCGCGCCGCGCCACGCCAGCGCCTTGCCGGCGGGCATCAGAAAGCCAAGCGACATCACCTTCATGCCATGGGCCATGACCGGCGCAATCCGGTTGTTGCCTTCCAGCGCCTCGGCCCGGCGCGAGACCCCCAGCAGCAACGGCACCGATGGGCCATAGACATCGGCATCGAGCAGCCCGACCCGCAGCGGCCGCCCGGCCGCGCCATGCGCCAGCGCCGCCGCCAGATTGACCGCCAGCGTCGATTTGCCCACCCCGCCCTTGCCGCTGTGGATTGCCAGCACCAGCCCCGGCGCCTGCGCCAGCACCGGCGTGATGCTTTGCGGCCGGGGCTTCACGATCACCCGCTCGACGCCGGGCACCGCGCCCACCACCTGGCGCATGATCTCGGCCAGCGCCTCGCCGTCCTCACCGCCGACCAGTTGCGGGTCCAGCAACACCCGCACCGCGCCGCCGGTGGCGACCACCCCCGCGACATGCCCCGCCGCCACCACGTCGGGGCCATCCTCGCCCACCGTGATGCCGCTTAGCGCCGCCAGCACGGCACTTTCCAGCGGATTTTCCGATCCTGGGTTCAGGGTCATGGGTTCGCTTTCTCCTCGAGCCAGGTGATGATCGTTCGTGCTTCGGCCGGGGATATGACGCGGTCGGCACCGTGTGCGGTCAACATCGTCGTGACAATCCCCTTGATGCTGTGGCGGCGATAGGGCGTGAGGTTGGGCAGTTTATGACACGTCGCGCAGCGTTTGAGAAACAATTGTTCGGGCGTGCCGGGCGGGCGCAGCCAAAGCCACAGCGCCCACGCGACCAGCACCGCCGCCAGCGCCAACGCGGCACGCCCCACCAGCCCGCGCTCAATCACTGCAGCATCCCCAACCAGTTGTCGTCCATGTCCTGGTCGTTCTGGCAGCCTTGACAGATCGTGGAACCATCAGGGCGGGCAGCAAAGGAGGCACCGCAGTTGCTGCAGACCTGATCGGCGCGGGTATAAAGGGCGCCGCGACCCGCCAGAGCCTCGTCAACCCCGCGCAGGGCATGGGCCGACATCGCCGCCATCGGGCAGACCTTGATGCACAGGGTGCAGTTGGTGCACAGCGCCGGGTCAAAACTGACCTCGCGCCCGGTGCGCGCGACCATACCCTCCAGCGCCCCGGTCGGGCAAAGGTCCGAGCACACCATGCAGCCCGAACAGTCAGCATTGATCTGCCGCCCGGTCGCCCCGCTTGGCCCACCCTCTCGGAACGGCAGTTCGGCCCGAACCTCGGCCAGCAGGTTTTGATAGGCCACCGGCCGCGCCAGCGCCGCTTCGACATCGTCGAAATAGCGCGGGTCATCAAAGCTGGGCAGAAAATCCTCTAGGTCTGGCTCGGGCGCAGGCTCGGCTGCCAACGCGCCGAACGCGCCGCGCAGCAGGTGACGCCGCTCAAGCGCCTTTTTCGCCTCGGGTTCGGCCTTGGTGCGCGGCGCCTCGGCCACGATCACCTCAGGCCCCGCCGCGCCGAACCACTTTTCCAGCGTGCGCTGCGCCAGCTTCAGCGCCGGGCGGGCATCGCCGTTCGGGCAACCGGCGCAGTGCTCAAGGCCCGCCACCTCGATCCGCGCCGCCCCGGCGGCAAACAGCGCCGCCATCAGGCGCGCGTCCAGCATCCGGTGGCAGGGCAGAGTGCTGGCCCCCGCCGCCGCACCCGCCGGCGCACAGGCCAACCGCGCCACCCCGTCCTGCACCGCCGTCTGCACCAGCGCTTCGGGGTCAAACCGATCATGGCTCAGCGCCCCGCCGGGACAGGCTGGCACGCAGGCCCCGCAGCCGACGCAAAGCTGCGGGTCGATAGTAACCTCATCCAGCGACAGGGTGATCGCCTTGGCATGGCACGCGCGCACGCACAGATCGCAGGCCTCGATCCGCCCCCGCAGATTGATGCAGTAGCCCGCCCGCACCGCAACCGCCGCCTCGCCTGCGGCGGCAATGGGCCGGTTTACACTCATTGCAGCGGGTCTCCGCCCGCCGCATCCGCAACCCTTTCGTCCGGCGGCAGCAGGGTCTCGACGTCGATATCGCGCCCCAGCCAGTCAACCACCGCGTAGGCGGTGATGATGTTGGTGGCCAGCGGCACGTTGTTGATATCACAGGCCCGGATGAACGGCATCAGGTCGGGATCGGCCGGGGTCTTGCCCAGCGGATCGTCAAGAAAGATCACCGCCTCGATCGAGTTGGTGGTGACCAGACCGCAAAGCTGGATGTCCCCGGCCTTGCGCGCCGGAAACAGATGGGTGATCTCGAGCCCGGTTTCGCGTTCGAGGATCTCGCCGCTCTCGGTGGTGGACAGCAGCCGGATTTCGTCGAACACCTTGAGGTTGGTTTTCACCAGCATCACCAACTGGTGAACTTTTGTCGCCGACGCAAGCATGATGACGGTGCGCATCCGGGTCTATTCCCCCGCCATCAGCGCAGCGGCACCGCCCGCGTGGCGCGGTCTGCGGGCGCGACGCTCGGCCATGGCCTGCTGGTAGATATCCTCGTGACGGGCGGCAAGCCGCACCATTTCATCCTCGACTCCGGGGCCACGGGCCAGCGCCTGCTGTGCATCAAACACCTGCGCGGGGGCGGCGGCAAGGCTTGCCAGCGTGGCGGCAAAGGCCAGTGAATCGCCGCTGTCAACCGTCCAGCCGTGCCGCCCCTCGTCGAACCGCGTGGCCTCGACCCGGTCGGTGCGCAGCACCGGCTTGTTGAAAGCCGCCGCCAGATCGAGGATCGGGCTGCGGCACAGCTTGGCGTAGGGCATGGTCACAAGGTCGGCCTGCGCGAACAGCCCGCCGACCTCGGCCGGGTCAAGGTAGCGGTCGATCACGCTGACCCGCACCTGCGCGCGCGCCGCCGCCATCACGGCGGGGTTGATTGCCGCCGCCACCCCGGCTCCGGCCAGCATCAGGTGCAAACCGGGCGGGCAGTCAAGCCGCGCCAGCGCCTGCAATAGCGGCTGCAAGCCCTTGCGCACGTTGCCATGGCCAAAGTGCAGCGCCCGGATCTCGCCGGGCTGGCGCGGGCCAAGCTCGGCGGGCAGGCGGCGCGGGGCACCCGGGTGGGCAATGATGTTGGGGCTGCCCAGCGCCATCGCCATGCGGTCGGGATCAACGTCAAGGATTTCGCTGGCGGCCCAGCGCATGTTGGTGTCGCGCACCACGATGCGGTCAAAGCCGTGGTAGAGGCTTTGAAACAGCGGCGTCAGCATCCAGCGCCCGCGATGCGGCAGCAGGTTGTGCGGGGTGTAAACCACCGCCGCCCCGCGCCGCTGCGCCCAACCCACGAACAGCGCCGTGCTGACCGGATCGTTCAGCCACTGGAAATGGATCACCGAAGGCGCGAATTCGCGCACCTCGGCCATCAGGGTGCGCCAGCCCGCGAGGCCCGGGCGCACGGTCGCCTTGCGCTCGAACGGGGCGGGCCAGCCTGCCAGTTCGTCCCACGGTGCTGTCAGCAGCCGTACCCGGTGGCCGCGTTGCTGCAAGCCAAGCGCCAGGGCATGGGCGTAATGGCTGAGAAAGCCGCGCCCCGACGCCTCGACGATCAGAATGTTGTCGGCGTCTGCCACCTGATCCCCCCTCACAGGCCCGAGGCCTTGCGGAAATCGGGATCGGTCTTTTGCCGCATCAGTGGGCGGCGATTGGCGGTGACCAGGCGCTTGAGGGTGGCCTGATCGGCCACCTCGCAGATGTCGCTCCAGATCACCTGCTCGGTCAGGCCGAGAATGGCGCGATAGAACGGATGGTGCGTCGCCCCGCCCGCGCGGCGGCACCAGCCGATTGCCCAGGGGCCGATCTGGCGCAGCAAAAAGCGCACCCGGCGCTGTTGCCACAGCGTCGCCGCCGCGTGATCGCCCGCCGTCAGCGCGGCTGCCTCGTGTGCCAGGGTCTGGCTGACAAACGCCAGCATCACCGCGATATGGTCGGGAAATTCGCCGCTGAGATGGGCGTGGAAGGCAAAACCGGCCTCGGTATAGGCGGCGCTGGCAAGGTCGGATTGCGGCTGGAACATCCGGCCGGTCTCGAAGGCCGAGCGAAACGGCATCACCGCCCCCGGCACCACGAACAGGCCGGCGAATTCTTCGGCCAGTGCGGCCAGCACCACGGCTGGCACCCCTTGCCTGACATCAGCGCCGAGATCGACCCCGATCTCGGCCAAGGCCACGCTCAGCGGGCCGCGCAGGGTGGCAAGCAGAGTGGCGTCAACCTCGGCTTCAAGGCAGCGCCCGAGCAGTTGGTATAGCCCCGAGCGGGCCTGCAACTCGGCCACACTCACCGCCGCGGCGGGGGGGGCGTCCGGTTCGGACACGGGGGGGATATTCGATTGGTCCGCCGACATCCGAGGTCTCCATTGTGCAAGAGCAGATAAAAATGGCACGGGGGCCGATGGCTGGTGCCAGCGGCCCCCGTGGTCAACGTCAGTGGTGGAGCGACGGCTCTGGCAGGTTGTTCCAGTCCACCTTGACTTCCTGGTGCGCGGCGCGGTGCAGATCGCCGGTGTAGGCGTAGCGCAGCGTCTCTTCGTAGTCCTTCATCGACTGCTCGACGCTGGCGACGGTATCGCCGTATTTGTCGCCCGCTTCGGCCGGGCTGACAGTGACGATAGTGTCGAACCAGGCTTGCGAGCCCCCGATCGGATCGACCGACAGCTTGATGATCGGATTCGGGTGCACCCCTTTTTCATCCCACCACACGTTGTTGTCGATATCGGGATCGCCTTCCGAGGCCCACTCGGCCGCCGGATCGCGTTGCGTCAGGGTTGCCAGCCGACCGTAAGCCGAATGGCCGCAGGCGGTGGAAACCGCCACCACCTCGGGGTGGATCCCCTCGGTCAGGTGCGCCCGGGTCACGATATGACCCAGCGGCGAAGTGATGCGCACCAGATCGCCGTCGCCAATCCCCAGCGCCGCCGCCCGCACCGGGCTGATCCACGCCGGGTTCTTGTGATAAAGCTCGGCCAGGGTCTTGACCGACGCCGTCCGGCTTTGGGTGTGAACGTTGACCTTGAAGGTGGTCAGGATCATTTCCTCGGGCTTCTTGTCGCGCGACGGCAGACGCTTGTAGGTCGGCAGCGGGTTGAAGCCGTATTCGCGCCAGCTTTCCTTGTAGAGTTCGATCTTGTGCGAGGGCGTGCCGAAGCCGACGTAGTTCTTGCCGTTGATCGAAACCCCGATGGTGGCACCATCCTTGGTCACCCGGCCATCGGCCTCGACCACCGCCGTTGCCATGTCGGCGGCCGGGATTTCGGCCTCGTAGAGACCGTAGTCCACCGGCACCTCGGCCCCGGCCTCGTCAAGGATCCTGGCGTTGTCCTTGCTGACCTTGCCGTAAACCGGCCAGACCCCGACTTTCTTGAGGTGATCCCAGCCGCCATCTTCCTTGAGGCCGGGGATATTGTCGAAATGCCCACGCATCCACTCTTCGGGGTTCGCGAAGGCGAAGTATTGCTTGATCCCGAGGCTGCCATCCGGATCGACCTTGTTGATCACGTCGATCGCGGTCTGCCGCCACTCCTGGGTGCCCCCCAGCGGTGCGACCACCGGCTGACGGATGCTGAGGCAGGGGTAAAGCCCGCTTGGCATCGATTCCGGGTCGTGACGTTCCAGGTAGGTGGTGTCGGGAATGATCAGATCCGCCATCGACGTCGTTTCCGACATGAAGCAACTGAACGACATGAAGAACGGCACCAGGCTTTCGTCCTTCAGCATCGCCTCCCAGACATGGCTCGACGGGTAGGAATAGACCGGGTTGTCATAGTAGGACATCCAGACCGCAACCTTGGCCTCGCCGCGCATGACCATGTAGGGTGCGTGGGTCGAGACATGGTGCGACGCCAGCGGGTAAAGCGGCGGCGTGGCGATCACGCTGGGGGTGGCCCCCTTGGCGGGCTCGGGCGAGGGCTGCGGCCAGCCCATACCGCGCGGCAGGCAGTAGCCGCCCTTCTTTTCGACATTGCCGGTGATCACGTTCAGCATGTGGATCGCCGCTTCCTGATAGGCCCCCCACAGGTGCTTGCACGGCCCGCGATACGAAAAGGTGGTGGCCGGCTTGGTGGTGGCGAACTCGCGCGCGATGCGGGCGATGTCGGCGGCCGGAACCCCGGATTCCTGCTCGGCGAAGGCGGGCGTGAAGGGCGCAAGGTGCGCCTTCAGTTGTGCCTCGGTGACGTTGGTCCAGTCGCGGATGAAGGCCGCATCGTGCAGGCCCTCGTTGAGGATCACATTGGCCATCGCCAGGGCAATTGCCGCATCAGTGCCCGGATAGGGGGCAAACCATTCGTGCGAATAGCCTGCGGTGTTCGACATCCGCACATCGAAGGTGACGATCTTGGCATTGTTGCCAACCACGCCATCCACCAGACGCTGGGCGTTCGGGTTCATGAAATACGCGGCTTCGAGAATGTTCGAGCCGAAATTCAGGATGTATTTCGTGTTGGCCCAGTCGCAGGACTCGATGTCTGGCCCCCAGGACGGCTGCAAACCGATTTTCTTTGAGGATTCGCAGATGTTGGTGTGGTTCAGGATCGCGTTCGAGCCCAGCGCGTGCATGAAGCGGTCGATGCCGCCGCCGGTGCGGTTACGGCCGTATTTGAGCACGATCTCGTTGAGGATCTCGGGCTTGTTTTCGGTCTTGGCCCGGTCGATCACTTCGCGCAGCTTGGCGGCCAGAATGGTGGTGGCTTCGTCATAGCTGATGCGCTTCCACTTGCCCTCGCCCCGCGCCCCGGTGCGCACCAGCGGCGTCATGATCCGGTCGGGATCATAGACGTGCAGGTAGCCCGCATTGCCCTTGGCACAGAGTTTGCCGCGGGTGTTGGGGTGGTCGATGTTGCCTTCCAGCTTGACGATCCGGCCATTCTCGATCATGGCCACGCCGCCATCCTCGATGTTGCAGGTCATGCAGGTGTAGGGCACGGCAGTGCGCGCCTCGCCGGTGACGGCCGAGTAGTCGGCCCCCCCCAGCTCGTTCTCCATCGCCACCAGTCGCGAGCCACCCAGGCTTGCGCCGATGGCCGAGGCTGCGGCACCGAGCTTGAGAAAGCCGCGGCGGCTGGCCTTGATGTTAGCAATCTTGTCGATGTTACCCATGTTGTCGCTCCTTTCCGGATGTTTGCCGGAAGAATTTCAGAAGAAGAGTTGCGGAAGCTGGCCGACGTGAATGATCACATCGCGCAGCACATAGGCACCAAGGGCACCACACAGGGCGGCCACGGTGACCACCACAGGCGACCTGGCAAAATCCAAGGCAGGCATAACCATCGGCCCCACCGTCAGCGCCAGCGGGATCACCACCCCGACCACAAAGCCCAGAATCCAGAACTCGGTGCTGTAGTCGCTGTTGATGAAGCCCCACACCTGTTGCAGCTCCTCCGAGCCGAACACCATGGATTGAACCAGCCCGAGCACCAGAAAGAAGGTGACGCCCAGCGAGAACGCCAGGATGAAGCGCAGCAGGCGCGCATTGTCTTCGCCCAGCTTGCCCATCGCCAGTTGCACCAGCGCCACTAACGCCGCACCCGAGGTGATCGAAAGCACCACGAACAGCACCGGAAGCGCCGGGGTAGCCCAGAACTGGCGGGCCTGGTTCACCATCAGGTCAAGCCCGGTGTAAAGCGGCATGGAAAGCGCCAGCAACGACCCGATCACCGCCGAAACCCGCTTGATATAGGGGTGATCGGTGTAGATGCCGTAAAGAAAGCCCAGGATCGACAGCCCGAACAACAGCAGGAACGTGGCACCCCAGGACAGCGGCGAGGTCCAGCGGAAATACAGGATCGGGTTCAGAAAGCGCCACGGCTGGGCCAGATCCATGATCAGCAGCGGGGCCACGACCAGCAGCAGCACCAGCGTGATGATCGCGCCGGTCAACTCGAAACTCTTGAACGGTGCCGCAACGTTGCCGAACGTCGTGGCGGCTGCCGCCACGGCAAAGACCATGCTGGCAGTGCCGATCAGGAAGAAGTAGATGACGATCTCGAGCCCCCAGGGCGCGATGTGCATTGGCATATATTCGAACATGATGTTTTTCCCCGATCAGATCATGCCGCCGAAGAAGCGGCTGCCGTTGTTGTGGCGGTAGAAAGCCTCGGCGTCGGAACGCGCGGCGTAGGATTTGGGCGCGCTCAGCACCTGCTCGGTCGCGATGCGGTCGGGCTTGATGTAATAGACCTGCGGCCTTGTGCCCAGTTCGGGCTTCAGGGTCTGGGTCTTTTGCGTCGCGACGATCCTGGACACTTCGCTGTTGGGATCATTGAGATCGCCGAAGATGCGCGAGCGCCCGATGCAGGTCTGCACACAGGCCGGCACCAGCCCCTTGCTGACGCGGTGTTCGCAGAAGGTGCATTTGTCCACCACGCTGTTGATGCCGACCCGGGTGCGGTTGCGCGGCAGCATGAAGCGCGCGTTGTAGGGGCAAGCCGCAATACAGGTGCGGCAGCCGATGCAGCGCTCGTAATGTTGCAGCACGAAGCCGTCTTCATGCTTGTAGGTGGCCCCGGTCGGGCAGTTGCGCACGCAGGGCGGGTTGTCGCAGTGGTTGCACAGCCGCGGCATGAAATTGCGCCGGGCATTGGGGAAGGTGCCGGTATCCTTGACCTGCACCGTGGTGCGCCAGACCCCCAGCGGCACGTCGAATTCGGCCTTGCAGGCCGAGACACAGGCCATGCAGCCGATGCATCGCCTGAGGTCGATGACCATCGCCCAGCGCTTTTTGCCGGGGACGCCAAGTGAAGGTGGGGCCTGCAGGCCAATTGCTGTCATCGTTGTTCCCTCCCTTGTTCCGCTGCGATTCGTCTTGCACCAGGTCAACAAACTGGTGTCCGCAAATTGTTTGCAGACCGAGCGCAAGGCTCGTCTCGCTTCTGGAACGTTTGATGTCTGGAAAAAACTAGCATGGCGCTGCGGTTTTTGTCGAGCATCCGGGTGTTGCGCACCAAAATCGCAGGTTGGCGGTGAAAATGTTACGCGATCGTTACATCAATCCAGCTCCGATCTGCCTGCCATCGGAGTTCTCTTGATTATATTGTTTGATATCATGTGGTTGGCGCTACTTACGGCTGATCGGTGTCACGGCTGGCGACGTTACGATTGCGTAACGTGGCACACCAGAGGCTGGCTCTGGCGACGGTCGGCGGCAGCGGCTTGCGACGTTGACGTTACGGATTCGCTTTGCGACGGGCTTGCCCGATGCCAATCTGGCGCAGCGGCTCGGGCCGCTTTGATGCCACCCCGCGCACCCGATCTACCGCGCCGGGAAATGGTCGGAAATCTTAGCTCCGGATTTCCGACCCTCAAGGGTTTTCGGCGAATGACCTTGCTCCGCTCACTTCGCCGCTGCTGCCGGGTTGTTGGGATGGGTGGTCCAGTTGGCGTAGGTGCCGACCCGGCACCCGGTGCGCGGGTCCACCGTGCCGGGTTCCAGCTTGACCATGGTGATGCAGTTTT